>Ga0082212_10009767_pt1 | contig 12343 bp, 11 predicted proteins | sample TergutNt197P3_FD_71548 | JGI IMG/M metagenome (GOLD analysis project Ga0082212, IMG submission 71548) | Neocapritermes taracua P3 segment gut microbial communities from Petit-Saut dam, French Guiana - Nt197 P3 | ecosystem: Host-associated > Arthropoda: Insects > Digestive system > Gut ... | reverse complement strand
GAATTACATTGGAAGGTCTGTCGGTAAGTTATTACATACGCACAACAAAAATGTACGATTCGCTTATGCAAATGGGGCGTTGGTTTGGCTATCGTCCGGGCTATGTAGATTTGTGCCGATTATTCACAACAGACCAAATTTTCCAATGGTTCAACCATATCACAATGGCAACCGAAGAGATGCGGAATGATTTTGACGAAATGACGGCAGCACTAAAACGCCCGAAAGATTTTAGATTGAAAGTCCGCAACCATCCCGGATTGCTTACAATTACAAGTGTTGTAAAAATGCACTTTACAGAGACATATTACGTTGCATTGTCGGGTTGGAATCCGCAAACATATTTACTGTTGAAAACAAAAAAAGCGATTGAAAGCAACTTTAAAACTTTGAAAAATCTTGTTGCAAGAATTGGCTTTACCGACAACAACATTATTAAATTGAATGGTAAAACTCAGAAATTACTTTTTAAAAATGTTGATATACAAATACTTTGCGGGTTTTTAGATAATTATCAAATTGACCAGCCGAGCATAAAACACGCAACAATAAGTTATTACATAAAAGAACAGGCAAAAAATCAAAAAATTTCAGAATGGGCAATTTGCATAATTTCAAACACAGACGACAGAGTTTTTATTGACTACAACGGCAACACTCCGAGAAAAGAAAGAGAAAATAATGCAGATTTAGCCACTTATGAATTGAAATACAATGAAAAAAGTATTACAATGGGATGCAGTATCCGTAACCAAAAAGAGAATACGCGAGGGAGTGAATTTTATTTGATTTCAAAAAACCAAATTGACCAAACAGGCGACCGCCAAGTTGATTTATCGGAAACAAAGGCAACTTATGCAGAAATCAAAGAACAGCGTGCAAAAGAGAAGAAGGGACTTTTACTGATTTACGCATTAGACGAAAGAGGAACACCAAATGTGCATAACGGCATTCCGATTGTAGGTTTCAGTTTGCATTTTCCGAAAATTGACGATGAAATTGAAGTTTCATACACAGCCGCAGTAAATCCAAATCTTGAATTGGATTTAATGTTTGATGATGATAATCCTGAAAATGAATAAATTATGACAAATATAAAATTAATATGGGACAGCCAAAAACCAACGGGAGATATTATCATAAAAACAAAAATTGATGATATACCGCACCTGAATTGTTATGCTGCAACCAATCACATAACGGGACAACATTTATTTATTTTGTCTGTTTCAAAAACCGTAGAAATTCCAGAATTGAAAAATTATCGTTTCAGAGGTGTTGAAATTTTTCCGATAGAATTGGAAAACACTTTTGAACTTAATATGTATCTATTAGATAATGATTTAAAAGATATTTTTTCGTTATTTATTCAAAATGTTTTAGAAGATATTTTTGATTGTGTAACCGAAAATGAAGCGCTTACAAAAACGTTGAGTGTAATTTCAAAATGGAAAAAACTTTTTGACAAAATAAATTTCAACGGTTTAAACAACGAACAGCAAAAAGGACTTATTGGCGAATTACTGTTTTTCAATTATTTACTTGACAATCAAAAATCTGCGTCAAATATTCTAAATTCTTGGACAGGTGCAGATTTCGATGATAAAGATTTCACTTTGGGCAGCGTCGGAATTGAAGTAAAATTTACGTCTGCAAAAACGCCAAACGTAAAAATTTCCAGTGAAAGACAATTAGATACACAAAACCTGAGTGAATTATTTTTGATTTTATACACCGCCGAAGAAGTCAAAGAAAACGGGTTTTCGTTAAATTCTTTGATTGCACAAATTCAACACAAAATATCAAATGCAGACGAACTGAAACTTTTTAATGAAAATTTAATGCTAATCGGCTATTTAGAAGACGACAAAGCACATTACAACAAAATGTATTCATTGAAAAAGACATTTGTTTTTGATGTAAATTCAGATTTTCCTAAAATTGTAAAAAATCAAATTCCATTAAGTATTTACAACGTTCAATATTCAATAGAACTATCTGCTATTGAGAATTTTATTGTAAATATTGAAACTATTTTACCGAAAATTTAAGTATGGAAAGAGCATTACAACACTACATAGAAGAACTAAAATCAGACGTTGCCTCGCTTGTCTATTCCGAAGGCGAAGGAACGAGTTTTGAGGATAAATTTACAGAATACTGTATTGAAGTTTTGGAATTAATAGGAAAGTTGGAAGGTGCAAGAGTTTTGTCATACATTCACCCAAATAGTCAAGGCGGAATTGATTGGAAAATTAACGGGTATTGCCTACAAGACCAATTCAAAGATGAAAACAGTAAAACATATTATACAACATTAGATTTATTCATAACAAACTATAAAACTGACAATTACGAATACAACATTACCAAAGACGATTATTCAAAATCGCTAAATCAAATCAAACGTTTTATCAATTCCGCATTGAAACGCCACATTGATTACATAGACCCTTCACACACAGAATTAATCGAACTGATAAAAATAATTGGAAAACAAGCAACAGAGTTTGACCGTATCAATGTTTATTTTCTGATAAACGGTTTTTCAAACCACGAAAAAGAAAAAATTGAAGTTGCAGGTGTAGATGTTTTTGTTCATACTTGGGATATTCCGCGCTTGTTCAAAATTAACGAATCTAACAGCATACACGAGCCGATAGAGATTGATTTCAAAAAATTTACAGACGCAGGAAAAGGCTTGCAGTGTTTGCAAGTTCCAATAGAAGATGAAATGTATGATTGCTATCTGGCGATAGTTCCGGGCGAAATTCTGGCAAAACTCTATAAAGAATTTTCTAACGAATTGTTGGAAAGCAATGTGCGGGCATTTTTGGGACAGGCAGGAAAGTTCAACAAAGGAATTAGAGATACTATTCGTCAAAAGCCACAAATGTTTTTGCCGTACAATAATGGAATTTCGGCAACAGCCGAAACCGTAGAAACAGAAACGATTGACAATCAACTAATAATTACAAAATTAAATGATTTTCAGATTGTAAATGGTGGACAAACAACGGCTTCACTTTATCATACGCAAAAGAAGTACAAAGATGCCGATTTGAGCAAAATTCATGTTCAAATGAAACTTACCGTAATCAAGGACAGAGAACAAAAAAATATTGAAGTTCCCTATATTTCACGTTTTGCCAACAGTCAAAACAAAGTTTCAGAACTTGATTTATCTTCAAATAATCCGTATTTCATACAAATTGAAAACCTGTCAAGAAAGAAATATGTTATCAATCCCGAAAACAAAAATCAATCGTATTTATGGTTTTTTGAACGTGCAAATGGGCAATATCGCGAAACCTTAAACAAACAAACGCCTGCACAACAAAAGAAATTCAAAGAGCAAAACCCTACCAATCTGAAATTTGTAAAATCAGATGTTGCAAAGTTCATAAATGCTTGGGAATTAGAACCTCATTTTGTTTCGCAAGGTTCGCAGAAAAACTTTATACAATACACGAAAAAAATCAGAGAACTTGTTGATAAAAATAAACTTCCGGGAGATAATTTTTATAAAAAACTTATTGCTAACGCAATTATTTTCAAACAAGTAGACAAACTTTTTGGTAGAAAAGGCGTTGATGCAATCGGCGACACAAACTTAAAAGCATTTACTGTTGCTTACACCGTTTCTTATTTCCATCTTCTTACAAACAATCGTATTGATTTGTGGAAAATTTACGATGAACAAAAACTTAACGAAAACATAATCAATCAATTAAGAAAACTTATTGCTTTCGTTTTTGACCATTTACAAAAAGAGGCAAGCGGACAACTTCTTTCTGAATATGCAAAACGTGAAAGTTCTTGGGAAAAGTTACAAGAAATTGAATTTTCAGACAATCTGCTTGAAATTTTGAAAAATTATCTAATTTCGGAAGATGAACGAGATTTGCGAGAAAAAGAAAAAGAGGTTGCCAATAATCCTGCCGAAGATTATATTTTCCAAATTAGTGAAATTTATAAAATTGGTTTAAAGTTTTGGGACGGACTCAAGTTCTATATTGACAAAAACAAACCTGCTGACCTTGACTATATGAGTACATTTGATATTTGCGAAAAAATCAAAAAATCAAAAAACTTGACTTCCAAAGATATAAGTTTTGGGCAGAAAGTTTTGAATATCATTGACGACAAGCCCGAACTCGTAGAGAAAATAAAAACACTTTCAGAATTAGAAGAACCCGATATTGTTGAAATCAAAATGATATACGACCGATTTCAACAAACGAGTAAAGATGAATGGGAGCGAATACTTGCCATTGCCGAACACAAGCAAATTTTTAACAACATAGAACTTGCAAACATAAAATCCGTTCGCATTTCACTGACAAAGAAAGAAATGATCAAAGAGCAAGCATTACTACACGCTTACAAATCATTACAAAAATTAAAGAGGTTTGGAATCAAAATATAAGCGAAAGAAGAAACCTGCCTGTAACAAGCAGTTTGGCGTAATGGCGGCATTAACCTCGTTTGAAAATTTTTACTACTTTTGCAACCTGATTGCTCGTAGCAAGTTTATGGTAGCCGCCACTACGCCAAGCTGCCGGGCGTTGTATGTAAGTAGGGGGAGACTACCGCTTCGACAAGGTAGTACAAACTTGAACGCTTGCGACAACGAGGCAAGACCTGTGAAGCCGTTAGAGCAGAAAAAATTTAATATCAATAAACAGTATCATGAATTTAAAGACAATAGTATTAATTGCATTATTATCAGCCAATTTGTGTAGTTACTCACAGATTGTAGAACTCCCGTTAACCATACGTAACGGCTATGGCTCTTTCAGAATGGCGACAGCAGGAATACGTATGATTACAACAAGAGCCGATTACGTGAAATCGAACGGCATAACCGACGTGATGTTATATGGTCATATCGAAACAGATGAATATCAATCTATTTATCAAAATTACCTATCAGGTAAAATTACTAAGGAACAGTATGAAGCCGAACAAAAAAGAATGGATTGGATACCCGATACATTAAATCTTTCGAAAATTCCCGTAAAAACTCAAATTCTCTTTGCTTTTGGAAAAGATTCGGACGGAAATTATAGAATTGTAGTAGATGCTAACAATAACCTTGATTTTAGCGATGACGAAATTTTCCCTCTTGAAGCAAATTCGTTCAAAGATTTCGAGGCTTCAAAAAGAGATTCATTAGTAGAGGCTTATGCTGTTAATGTTTCTTTTGAAACTTATGCTCAAAATAAAATCGTTCCTGTCAGTGCTCCACTTTTTGTTTACTATCAGAATGACAGCAACTCTATTTCGTGGGGATACAGTTTTCCGCAACATTTTATAACCCAATTCAAAGGAGAGCAAATAGCCGTTTCTTCAAAAAATTTTTCCTACAAACTAAATGACATAGGAGTTATTTTGGATACTGGAAAGAAAGTTGATGAAGAAAATATATTAAGAAATAATGAATACATTGAAATCAAAGGTGAAATCTATAAAATTACAGGACTAAATACCTATAAAAGTACGCTTGTTTTAGAAAAAAGCAATTTACCGAAGACACAATTAATTTCCACACAAATAGGGTATAAATTAAATTTTCATGGAGAAGAATTTACAACAGGCAAAGCCATTTCTTTAGAGAGTTTAAAAGGGAAATACGTTTTGCTTGATTTTTGGGCTTCATGGTGCGGACCGTGCATACAAGAATTTCCCGCTCTTAAAGAACTATATTCTAAAATAGATAGAGAAAAATTTGAGATTATAGGAATAGCAGGGCAAAGTAAATCAGATGCAATTAGGGAACTGATAGACAAACACACTGTCACCTGGCCTCAAATTTTGTCTGACGAAATCGCAGAAACGTATAAAATAACAAGTTATCCTAGTACATTTATATTGGATACGGAAGGTACAGTTATCTCAAGAGGTTTAAGAGGCAAAGAATTAGAGGAGAAGATTTTGAAACTGATAAATATCGAATGACAAATACCTACATACAACGTGCGGTTTGGCGCAACGGCGGCAGTAACCCCGCGGAAAGTGCAGTGTGAGCATGAATGGTAAAATATGTGTTTCGTACTGAAGTTTTTTTGTGTGAAATATTAAAATAAAGTATTACCTTTGCAGCGGTAAAAAATAGAGTATGGAACTTAAAGATATATCAAAATGGTTTTGGGATATTGCCAAATACGTAATATCGGCAATTATAATCTCGTCTTTCTTGGGCGGGTACAAAGACAACACAACGATGCTGTATGTGATGAGTGGACTTATTGCAACAGCCTTAATAATAGTAGGAACAATATTTTATTTACTATCAAAAAGAAAATAGTATGGAAACAATATTAAATAATGGTTTTTTTTGGGGATTTATTCTTATAGCCTTTGCAGCCATAGTTGGCTATTTTGCGAATTGGTACGTAGAGCATAGATTAAAAACAGACAAAGACTGACTAATAAGGCTCTGCCTACGATAATTTGAAATGTATCTGTAGTTGGTCGCAGTCGAAGGACAGAATGCCTACATACAACGAGCGGTTTGGCGCAACGGCGGCAGTGCCTCCGCAGAAAATGCCGTGCAGACATGGAAGGAAGTAGCCCGCAGAACGTTTAGTGTCAGCCGCCGCTGCGCCAAGCCGCCACCACGTTGGCTGCAATGCGGGACAGAGCGTAGCCGACAGACAGTAGAATTTGATAATTTTAATTTGAAAATGTAATGAAAAAAAGTTTTATTATTATGCTTGTAACCTTGCTTATTAGTCAGGGTGCTTTGTCGCAACAACAGATTTGTACGACAGATTCTATAAAAAATTGGCTGAACTTTCTTGCTTCGGACGAGATGAAAGGGCGTGCTAATGGTTCGGAAGAAATAGAAACCGTTGCTATGTGGCTGTCTGTCAAATATAAAGAGTATGGTTTGCAAACATTCGCAGGGTTGGATAATTTCATTCAACCGTATATACTCGATGGCGATTCTTCTTTTGTTCATAAAAACGTTATCGGTTATATTCCGGCAAAAGAAAAACAAAATAACAACGATTCGTTTGTTGTGCTGTCGGCGCATTTCGACCATTTGGGAATTCACAGCAAGTATGCTGTGAATGGCGATTCAATATTCAATGGCGCGAACGATAATGCTTCGGGGGTTGTAGCGATGTTGGCAATAGCGAAAAATTTGTACGAACACAACATAAAACCGGATTGTCCGATTGTTTTCGCAGCATTTAGCAACGAAGAAATGGGCGGGCTTGGGTCGGCTTATTTTTGCAACAGCGGTGTGGTTCCCATTCAAAAAATGAAAGTTAATGTAAATTTTGAAATGCTTGGACGCACCGATGAATATGGCAAGAATACGTTTTACATCAGTGGCACCAAGTTTTCAAATCTGCAAGATATTGTGGTTGATTTTAACAGGGATACAAGTTGGAAAATAGCAGAAACGGGCGATTTGGCGGATATGCTTTTCGAGTATGCAGATAATATTATTCTTGTAAAGTGTGCTTCCGAGGCTGGTGTTTGCGTTCCTGCACACTCGTTTTTTGTTTCGGGAGTTAGGAACAGTGATATGCACCGTCCAAACGATGAAGTTGAATTTATTGATTTTGAAAATTTAAACAATGTTGTTGCGCATTTTACGCAATTAATCATTCATCTTGCAAGCAAAAATGTAGAGATAAAATGTAATTAATATTGTGATTTTAAAAACACGACAAAATATGCGAAAATGCACTGAAAGGTAACGAGTGGTTTGGCTGCAATGTGCGAGAGTATGGTACATGATTGAAAGTGAACAAGATTAAAAATAAAATCCGATAAATCATCAGATACACTTGGGAATATTAGAATTTTCATGTACCTTTGCAACTTATTATATAAATTATAAACAATAAAATATTAAAATAATGGCTGTACTTTCAATTTTTTATGGATTGGTTGTCTCAATGTTTTACGGAGACAACAAACAGCACAAACTTCCTCATATTCATGTAAAATATCAAGATTTTGAGGCTGTATTTTCTATTTCTGATGGAGAATTAATTGCTGGGAATTTACCTCCGAAGAAAATCAAACTGGTTCAAGCATGGATTATCATGCACGAAGAGGATTTGATGGCAAATTGGGAATTGGCTACCAATGAAAACAATATTTTCAGAATAGAACCTTTAAGATAAAAATCATGAATCCGAGAGTTAAAGATGTATTACCCGAAAAGAATTATACTTTACACCTTTGGTTTACCAATGGCGAAGAGGGTATATTGGATATGAAACCGTATTTAGACAAAGGCATTTTTAAGGAATTGAAGAACGAAAAAATGTTCAATACTGTCAAGCCTTTTATCGGGACTGTACAATGGGCAAACGAAGCCGATCTCTGTCCCGATACGGTATATATAGACAGCGTAAAGACTGCATAGTGGTGAGCCGCGCATTTTTTGCACATCAAGTCCGCATGTCTTCATAGCGGTAATTTCATTACTCTTGTCTTCAACTTTCTATTGACCGATACAAAGACGATTTTCCGCAACAAATTCGTTAACAATCGTTTGCCCTGGTATAATTTTGCAACTTTCGTCTTTGCGAGAAAAATAGAATCGCGCAAAGACGCAAAGAAATTTATTTTATGTGATTAGTAAAATATTTATATTTGCAGAAAAATCATTTTTTTACTTCAAGAAAATTAAAATAAAATGAAAACAAAATTCAGACTTGCATACATCGTATGTATTACGCTATTAGCGATATTTGTATCGTGCGGTTCGGAAAATAAAACCGACAATCGGCAAATCGAATGGAAGCCGATAGGTATTGGAGGAGGAGGATCAATGTTCAGCGCGGCGGTTAGTCCTCACGATCCCGATATGGCATTCGTTTCCTGCGACATGACAGGCTCTATGGTAACATATAATGGAGGCGAAAGTTGGAAAATGTTCAGTCTTAGTCACATGGTACGTTATTTCGTATTTGATCCGGTTGATCCCGACGTCGTGTATGCCAACTCGTTTGCCCTGTTTAAAAGCGAGGACAAAGGACAAACCTGGAAGCTTTTTTATCCGGATCCTTCCGATGTGATCTGCAAAGTATCCAAAGGCGACCATGGCGCAGAAGTGATCCTGCCGAAAGATTCTACCCGCCGGACGGTGCAGGCATTTGCCATCGACCCGACGCAATCGAAGCATCTTTTTGCCGCCATCAGCATCGATCAGGCCGTTGCGCTTTACACGAGCATTGACGGCGGAGTAGCGTGGAAGAAAGAAAAAGATTTCGATCACGACGTAAAAAATATATACATTGATCCTTCATCGCCTGTCGATCAGCGCACTGTATATGTGGCATGGAGCGACGGCGTAGATCAGCGGGTCAACGGACAATGGCAAAGTTATAACGCTCCGGACACAGACGTAAAATTCAACTTTTTCGCAGGCGGTTATGATGCCGACACAAAAAAATTTATCCTTTACGCTCTTTCCGGAAAAGGATATTTCAACCGCGTTTACGACACGCAATTGGGTATCTTTTATTCCGAAAACGGCGGAAGAACATGGGAAAACCGAAAGGACGGCCTGCTAAAATATTGCGCACCCAACAGAAAAACAGCAGAATTCAGACAATTAGCCACCAGCGCTTTGAATCCGGCTACATTGTATATTGCCTATCAGAATTTAGGAATCCATGCCGACACCACTTGTTTTGGCATAGCTAAAAGTACAGATTTCGGCAAAACATGGACGCTTCCCTGGCAGGATAAGATGGTCAAAGGCGGAAAACACACAGTTACGCCAAATTTCGACGGCAGTTGGTTAGACCTTCGTTTCGGTTCGGGATGGTGTGAAATTCCTCACTCCATGTCCATTTCAGCAACAGACCCGAATATCTGTTACAGAACGGATTTTGGCCGTATCATCAAAACCGTGAATGGCGGAAATACCTGGGAAGAAATATATTCCAAACAACTGCCCGACGGTAGCTATACTACGCGGGACGTGGAAGTGACCACGTGTTACACCATTGATTTCGACCCTTTCGATGAAAAAAACCTGTTTATTACGATGACCGATGTTGGGCTGGTAAAAAGTAATAACGGCGGAAAAGGCTGGTACAGCGCTACCCATAACAACGGCGTCCCTGATCGCTGGGTAAATACTACGTATTGGCTGATTTTTGACCCTGAGGTGAAAGGTCGGATTTGGACTGTGATGAGTTACAATCACGATTTGCCGCGACCAAAAATGTGGCGTAACGGTGGAGTTGACCGATATATGGGCGGCGTTTTGCTTTCAAATGACGGTGGCGAAACATGGCAGGTCGTGAGTGAATCCATAGGCGAAGCCGCAATGACGCACATCCTGTTGGATCCAACAAGTAAAAAGAATTCGAGAAGCCTGTATGCCTGCGCATTCGGTAAAGGGGTATATAAATCGACTGACGACGGATTGACCTGGATGCAAAAGAATGTGGGAATAGAAGGCGCAGAACCTTTTGCCTGGCAGATTGAACGGCGTGAAAGTGACGGAACGCTTTTTCTGGTAGTGAGCCGGCGCAGCGAAGACGGCAGTATCGGCGATGAGAGGGACGGTGCGCTGTACAAATCGACCGACGGCGCCGAAACATGGACAAAGGTGACGCTTCCCGAAGGCTGTAATGGACCTACAAGTCTTCTTACTACCCAAAAATATCCGAAACGTTTAGTTTTATCGGCCTGGGGAAGAGCCACGAAGGGTAATTTCACATCAGACGAAGGAGGAGGAATATACATTTCTGATGACGAAGGTAAAACGTGGACACAGGTGATGAAGCATGACCAGCACATACACTCCGTAACCTTCGACCCGCGCAATGCACGGTATTATGCCAGTGGTTTCAACGGTTCGGCTTATTATTCGGAAGACGGCGCCAAAACATGGACACGGATCAGGGGCTTCAATTTCAAATGGGGGCATCGGGTGATTCCCGATCCGCACGATGCTGAAATGATATACATCACCACATTTGGTATTGGCGTATGGCATGGCCCGGCAAAAGGTAATCCTGAAGCAATTGAAGATGTAATCACATATATTGAAAGAAGATAAAATCATAAAACTAAAAGAAAATGATACGAAAAGCGGCGAAAAAAATAACAGTAATCATATCAGCATTAATACTGTTTTCGGAAGGAGGAATTTCCGGGGATCTGTTGATAAATTCAAAACTGCCGGCACAGCCTTATCCGGATTTTAAACTTGCGGTTACCTACGCTAAACTGCGGCTGGGGTCATATGAGGCCAATCTGAAAGCAATGGAAAAATTGATAGACGAAACGGTTGCCGGCTGTAAAAATGACAAAGACGGCAAAGCGCCGGATATGATTTTGCTGAGCGAATCTGTATTTTCAAGAGGAAACAAGGCTGATCAGCAATTTGAAAAAACTGACGGCCCGTTGATGCAGGCAATGGCAAATAAAGCCAGAGAACATAATTGCTATATCGTATATAATTTCTATGAAGAGAGAACCTCTGACGGAAAAAAATATAATACGAACAAGATGATCAACAGAAAAGGCGAACTGATCGGTTCGTATGACAAAACCCGCGCAACGAAAGATGATCTGAATATGGGATGTACGGCAGGTTCAAGAGATAAAAGCAATATTAGCCCGATAATAACAGAATTTGGCCCCATCGGAATGTTGATATGTTATGATGTTCAGAATGGTTTTGACGAACGTGATCATGATTTTATTCTTTTACAGGCTGAAAGAGGTGCAAAGTTGGTTCTGGTTTCTACGATCGGGGATTATTCAACGGAGAGTCGCGACGGCGGAAAAGCGGCAGGCATATGGATGGCTGTCTGCGGACAGGACAGTTACAGAAATGACGATTTGTATAAATCCAATATTACGGATCCTGACGGAAACTGTGTGGCAGGTGTAGCCAAAACTGAAACAGGACAGAGAACCTATTGCAGCGCAGTAATTAATTTAAGTCGCTGAAGGTTTGGTTTCGGGTAAGAGCTTAACCGACGTATACCACAAGAGCGCATCATCGCCTAATTTTAATTCAATTTTCCAAAAACCCATTTCAATCCGCCAGGATTCTTTGTGGTAGTTCTACCTGTAAGACGTCCCTCGCCATCGCCGGAAAGCAATATGTACATAAAATTCCATCCCTTTTTAAAATTACAGTCGTATGTTACAGTAGATTTGATAATTTCATCATTGTTGGAATATGTGCCGGTTATGATTACATCATTGTCCACATAAATAAGCGCCGCCATTATAATCTGTTTGGTTGCTTCGTCAAGTTTTCCGTAAAAAAACAATCCCGTTTCATTTCCATCACTGTCATATCCCACCAGAAAAACTCCTCCTGTTCCTTTCACATGAT
>Ga0082212_10009766_pt1 | contig 12343 bp, 11 predicted proteins | sample TergutNt197P3_FD_71548 | JGI IMG/M metagenome (GOLD analysis project Ga0082212, IMG submission 71548) | Neocapritermes taracua P3 segment gut microbial communities from Petit-Saut dam, French Guiana - Nt197 P3 | ecosystem: Host-associated > Arthropoda: Insects > Digestive system > Gut ... | reverse complement strand
TGCTTTGGCTCTGAAATAGGCCCCGGCCCGCTACGTGTCGCGCAGGACGGCGCCCGCCTCGTCTTCGAGCCCCTTTAGGATCTTCTTCATGGCTTTCCCGGCATCCTCGTCGGTAAGTGTTCTTTCCCTGTCGCGGAACACCAGCCCGAAGGCAAGGCTCTTCTTGCCCTCCGGTACCTGCCGTCCCCTGTACACGTCAAAGAGATCCACCGCTTCAAGGATCCGCCCGCCGCGTTGCCGTATGATCCTGAGCAGCTCCCCTACCGGCACATCGTCGTCCGCCAGAAGCGCTATATCGCGCAGGACAGCCGGGTATTTCGGAAGCGGCTTATAAGCGCGGTCCAGATCCGCAGCCTTGACGAGCAAATCAAAATCAAACTCCAGGCAGCAGACACGCTCCCCTATGCCAAAGCGGCCCAGCACGTCCGGGTGCAGTTCCCCTATTACGCCATATAAAACGCTTTCAGCCGCCGCGGCCGCATCGCCATTGCCGGAGGGGCGCCCTTTGCCCTCCGCAGTGACCCGGCCCGGCCCTTCTGCGCCGCCAAGCACCCTTGCGCAGCGGCCCGGGTGGAAAGCAGGGATATCAGGCGCCGGTTCAAAGACCGGGGCGCCGATCCCAAATTTCTGGAATATCTTCTCCGCGCAGCCCTTCAGGAAGAAGAAGTCCGCGCCGCCCCCGTAGACGCCCGCGCAAAGCGAAAGCCCTTCTGCCGGCAGCCCTTCTTCATTGATATGGTCTACGAATGTATTGCCCACCTCAAACAGCCGGCAATCCGCAATCGAATGGTTGTAATTCCTTGAGAGCGCCTCCACCAGCCCCGGCAAAAGCGTAGTGCGCATAACGCTGTTTTCCTCGCCAAGCGGGTTGATCAGCCTTACAAACGCTGTCTTCTCCTTATCTTCTTCATAGCCCATAAGCGAAACGCCCGCCGGCGACACAAAGCTGTAGGTCTGTATTTCCGACAGCCCAAGACCTGTCAGAAGATCCCTTAGCACGTCCCGCAGCGCCCAGCTCAAGGACACGCCCGCTTCCGCCCCGTCCGCGTGGATCGTCGATTCAAGCCTGTCATAGCCATGGATGCGCGCGATCTCCTCGGAAATATCTATCTCCTCCCGGAGGTCAAGCCTCGTTATCGGGGGCATTACACCAAGATCCCCTTCGGCGGTGATCTTAACGCCGATGCCGAGCCGCCTGAGGATGCCCGCCATCTCCTCCGCGGAAAGCCCGGTCCCCAGCACCTGGTTCATGCGCGCCGTACGCACAAAAATATCCTTTTGCTCCTGGGGGATGGGATAACAGTCCGCCGCGCCCGGAAGCACCGTCCCTGCGCCCGTCAATGTTATCAGCTGACACACACGGTCCGCCGCCGCCCTTGACAGCCCGGCCGGAACGCCCTTCTCGAAGCGCGATGACGCCTCCGTCCTGATCCCGAGTTTTTTCGATGTCCTCCTTACGCTGTCCGGGGAAAAAGCCGCGGCTTCAATAAGTATGGTCTTCGTGTCGTCTGTTATTTCGGAGTTCAGGCCTCCCATTACGCCCGCTATCGCAACGCCTCTGGCCCCGTCCTTTATGAGCAGCGTGTCCTCATACAGGGTATGCTCCGTCCCGTCCAGCGTCGTGAACTTCTCGCCTGCCTCCGCCGTATCCACATTTATCTCACCGCCCGCGATCTCGCGTATATCAAAGGCGTGGATGGGATGCCCGAGCTCGAGCATAACGAAGTTTGTGATGTCGACTATATTGTTGATCGGCCGCATTCCGGCGAGCATAAGCCTCTTTTGCAGCCACCAGGGGCTTTCCCGGATAACGACATCCTCGGCCACGCGCGCCACATACCGGCTACAGTGCCCGGGCTTCGCAATAGATACTTTTATGTGGTCTTCCGCGTGCTTCCCTTCTTTGCCGTCGATATGGCCCTCCGCGTCATCACGAGGTGACGCCTGCTCTTCTGCGCCGGCAGGATGATCCGAAAAAACGACCTTTTCGGCCGGCGCCAGCGGCAGATCATACACAGCCGCGTACTCGGCGGCAAGCCCGTATACGGCGAGGCAGTCTGGCCGGTTCGGCGTGATCTCAAACTCAATGACCTTCTCGTTGGCCAGCCCGAGCGCCTCAAAGATATCCATGCCGACGAGGCTGTCCTGCCTCATCTCCTCAGGCAATACCCATATGCCGTCCTTGCAGGAAAGCGGTACGACCTTGTCGTCAAAACCCAGCTCCTGCGCAGAGCACACCATGCCCTCGCTTGCCTCCCCTCGCAGCTTGCCCCTCTTTATTTTCAGGCCGCCCGGAAGCTCGGCGCCGTGCAGCGCGACAGGCACATAGTCGCCCTCTTTCACATTGGGCGCGCCCGTTACGATTTGGATCAACGTTGCCTGGCCGGCAGTCTCGTCGCCCCCGTTCGCCGTTGTCTGGCCTGCCGCGCCCGCATCCACCAGGCACAGGAGCAGGTGGTCTGAGTCAGGGTGCGGCCAAACTTTCGTGATACGCCCGAGCACGACCCCCGAAACCGAGCCGTCCCCTATCTCCTTCACCATCTCGACATTGGAGCCGCTGAGCGCCATGCGTTCCGCCACGTCCGCCTTCCCGGCGCCGCCCGGCACATATTCTTCCATCCACGTTACTGGTACAAGCATTTATCCTTTTTCCTCTCTGCAGATTGTTTTCTATCTATCTATACTGTCTACGTCCATTTATCTACATTTACCTAATCGGCATTGCAAGGACAGTACTTTGGCCCTGCCTGCCCTCTAGTAGAACTGCCCGATAAAGCGCACGTCATTTTCATAGAACAGCCGTATGTCGTCTATCCCGTGCTTCAGCATCGCGGTACGCTCAACCCCCATGCCGAAAGCAAACCCCGTATAGCGGTCCGTGTCCAAACCGCCGACCTTCAGCACATTCGGGTGCACCATGCCGCAGCCGAGAAGCTCTATCCAGCCGCTGCCCTTGCAGATACGGCACGAAGCATCCCCGCCGCCGCAGGCAAAGCAGCTTATGTCCATCTCCGCCGACGGCTCCGTGAACGGGAAGAAATGCGGCCTGAACCGGGTCTGCACGCCCTCGCCGAACATCTTCCTCGCGAACAGGCCCAGCGTGCCCTTAAGGTCCGCCATCGTCACGCCCTCGTCGACAAGCAGCCCCTCGACCTGGTGGAACATCGGCGAGTGCGTCGCGTCAGGCGTGTCCGTCCGGAAACACCTGCCCGGCGAAATGACCTTCACCGGCGGTTTCTCCCTTTGCAGCGTGCGCACCTGCACGGGCGACGTCTGCGTCCTCAACAGGGTGTTTTCGGTAATGTAAAAGGTGTCCGACATGTCGCGGGAAGGATGGTTCGGCGCGGCGTTGAGCGCGTCGAAGTTGTTGAATACCGTCTCTACCTCTGGCCCTTCCGTAACGGTGTAGCCAAGCTTGATGAATATATCGCTTATCTCGTCGATCGTTATCGTGATCATGTGCTTCGTGCCGGGCATTGGTACGCGCCCCGGCTCCGTCACATCGATCCTTTCTGCGGCAAGCCGTATCTGCTGCCCGGCCGCAAAGAGCGCCTTTTGCTTCCTCTCGATAAGTTCCTCGACATCCTGCTTCAGTTTGTTGACCCGCATCCCGAAGGCCTTGCGCTCCTCGGGGTCAAGCGAACCCATCGACTTGAGCAGCGCCGTCACCTCGCCCTTCTTGCCCAGGTACTTGATACGAAGCTCCTCGGCCATGGCCGGGATGTCCACGCTTTCGATCAATTGCTTTGCTTCCGCGAAAATCTCTTCCGGTGTCTTCACCTTTCGCTCCTTTTCTCTTTCATATCCAACCTACTACTCATTACTGCCGCGATCCGCCTTCCGGGTCATTCCGGGGAAGGCCCGCGCCCTTCGGATCCGACGCCGCAATCCACCTCCCGGGTCATTCCGGGGAAGGCCCGCGCCCTTCGGATCCGACGCCGCAATCCACGCCAGGGACACTGCGTTGCCGCAGCGCCTCATACATCACGACCGCCGCAGCTGCGGCTGCGTTAAGCGACTCCGCCTTCTCCGTCATCGGGATGCCAACGACAGCGTCCGCCGCATCCACAAGCTCATTCTGCGCCCCCGACGCTTCGCTTCCGACCACGACCGCGATGCGCCCCAAGAGCTCTGCTTTGTAAAGGTCCTCCCCGCCCGCACTGCAGACGATGATCCTTGCACCAATGCTGCGCGCCCTTTCAATGCAGTCCCGGGCGCTGAGCCCTTCCGCGACCGGCAGATGGAACACCGCGCCGGCCGACGCGCGCATGGCTTTGTCCGAAAAGATATCCGCCGTCCCCTTGACGCACCATACTTCGTCCATGCCTGCCGCAAGCGCCGTCCTCACCATCGTCCCTGCGTTGCCGGGATCCCCGACGCGGTCCAGCACCAGCACGCGCCCCGGTCCGTCGGCCCCGCTGCCTGCCAAGTTCGTCGCTCCTGCTGCCTCGTCAGCCGATTCGCCGGCCCCGCTGCCTGCCAAGTTCGTCGCTCCTGCTGCCTCGTCAGCCGATTCGCTGGTCCCGCTTTCTGCCAAGTGCGCTGCCCCTGCTGCTCCGTCAGCCGGTCCTTCTTCTGTACCCGGCCTCCGCATAACAGCGATGTAGGGCTGCGGACTTACGGTCTGCGCAAGCCCTCTGAACAGCGTTTCCTCAAGCGCCGTCTCCCTTTCAAAAACGCCGGCCTCTGCTTCGCCCCGCGCAAGCGCCCCGGCATTCACAAAGACCCGTTCAGAAAAGAACCCCGCGGCGAAGGCCTCGGTGATGAGCTTCCGCCCCTCAACAAGAAAAGCGCCCGCCTCTTCCCGGCCCTTGCGCGTCATCAGCTTGCGCGCGGACTTCAGGACGGGGTTGTCCTTTGATGTCACGGTCCTCATGTTGTCAGAATGCGGCATACCGTCTGTTCAATGCATCCAAACGCAAAAGCCTTGGTTGCTATTGCCCCTATTATGATATATTACGCTTTTCGCCGGAGCAATGAAACCCTTGCAGCCGGATCGCATGCTGCCCGCAAATGTCTTGCCTTTAGAGCCGAATCGCCGTCTCAAGCGCTATCTCCATCATCTCGGTGAATGTGTTTTGCCGCGTAAGTGCGTCAAGCGATTCGCCCGTCAGCACATGGTCTGAGACCGTGCAGATCGCAACCGCTTCCTTACCCGCCTGCAACGCATTCGTGTAGAGAGCGTACGACTCCATTTCGACCGCCAGGTGGCCGAGCTTGCCCCACTCGACAGCAGCGCCGGAGGCGTCATAAAACAAATCGGTACAGTAGAGGTTGCCGACTACCATCTCGACCCCCATATCGCGCGCGACCCCCACGGCTGTTTCCAGCAGGCGGTAGCTCGCCGACGCAGAAAGATGCCCCTTGACCCCAAACTGGCTCATCGCGAAATCCGAGTTTGTGGATGCCGCGATCCCTGCCACGACAGTGCGCACCTTCAGCCCGATATTGATCGCTCCGGCCGTGCCTACGCGGATGATATTATCCACACCATAATAATTGAAAAGTTCGTAAGAGTAGATGCCCATGGACGGCATCCCCATCCCTGACGCCATCACGGAGACCGGCTTTCCTTTGTAGGTCCCGGTATAGCCCTGGATGCCGCGCACATTGTTGACCAGCTTTGCGCCCTCAAGAAAATTCTCCGCGATGAACTGCGAGCGCAGCGGGTCGCCCGGCATAAGCACAGTCTTCGCAAAATCGCCCGCTACTGCCTCGTTTTGCGGCGTCGGCGTCATCGCCGGGTGTTTTTCAGCCCCTGTATCGGAAAAGTTGTCAGCCATTTTTCTACCCTCCTGCTTGTATTCTCTCTATTATTCTATTGCCAATGCACTACGGTCCCTTAACACTTCCACCCTGCCGCTTCTGCCATCCGCAACACATTTACCCATACGATTCCATTGCACTACGGCCCCTTAACGCTACAGCAAACCTTTCTTACCAGATCGGCGTGCCGTCCGGCTCGAACAAAGGCAGTTTCTCAAGATATATGATATCCTTACGGCTGATGGCGTCGCCCTCTGCGAGGATCGCCATATTGCCGATGATCTCCCCGCCCGCGCCAAGCACAAGGCGTTCAATCGCCGCCAAAGAATTGCCCGTCGATATCACGTCGTCGACAATAAGGATGCGCTTGCCCCTCATGAGTTCGGCGTCCATCGTGTCCAGGTAGAGCTTCTGCGTGCCGGCCGTCGTTATCGAATCGACCTCCACGCCGAAGATCCCCGTCATATACAGCTTCGGCGCCTTGCGCGCAAGGAAGTACTTACTGTCGCCATGCTGCCGCGCCATCTCATGCACCAGCGGTATCCCCTTCGCCTCCGCTGAAATCAAATAGTCGTATTCCGGCGCCCTCTTCAAAAGCTCACTCGCCGCCGCGACAGTCAGCTCGGGGTCGCCGAAGATCACAAAGGCCGCGATGTAAAGGTCGTCATTGAGTTCGCAAAGCGGCAGCTCGCGGTCAAGCCCCGCTATCTTCATTTTATAGGTCATCCTGCTCATTATTCCGGTTCCTTTCCGCATTCATGGCCGGTATATTGTACCACACCCGCACACTATATGGGGCAAACGGCTTTTTGCGCAGCCGCAGCGAAACCGCGGCGAAACCGGCCAACGAACCGGCCAACGAAACGGCGGGGCGCTAAAGTATCCTTGTCGCCTCGAACCAGATATTATTCATTATGTCTGTGACGCGGTACATGTCCTCATTATAGTAATCAAACACCTGTATGGTGCCGGGCGCGGCATTTTGCCCCCCGTCGAAAGTCACGATCACCGTATACAGCGGGCCGGTATCGGACTCGAAGACATATTCGCCCGTCTCGCCATAAAGTGTCCCCTCGAATATTTCATACCGGCCGCCGATCGCGGGGGTCTTCTCGCCGTCCTGGCTGTCCTGCCAGGCATAAAGCCCTCCCTGAAGCAATATCATTATACAACCCGATGTCGTAACGTATGTGCCGATCACAGGGTTATCGTCGCCCGACATTTCGTGCCCCTTGAAAAACGCCATGAACTCTTCGGGCAAAGACTCGCTGAACAGCGGCTGGTCGGCCTCCTCCGCATCCGCCCCCCCGGCGCCCTGCCCGTCATCGCCTTCCTGTACCTCGTCCTGGAGCCCATCCCCCGACCCGTCCTGCGAAGCATCCCCCGATTCATCCTGCACCCAGTCCTGCACCTCGTCCGGCAATCCGTCCGGCGCCTCGTCCCGCGTGGCGCAAGCTGTCAGCATCGCCATGACCAGGACCGCCAAAATAATCATTCGCATTTTCATTGTAGTATTATATCCTTCCTTTTTATAAGCCTGTGGAAAAATGTCATGTCTTGTAATGTATATTGTCTCAAAAGCAACTGCGCGTTGTGTCATGTTTCAATGATTGTTTTTTGTTTTTTTGCCCATATTGACCTACATAGAAGACAGAAGGGGACGGCTCATGCGGTTTGTAAGACAGAAGGGGACGGCTCCGTTGTGTACTTTTTAAAGCCCGTCATCGGTTTTTCTCTCTTTAGTGCTAACTACAGGAAGCATATATTCCATGATGCAATCTAAAGCATATAGGAAATCATCACCATCAGAAATGAAAGGTATAATATTTTCCAGCAAATCAATTTTGTCTCCGGGTTGCAGTGATGTATCATCGGAAATTATTAACATCAGGGTGCTGCATTCAACTGAAGTAAATTCTTCGTTGCTCTGTGCAAGGGCATTATCTAATGTAATAAAGGCTGCTTCTTTTTCGCCCAGGAAAAACCGGATGCCGGCAATCATTAAATAAGCATTTCTTTTCTCGTCGGGATTGATTCCGTTTAGTGAATCGAGTGCAAATCTTAACCAATCTTTCCCGCCACCATGCCGTATTGCAAATAGTGCGTTGTCAATTCGCAATAATCCTGGAGAAAAAGTCACCAACTGTTCTTCAATCAAGTCAACTAATTCGATTGACAATTCCAAAAGAGCTTTCGACGTTTTCTGCTTCTGCATATCCGCTAAGGCATACTCTATTTTTCCGCACTCCGCAACGATTTTTGGGTCATCGGTTGCCATACACCCTAAATCAAATCTTACAAACCATTCCTGAAGAAAATCAACGGCATTTTTTAGCGGGTTTCCCCGAAATTCCTTTATCTGCAATACAATTCGCGCAAGAGGTTCTGATAATTGATAGTACACATTCCTCTTGTCAATAAACTGTTGCAAGTACCCTTTTCGGGGTATTGCCCATTGAGGGTTTATCCCATTAAGGGTTTTCGAGAGTGAACGTTCTGAAATACCTGTCTGCATAGCCATGTCTTTGACTGTTAACGATTTATTGGATTGAACCAATGCTAATACTATTTTTCTTTCATTCGAAGAAAGGCTTCCTAGTTGTTCTTCATAATATGGCGCCAGGTCATCAAGTGATCTAATAAATAGATTGGTCAAATCATTAATGTTTTCTATCGTCAATCCGGCAGCAAGAAAAGCCCATACTCGGGGCTGTCCTCCTGCGAAGCACGCTATGGCTGATAGTCTTGTTTTTATTTCAGGTTCGCCAAGTCTTTTCTCCAGAGCATGGTTTCCATTTAATCTGGCAATATGTTGAAGCATACCTGCTGCTTCAGCAGCATTGAATGGCTGTAGTTCAGTAATATCGAAAAAGCCATAGAAAGGGCTCGCTTGTTGTACTATATATCCAGTTAAACGCGTAGAAGTCGTGATTAATAGAATATTCTCGTTTTGTTCAATAAGTGCTCGTAGCTCTCGTTGCCCTTCTTCGTGAAGATTCTTTAATATCCGATCGAAATTCTCAATAAACACTACTACTAATTGATGAGATGATATGATATTGTCATTCTTTGGTTCAATGTTTTTTTGAATTGATTCCATAAGAGTTGCAAAGTCAAAAACACCCGTCAAATATGCGTTCTCGTTAAGCCAGGAAATTACAAAACGATTTCCATATTCCTCAAGTTTTTTTGCCCGATGAACAATTAATGAAACCAGATGTGTTTTTCCAGAACCACGAGGGCCAATATATAGCTTATGATTCAAACGTCCGCTGGCAGCTGCATCAAAAATATTGTCAACTGAAGCATTCAGAATATCTTCACGGTTAACAAAAAGACATTCCAGGGCATCTCCATCTAACAATGATGGCGTAAATCGAGGCGCAATGCAACTCATTCATTTATCCTGTTTAAACCTTTCCATATTGCGCAAAGCGGTTCGTGTTTCCATGAATAACTATCCGTAAATCTATCATATTTAAGGTAATGGTCTGCAATCAACAAATCCAAAGTTTTCTTCATGTCGTTAATATCAGGAACAGGCACTAATTCCTTGGAGATTATATCTGTTAGCTCCTGTTTTGTCATTTTATTGCTGGCAACAGCATCCAAAACCACCCTTGCGATATCACGGAATTCTTCTGCATAATAATCTGTAATTCTTTCAAGCAGTGGCGTCCAATTGTCCTTGAGAGAAGGATCTGATGCTGCCGATAGAAGTAAATCTTGAGCTTGTTCTGCAGAATCCGGAAGGGGGCAATTATTTATTTCCACATGCTTTGCTATCATCATTAGTATATAAGGTATACCTCCGGAGACCTTAGACATCTCTGCAATCTGCGAATCCTTCCATGTTATCTGAATTCCAACAAGCAGGCATTTTAACATCCAGGCGGCCCATTCTTTTGAGAGTGTTCCTATTTCAACTCTTTGAAGATCATTTATTTCAGCACCGTGCCCTCCCACATATCTTAGAACATGGTGAAATCCCACTGAACCCGCCAAAAGCCAACGAATGCGATCACTATTGTCATCTTCCCGTAGTGAACGAAAAAGCGCCAGTACGTCTTCAGCAGAATCGGGGCCTTCTTTTTTTGCAATTGCACGAATTGCTGCCGGAAATTCATCCCAAATAATAAGTAGTTTCATATCATCCTCTTTCAGATGTTCATTAAGGTTTTTTAGTACAGTTTGAAATACTTTCCATGCATTTGCTTGAAAATCTGATTTTAATGTCAACTGTAAACCTTGAAAACCTATTTTGGGATCTGTTTTGTCAACAAATGAATTTATAAGATAGCCGATTTTTGTGACTAGACCAGCATGCTGTTGCATGTCAAGAAAAGTCTTTTCGACAAGCACGGAAGTTGACCTTGCGGCTTCTACAGTAGTTCTAACACAATACCATCCAATTGGAGCTCTGTTCTCCATCAATCTAAGAACGCTTGTTTTGCCAAATCTTCGAATATCATTCATCAATAAAGATGATCTTTCAGCTTCTTTCCATAATGAATCTGCCTTATCATCTCTTCCGATAATATCCTCTATTGGCACACGCCCTCCTAATGTTATTTTTATTGGTCGAATCGCTGGAATAGTATTGTCTTTCATAATCATTTCCCAACATGCATGAATAGTCTATATTTAGTATGCAGCTATTCTCGCATCCTTTCATATTTTTTAGTTACAACTCATTTTTTAGAATTATACGCAAACATCCCCACGCAGTCAATATGTACGGGAATATTTGCGTATATATATACGGTGAATTTTCCGTAGAAGACAATTGGGACGGTTCGTCTTCATAAACAGCTTTCATTCATTATTGGATCTTTACTATCCATAACTCTGAAGCTTACAATCAATACAACGATTATTGCTACGACGCTTTTGACTCCCGCCCGACCCTCAACGCAATATGTACCTCCCTTGGTGTACGGTTTTTCTTAACTCCGGGTTTTTCCTGAGAAAAGCGGCCAAACTCTCGAGGTTCATGGCATAAGGGTCAACCCAAAGGAATTTGTAATAATTCTTGTATTTCACCTTGATCCGTATGACATTTTTCGTGATCCGGAGGGATTCTATTTCTTCCGCTTTAAAAACGAAACTTCGCCGAAATATATTTCTGTATGTTGCCTCGTCCTCTTTGATGCGAATTTCCCAATTAACGCAATTGAGTAAGATTATCAGTCCTAAAGCTACGAATGGAATGCCGAATAGCGAATCGGAGCGAGATTCCGAAGTGAAAAATGCTCCAAAGACTGCACTTAGAGATATTGCAGTGGTGATTATCCCCACAAGAAAGAATACCCGCGGAAGCTTGATATGGTATGGATCGTCAGGCGGTTTCTCTTTCAACGACAATTTCAGCACCAAAGTGACTGCTCCAACAATCAAGGCAGTTTTTATCGTCCCACTAAGAAAGATTTCCAAATACTCGTTCATGCCACTGGAACCGTCCACAGTCCCCATTGCCCGCCTTCTGGAATAAGTTGTGACTCCTTTCTCCTTGCTTTCATGATAGCATTGCCTGAAGTTAAAAACCGCAGACATTTTACCAATTTACTGATTTCCCTTTTACATAGCTTTTTTTGATGCCTGATCTTTTTATAAAAGTTTCAAGAGTTTCGATATTTAAAGCGTGGCGGTCAACCCAAAAGATTTTGGCTTTTGTTGTTATCTTTATATAATTATAAGAATAAAGTATTTTCTCTATTTCTTTGGGTTTGATGACATAGGTTTGACGAAATATTGTTCGAAAATATGCAGTGTATTCTTTTATGCGAATTTCCCAATTAAAATAACCAAGCACGATGTACAGTCCAAGCCCTACAAAGAAAATAGCGAGTATTGCGAAAACCGTATAACCTTCAGATCTGCCGGAAACCTCGCCAAAGAACGTATCTGGGAAATTGAAAGAAACAAGTGCCAACACTACTATAAAGGCTATCGAACTCAACCCCGCAATTAAGTATGGTCGAGGAAGACTAACACGGTATTTTTCTCCTGTTGGTTTCTGTTTCTGCAATATTGATTTTATCAAACCCACTACAATAATAATCAGTGCGATAATGAGAAAATACTCCATTCTTTTCCTGCCTTCTTTTCAGCGGCGCAAGGCTGCTGCAGTAAAATTAGCCATTTCAGCCTCTGCACCGTAAATTAATCACGGTATCGGCTGCCAGGCGCCGGACAGGACGAAAAGCCCGCCGCCGGAAAAGGAGAAGGTCTGCAAGCTGCCTGAAAAAGCCGTCCCCATTGTCCTGTTTGTTGCGTTCCTATTGTGCCCCCTTTCTATTCTTCCGTTCTTTTTCCATATATCTATCTAACGTAATTTTTTGTTCTGCAGACAACCTTCTTCCGAGCACAAAAACAAACAAGCCCACGTCCAATAGAATAAGGATACTGCAAGAAACTGTCAAAAACCAGTTATTCCCCATTAAAAACCAGATACACATTACCATGCACCCTAAAATATTTATTATATAGTACGCTATCATGCATACAAAGGCGTGCTTGGTTATAAGACCCTCTTTTCTCTTGTAATACACATAGAAGTATTTATATTTTGTAAGCG
>Ga0082212_10009765_pt1 | contig 12343 bp, 12 predicted proteins | sample TergutNt197P3_FD_71548 | JGI IMG/M metagenome (GOLD analysis project Ga0082212, IMG submission 71548) | Neocapritermes taracua P3 segment gut microbial communities from Petit-Saut dam, French Guiana - Nt197 P3 | ecosystem: Host-associated > Arthropoda: Insects > Digestive system > Gut ... | reverse complement strand
CGCACTTCTCAATGAGTTTATCGAAAAGGTAATCGTCCACGAAGCCGACAAATCGAGCGGACACCGCGAACAGAAAGTAGATATTTACCTAAACTATATCGGCAAGTTTGACGTTCCCGAACTAGAAGAAGAACAGCCACAGGTAAACATCTACATTCGCAACAGCACCAAGAAGCTACGCCGATTTATGACCCCCGAAGAACTCCAACGAGCGCGGGAGAATGACGCAAGACGCTACGCCAAAAAACGAGCCGTGAGGATTGCCGCCGAAGAAGAACGGAAAGCGGCAATCTTCCAAGGCACAGCCTACGAAATCCGACCCGAAGAAACCGAAATCAAGAAAACCGCATAGCCACAACCGAAATATCGGAAAGCGAAAAACGGCTTGTTCACAAAAATGGCAAGCCGTTTTTTCGCGTCCGATATTTTTGATTATGCTTACACTTCACTAAAAAGAAGTTAGTTCCAGTAGCTCAGGGTAATTGTTTGTAATAGAAGCGATTATTATCGCTAAAAAAAACAACAATGTCATTGCCCTCACCTGCGGGCAGTCTATATACTTTTGCACCAACCACCGTATCGCGGTTAGCTTGAAGATTCTCTGTAGGAAATTCACCCATTGGAACGGCACTTTCAACTTCACCGAGAAAAATATAGTTTTCGTTAAGAGAAAAATCACCACCGCCCGCAGTAGCCATCAAGCTATATATTACTCCATCTACCATTAGACTGTGTCGTACTACAGTATCCATTACTTCAATTACTACTAAGTGCGCTTCTTCTGTAATATACCACAACTGAAATTCTCCAAATATGACGATAACACTGTCGCCAATTATTTCTTCGTCGAGAGGATCACCCCATGTGCTGTTCGTGACAGGTATGCGACCGTCGGAAGAGTAGTATATCTCCGCCCCTATCATCGTTTCATTATTAGTTTGATAGTTCTGCGTTGGAGATTCCCATCCCGGCGCGGCACTCTGAATACTCCCGAGGTAAACCCAAGTATCATCTAAGTCCGGAATATCGTGATACTGCCCATCTGCATATATTCGGAAATATGTATCATTCACAAATACCGCAGGCACAGCAAGCCACGTTGTATCGGATGGCGGCGTTGCACTTTCTGCTTTACGTTCTTCGCTTATGTTCGCTGCATTATTTTCTCTACCGAGTTGTGAGCCTGCTATAACATCCTCTCCTGCACAACCTGTAACTGCAAAAAGCAGTATTAATAGGACGATATTTATTGCTGTTATCCTATTCACTTAAATCACCTCGAATGGTAAGACGAGTTTTTAGAAATACGTTCCTTGCATAGTCTAAATACCATAACCAACATTACGCACATGATAACACTTTTTTCCAAAAAACTCAATCGCTATCCGTTAGCGGTTGTTTTTTTATCTAATCCTATCCTATCCATTCCAAAATTTGAAAGGAGAAAAACCACATGGTAAAGACAAGAACAGAGAAAATCGAGGGCTTAAAAGAGGAAATCACACAGCACCAAAACCAAATTAAAAGACTACTCCAAGCACAGAGAGCGCAAGACAGGAAAGACAGAACGCGCCGTCTATGTGAGCGCATGGGGCTTTTTGAAAGTATGCTCCCCGACACAATCATATTGACAGCCGACCACTTCAAAGTTTTTCTTGAAAAAGCAATCCTCACCGACAACAGCCGCCGCATACTGGACGGATTATTGACCGCGCAGAACGCCGCCACGCCCACGCCTACGAGCGCGGGATCGGCGGCGCGTGATACTTCTACCCCTGCCAGTAAAACGACCCCCACGGCACATGAGAACGGCGAGGACGAGGAACAGGACGAGGGCAACGGTGAAGCGGAAACCCCGTAGCCTAACCGTTGTCGTAAGACAATGGCGCACTTATATACCACGGCAAGCCGTGGTATGTGCGGTCTGCCGACGGCCTTTTGCGCCTATCGGCACAAAAGGAAACGGCGGGGGAAAGCGTTTTCCCCCGCACCCCCAACGACACCTGATAAAAGCGTTCATTGTCTGCGGACAATAAACGCTTTTATCAGGTCTAATATACGCCACCCGAAAGGAGAGCATAATTGGCAATCTACCATCTATCAATCAAAATCATAAGCAGGGGCAAAGGCGGACGTTCAGGAGTAGCGGCGGCGGCATATCGAGCGGCAGAGAAAATCAAAAACGAATATGACGGAATGATACACGACTACACCCGCAAAGGCGGCGTAGTCCATACCGAAATACTGTTACCCGACAACGCCCCTGCCGAGTATTCGGATAGAGCCGTTTTGTGGAACGCAGTAGAGAAAATCGAAAAGGCAAAAAATAGTCAGCTTGCGCGGGAAATCGAAATCGCCCTACCCATAGAATTGACGAGAGAGCAGAGCATTTCCCTTGTCCGCGATTATACCAAACAGCATTTTGTATCGGCGGGAATGTGCGCCGACATTTGCATACATGATAAGAATGACGGAAACCCACACGCCCATATCATGTTGACAATGCGACCTTTTAACGAGGATAAATCATGGGACGATAAACAGAAAAAAGAGTACATTCTCAACAAGGATGGAGAAAAGCAATACGATAAAAAGACTAAATTCTACAAGTGTAAATCCGTACCGACTACCGACTGGAACGAGCAGACCAAAGCCGAAGAATGGCGCGAGGGATGGACAAAATACTGCAACGATTATTTAGAGCGCAACAATCACGCAGAGCGGATAGACCACCGCAGTTATGAGCGGCAGGGTATAGACCAAATCCCCACTATCCATTTAGGCGTTGCCGCTTCACAGATGGAGAAGCGCGGAATACGCACCGAGCGCGGAGATATTAACCGAGAGATTGAAGTCAACAATCGGAACTTGCGCCAACTGAAAGCGCGTATTGTCAAACTGCAATCATGGCTGAAAGAGGAAACCGCCAACGCAGAGCCGCCCACCCTTGCCGACTATATTCAAGATATACTATACAGGAGAGCGCAAGAGGGAAAATCGCAACACTCACAGACCCTTTACAATCTCAAAGACGCCGCCAATATGCTGAACTTCCTCACCGCTAACAAGATTATGGATATGGCGAGATTGGATAAAGTTTTTGGGGATATGATTGGAAAGCAACAGGATATTCGGGAGAAGCTGAAACCCATTGACAGGCGTATCAAAATCATTGACGAGCATATCAAGCAGAGCGGGAACTACAAAGGCTACCGCACTCAAAAGGCGCAGTATGAAAAGCTGTACGCCCAATATGAAACCCTCAATAAAGCAACAGGGATAGGCGCAGGGCGCAAAGCGCAAAAGGCGCTTGTTACCGCCAACGAATACTACGAAACCCACCGCGAAGAAATCACCATGTACGAAAAAGCCGAGCAGTATTTGAAAGGCGTATTACAAACGCATTTTGACCCGAAGAAGCTACCGCCAGTTAAGAAGTGGCAAGCGGAACGCGACAAGCTGATTACCGAGAGGGGCAAGTTAAATCAGAGATATGCCGAACTCAAAGACGAGGTAAAGCAAGCCGAGCAAATGAGAAAATCCGTTTACAGTATCATGCGACAGGAACAACGCGAACAGCAACCGCGCAGGGCGCACGACATTGACCGATAGACGGACAAAGCGGCGGATTTTTTCTATCCGCCGCCTTGTTTCCAAAAAACTATTGTGGCATGGTGTTTATACGAATACCATTGTAACAAATACATAACTTATGGTTCGATTGCCCCATTTATAGTAATAAGACTATTGCCAGTGTTCTCAATGAAAAAATAGTATCTTCCGTCAGTAGGAACCGTAATGGAACCCGTGGCACTACCGTTCCTAATAACCTTTATACTTTGAATTTCGCCAGTGTTTACATCCCAAAGACCCACTTTTACCTCATTTCTTGGAAACCATGTCAGGTCATAGGTAACCATTACATCTTTAACTAAATTAAAAGTATCGCCAGTTGAGGAAGCTATATTAACCGTACTATTTGCATTTACTTCCAAACCGATTAGGGAATATGCTGAAAGGGGATCGATTTCATTCGCAAATAACGCTAATCCGTCGCCCGTCTGTTGAAAACCAGCATTGCCTGTGCTCTCTAAAACTTCTGAAGGTGCAACTTGTTTTATTAATATAGGGTAAAGCCCAAATACATCTGTTGCGTACGCAGCGCCGCATAGCATGACAATCATTACTGTAATAAGTGTTGTTACAACAATGACATTAGAGCGTCTTGGACGGCGTTTGGGGCGGCTCATTTGTGTGACGGTGGCTAACAAGTCATTATTGCTCATAGCGGGCGTGACTTCAAATGCTTTTTCATACTGTAGCGGCATAATAATCTTCCTCTTTCATGATAATTATTTTCAAATACTCCCTTGCTCGACGTAATTGTGTTTCTATCGTAGCTTGTGGTTTTTTCATGATAGCTGCGATTTCCTTTGCGGTGTATTTTTCATAGTAGTGTAAGTAGATTACGGTACGGTAGTTTGGTTTAAGCCTTTGGACGTACTCGTATAATCCCAAGTCGCAGTCCTCCGGGGCGGTAAGATTTTCTTCTAAATCCGCCCTTTTTCTCACCCATGCTGATTTTAAAAGATTTTTTGCCTCATTTATGGTTACTCGGATAAGCCATGCTTTCTCTGCTTCATCAGATGGGAACTCCCGATCTTGCTTATATAGCTTAAAAAACACGTCCTGCGTAATATCCTGAGCATCATGATAATTCTTTGCATACCCAAGTGCAACACGGAACACAGTTGCGTGATATGCCTCAATACTCGCGGATAACCTACTGTGCTCCATAGAATCGACCCTCACTTTGCTGTTTTAAGACGTCTTGATAACAATACAACTCAAAACACGAAATACTTTCATTTTTAGATGTAAAATTTTAATCTCGGACGGAATTGTTTTCATCCGAGATTTTCTTTATTTGCATTATATAAATATGTTCGGCTACGTTCCGTCAACTTATCTGATTTTTCTAAATCGACTCATAGTATAACATATAGCAGTAGCTATCACAGAAATAATAAAATGAGCAGGTAAAAGAAGCGTAAGCCAATAACCAGTAATTGTATCATTATTGTTTGTGAATGTATCAGTAAAAAATATAAGGATAAAAAACAGTGGTCAGTATTAGCCCTATTATCAAAGCCATTATCGGAGAAACCCACAAAAGTTTCCGCTTAATGAAAAACATCAAGATAGGTGTTCCCAATGGGATAATGATGAGTAACAAGATTTGATATAGTTCGATTTTACCTTCAAAAAAGGGCATTACTAAGACCTCGCCAATATACTGCATACTTTAAATGGAATTATTTATTGAGTATCTTTTTCGCAACCCCACCAACAAATGGGATTGTGCTTTCATCACGCTTATAAATTTGCACAGCCGCAACAATTTCGCAGATAAGTATTACTATTAACGCAATCCCTAAAATGATGTAACAAACAAAACGGCAACCGCGCAGAGCGCACGACATTGACCGATAAACGGGGAGTGGCGGATAGTTTTTGACACTATCCGCCGCCCTACCGAAGCAGTATTTTTAACGCCATCTTTCGCCATAACGGAATAGTACAATTTTTAGTTTTACAAACCTGTACGATTGCCACTATCGAGCAAACAAATAGTATAAATGCCACAAGCCAAATAAACCAACAAACTAAAATGAAGAAATACCAATAACTATCAACTGAATATCCTTGAATAGAGCTGAGTATTTCAAAAAACCGCCGAAAAGCGGGTTCACTTCCAAACAAAAGTACCGCACAAATAGCAATAACAATCAGCATATAGAATATGATTGACGTTATCTTTATATCTGAATGCGTTTGCCATCAGCCATTATTCTACTCCTCTTTTTCCTTATTGTTTTTGCTATGCATATGCCTGATAAAATTGGCAACCGCCGCCGCGCCAGATGACACTATACAAGCACATTGCATTACAAACAGAAACCCCTGCGTTTCACCACGACTAATGCTTATGCAAACAGTAATAATCCACGTTCCTGTTGCGAAAGCAAACAATACCGGAACATAAAGAGGGGTGTTTTTCTTTTTCACTTTACAACTCCTATAACGCAAAACTCTTCAAACTGTCCTTTACATTCCTTAATCTCTATCCGATATATGTTGTCCATGCTATGTTGTTCTCATCCATGTACGCATAAAAGTTACTAAAATCAATGATATTCGTTTTATGCCTATATGCGTACATTTTATTTGCGTACAATTTTGAGTTGCGGGGAATACTCTGATTTGCGATGATGTAAACTCTGTTATTCATATAGTTGATTGTACTAATCAATTCCTTGTTTTGATTGTATAAAAATATTGAACACATACCAGTGCCGGCTGTATCTGGTCTGCGCCAAGTGCCGCTGTATTCGTAATCGCCGGAGAGCATATCAAATACAGAATCCAACGCCGCCATATGTTCTGAATAATCCACCTTTCTCGGGCTGATTCCATAGTAAATCACGATGTAGCTTACACTTTCCCTGTCAATAGAAATAGTCATTGTTTGTCGGTTAATGGCTGAAATAGCCAAATAGGAGATTAGCAATATTGCCACAATCAATAGAATCAATTTTACCTTATTACGCGAAATAAATAATCTCATTATCGTTCCCTCGCGTTAAATAAACTATTGAACCTGTGATCCATATGTCACCGGGAAGGCATTTTGCATATTAATCTACTTATCTCTCCGTTGAGGGGATTACTCATGCTCATAATAAACTAAACTCGACTGAGAGGTAATATTCTCCAACAGTTTTCATTTGATTATCTATCTCACCAGCTTCGTTAATCACATTTTCGTAAACCTCAATTTCCCAAACAAGCCTGTACTCACCATCTTCCAACTCGCCATAAAATCTGCTCCAGTCAACACTCCAATTTCTTGACTGCGTAGGTCTGATGACTTCGCTAATGGCAGCGCCACTCCTTGTTGTTACCGTTGAGGGCACACGATACCAAGCGCCATTAACTGCTTGTTCTAATACATACCCAATGGGGCTGTAATAAATAAAGCAGTCTACCGATTTGTTTTCGATTAAAATATCCGCGCCCGAATTGGTTAGTGTTCTCTCGCAAATAGTTGATTCTGCATATTCATAATCATTGGCAACGAGTATAGATGATACCTGCATTTCGGATTTATCATAAGGTGTTGTTTGAGCATTTTGCTTGACGCTTTCTGGTCGAGATGGCAAGTTATCGCCGGTTTGCGGTTCAGTTGTACAACCTGTAACAAGGAAAAGAATAAGCATAGCAATAATAAATAAAAACACTCGTTTCACTATTCATCACCTTAACAAATTTGACGGATTTCTAATAGTTTTGTTCCCTGCATTAAATAAACTTTCTGAGTATCTTTTTCGCAAACCCGCCAATAAATGGGATTGTGCTTTCATCTCGCTTATAAATTTGCACAGCCGCAACAATTTCGCAGAGAAGTATTACTATTGACGCAATCCCTAAAATGATGTAACAAACAAAAGCCTGCGTTAAATACCAGTCTGGAGAAGCACCTGTCAATTTGCAATAAGTAGTAACCACAAAAATAACAATGAAAAAACCCGCGACAAAAAAAGCAACAGGAATTGCTATTGATAGAGTGATATATGTGATTATTGATGATAATCTGACTTCTGATTTATCATTTTTATCTTGCGACATATTACCCCAACTTTTCCTCACATAGTATAAATAACGTCTACTTGCAATCGCATTTCCAAAAAATAGTATAGCACGAAGATGTGAACAATTCAACGAAAATGGAAAACAGGAAAACGGAAAACAGGAAAGGGCGAAACCGTAACACCGATATGTTGACATTTACCGCTTTTCAATGGTCTGCAAACCCGCATTATATAAGGCTTTTTGTCACGCCTAAAAGCCGTTTTGCGAGGTCAGAGGGATAATACCCTACCCACCCCACGAAATGGCTTCTATCTTTCTACACGGCGCGTTTTGCGCCCTTTTTTCATGTCTAAATTGCAAATAATTACGGTTATTGAAAAGTTCCTCTTGACAAATCCCCAAATGGATTATGACTGGGATGAGTTGCTCCTTGAGTATATCCCTGAAATGATAGAAGGAACGGATGAACAAAGTTATTGGCTCACTCTATATTCCATGAGCGCAAAAACTAATGACGGCCACGTATATTTTGATAACCAAATACAAGTGTTAGGTACGAGATTTAGCGAACGACTTACTGCCGTACCGGTTATATTTGAATGCGCCGAAGGGCAGATCGTAGTTCGGAAAACCATTGGGGTAACCATTGGGGATAGTTTCCTTCAGCCAGGAGATGCTGTAATAAGCATAGATGGCGTTGATATTATGGATATCGTAGAAGATTTAAAACAGTATATTGCCGTGCCAAACGACGAGAAACTTAAGCGAGTAATACCCTACCTGCCGCTTTGCATGAACCGTGTGCCTGAGATTACTGTGCTTCGAAATGGCGAAGAACTGACAGGCACAGTGTATAACACTAGATGGAATTACGCTGACTTTAATGACCCGTACTTCGCATCTATTCGTATATCACACGAACTGCTCGATAACAACATCGGCCTGATCAATCCAAAGCTGCTTATAAGAGATCAGGTTTACTCGGTTATGGAAGAGTTCTCCGGTACGAGTGGGCTGATCATTGATTTGCGGCAGTACCCCGGGGAGGATACAACAGGTCGTTTTGCGGAGTACTTGCTGGACGAGGTAAGACCGTATGCAGTTTGGTCAAAACCATTTATTCCGGTACCTGGGTTATTTTTGGATGCATCAATATCATACGCAGGTCCGGGTATACGAGTGTCGGGGGGAAATACTAACCCATATTTCTATGATAAGCCGGTAGTCATACTCATGAATCAGCAATCGCAGAGCGCCTGTGAGACTATGATAATGTGCCTGCGTACAGGTCCGAACGTAACTGTTATCGGCAATAATTCGATTGGAGCGAATGGTAATGTAGCATACCTGTATCTGTCCGCCAGTACCAGAATGGGTTTCTCAAGCTTGGGCGCCTATACTCCCGAAGGCGGCCAGACACAGCGCATCGGACTCAGCCCTGATATTTATGTGGAGCCGACAATAGAAGGCATACGCGACGGAAGGGACGAGCTGATGGAAGCGGCGGTTGCGTTCTTGCTTGGGCAGTGATATTCTATTTGATGATACAGTCTCAGGATAGGGTGGGGCTGAATAAAAAACTAATTGAAAAGGAGGTCGATAATCATGCCCATTTTCGATGACTTTGATCTTGATATCCAGAAGGTAAACGGGGGGCGAAGTAACGACGGCGCTCAGTCCGAGCGGCGAGAGAGTTGTGCAACTTGTGGTGAAGGAAGTTGTGTTGGTTATAATTGTGGAGGTAATACTTTGCAGAAAACTGTCTGTGAACCGTGTGAAACGATTACTTGTGCTACAAATTGCAATCAAGTAAATTGTGAATCAGTGTTACATTGTAATACAGTAAAAATTTGCACAATGGAATAGTAACTGCTGATAGTAACAAGCATATCAAAAATCAGTAATGCATTGCTGGTAATAAAATGACCAGGTTTGAGTCCTAGAAGATACTTTCTAACCCTATCGCTCAAACTTGGTTACTATTAATGAAGCTGGAGATGCGAAATGATAGATTATAGAGCGTGCGACTTTTTCATGGTTCGCACCCCATTAATATCCATTGATGATTATGCTGCTATGTTCGAATGCAGTTCGCAGTATAGTAAGCAGTTGAAAGAAGCCTTTTCCAATCCTCTCTTGAAGGAACCGCTTGCAGTTGCAAGCGATGACTTACTGAAAGCTGTTGGTAACACTGATTTTGATACCGTTTCAAAAGCATCTACGCAGGTATACTCATCATTGCTCAAATACTTCATCCGGCTATCAACACGCCCTACTCCTTTTGGGCTGTTTTCCGGTATATCGATTGGGAAGTTCGATAGCGCGTCGGACATTGTTATTTCAGAGCCGCGATACCACACTAAGCGAGCCCGCCCTGACATGGAGTGGGTAAATGGTCTAAAAAAGATAATCGAGTCCGACGTAATCATCAGAAAGAACCTCAAGGTCAGATTCAACAGTTTTACATACGCTAATGGGAACAGGATAGATAAACCAAACAAAACCTCTTTGCAGCATTATGATAACGAAGAAGAAACCCAAGAGCTTTCAACATCAATAAGATATACAGCGCAAGTTAAAATGATTGAAGATAAATGCTCAGAATATCAGAAATATTCAAATCTCATTGATGACATTGTTTCGTCAAACCCTGAAACCCCACCCGGCAAGATAGAAAATTTCCTGTCGCAACTGCTTGATAACGAGTACCTGCTGTCCGAACTAAGACCGCCATTAATCAATACCGATATGCTTGGCTACCTCATTAACATCCTCAAAAATATCGGAGATGTTGAGGAAGCGAAGACTTATATGCAAAAACTTCAAGAGATCCAGAGCAGCATAGCGAAATATAACGCGACCGCTATCGGCGAAGGTATTGACATATATAATGAAACTATCAAGCTTCAAAGCGAGCTCTTCGAATGCAAGAACTACTTGCAGATCGATATGAAAGCGCACACTGAAAGCAATACATTGGATAAGGGTCTAAAGGATGAACTGGAGAGATTTGTTTCTGCCATGTGCAGAATCGCCCCTCCAGGTAGAATAAATGATGAGATGGCACATTATATTACGCTCTTTCTCGAAAGATATGGATATAGTTCAGAAGTTCCTTTATTGGAGCTTCTTGATATAGACAATGGGCTAGGCGCGCCGATGCACCATAGGGTTAACACGATCAACAGAGTGGTTCCACAACAGGCAAAACCGATCAAAGAGCAGCGATTAGGTACGCTACTCGACAGAAAACTGTTCTTGGCGCTCCAAAACGGCGAGCAGGTTATCGAAATCACCGATGAGGACATCGGTTACATCTGCGGGGATGAGACACAGAACGATAGCTTAGACCCTATGGATTATCAGCAGTCATTTGAGCTATACCTTATAGCCCACCCTTACGGAGCAGAAGGAGAGATAGGTTCGGATTTCAACTTTACGCTTGCGCCCGTGGCTATGTCTGACGGGTTTGGAAAATCGTTCGGCAGGTTCAGCGATATGCTGTCAAAAGAAGAATCATTGCTGCTTGAGGAGGGATTTCGAATACAGAAAGCCCTCCTCCCGGAGCACGTTATTGCAGAAATAGTCGAAGTGCCGTCAAGGGGCAGAACAAGCAATGTCTCGATGAATAATAGCGATTATGATTATCAGATAGCTTTGACGACAACGCCCTGCGATGGGAAGCATTTGCTAAATATCAGGGATTTATACATAGGAATAGAGCGGGAGAGCAACCAGTTCTATATAAAGTCAAGAAGCCTGGATAAAAAAGTCATAGTAACCATGACTTCAATGATGAACTCCACTTTTGGCAGCAATGCGCTGAGATTCCTGAGAGAAGTATCGGTCATGAGGAAAACGCGTGTAACCCAGGGCATACAGAGCATGCTGAGCGTCAACTACGAGTACTTTCCGCGCATAACGTATGGAAAGATAATCATCAGGCCTGAGACATGGCATATTTCAAATGACATACTGGGATTAAGAAAGAAGCAAATAAAGGATAGGGGTCTTTTCAATGAGAGATTTACGTCTCATTGCGAAAAATGGCGTATACCGCGTTATGTTTTCCTGAACGAGTTCGATAATCGGCTCCTGCTTGACCTATCTATCGCTGCGCATAGAGACTTGATGCATAATTTGCTAAAGAAAAACGCACTGACGGTCGTAACACTGACAGAACTGGGTTGCAGCTTGAGAGACTACGCTTCCAAGAGCGCGGACGGCAAGACATATGTAACGGAAGTCGTCGTGCCTTTTATTATCGGAACTGACAGGGAAAAGAACAATAGAGACGAAGCCAAGTCAGATGTCGCTGACAAAGTTGATGTGCTGAGGACGCAATCGAATGTCTCAGCAAACCGTATGCGCATTGATAGGGAAAAGCTTGTATTGTTGCCGGGAAATGATGATTGGCTATATTACAAGCTATATGTGAGCAGCAGACGTCAAAACGAACTCATTTCTCTGGCTTATGAGACTCTGGAGAACGCTGCTGCAAAAGGCTTGATACGTAAATATTTCTACATCAGGTATAGCGACCCGGAACCTCATCTGCGCCTGCGTACTCAACCTGGAGAAAAGGGGATTACTGAGCTGTTTTGTATGATGAGTCAATGGCTAGACAGTATTCGTGCAGATGGCCTGATTTCGAAAGCGGTGATTGATACCTACCAGAGGGAAACCGAAA
>Ga0082212_10009764_pt1 | contig 12344 bp, 9 predicted proteins | sample TergutNt197P3_FD_71548 | JGI IMG/M metagenome (GOLD analysis project Ga0082212, IMG submission 71548) | Neocapritermes taracua P3 segment gut microbial communities from Petit-Saut dam, French Guiana - Nt197 P3 | ecosystem: Host-associated > Arthropoda: Insects > Digestive system > Gut ... | reverse complement strand
ACAGAGGTCCGATAATAGCGCCGCTGTTATCCATTGCCTTATGAAATCCGAAATTTTTTCCTGCCTCTTTTTGGGACACCGACTCGCTGATTAAGCTGTCGCGAGGGGCGGCACGCAGCCCTTTGCCTACTCTTTCAAAAAACCGGTAAAACAGCACTTGTACCGGCACGCGCACCAACGCATACAGAGGCGTTACCAATGCCGTAACTCCATAGCCGATAAGCATAAACGGTTTCTTCTTTCCAATTTTGTCGCTCCAAACCCCCGACACCGCCTTGATGAGCGAGGCAGTACTTTCGGCAATACCTTCAATTAATGAAATCGTAGTTTTTGAAGCACCGATAGACAACAGAAACATCGGCATTACGCTGTAAATCATTTTGGTTGACGTATCGGTAAAAAAACTGGTTAGCCCTGTAAAAAAAACATTGCGTTGTAACCCGAACAATTTTTCCTTCTTTGGTTTCATTTCACTATAATATTGCATGATACCAACGCCAAGAACTCTTTTTTTAGTATATCTCATTTGAACAGAAACCGATTATTTACACTATTGCCCGAATATTGCAAATGAATGTGTTCTATTTTCATTACAAAAAGCCGCCAAAGCCTCTATGGGCTTGATTTTTATTTTACACGCTTGAAATTTAAAATTTCATATATTTTTGCCGTACTAATTTAAAAATAGATATAAATATGGCAAAGCAATTATTATTAGGCGATGAAGCGATCGCTCAGGCAGCATTAGATGCAGGAATTTCAGGAGTTTACGCATATCCAGGAACTCCGTCCACCGAAATCACAGAATACATTCAACGCTCAAAACAGGCAGAAGAGAGTAATGTGCACCGCTACTGGTCGGCAAATGAAAAAACGGCGATGGAAGCCGCTATAGGGATGTCTTATGCAGGCAAACGTGCCTTGGTTTGCATGAAGCATGTAGGCTTAAACGTTGCTGCCGACCCGTTTATGAACTCTGCCATTACTGGCGCCAACGGAGGTTTGGTCTATCTTATTGCCGACGACCCTTCCATGCACTCCTCACAAGATGAACAAGATTCAAGATACTTTGCCAAATTTGCTTTTGTGCCCGTTTTCGAACCTTCCAACCAACAAGAAGCTTATGATATGACTTACGAAGCGTTCGATTTTTCAGAAAAATATAGCATTCCCGTGATGATTCGCATAACCACGCGCTTGGCACATTCCCGCGCCGGAGTTGAAAGAAAAAACATTCGCCAACAAAATAAAGTCAAACTCTGCGAAAACAAAAGACAATTTATTCTGCTGCCCGCCAACGCCCGTGTTTTCTACCGCGAACTGTTGGCAAAACAACCCAAATTAACCGCCGAAGCCGAAATTTCAAAATTCAACCAATATATTGACGGCAAAGATAAATCTTTGGGAATCATCGCTTCGGGAATTGCCTACAACTATTTAATGGAAAACTTCGTTGGAAGTAAATGTCATTATCCTGTTTTAAAAATTTCACAATACCCAATTCCTGTCAATTTGGTAACGAAAATGATTAATGAGTGTGCTAAAATCTTAGTAGCAGAGGAAGGATACCCGTTAATTGAAGAACAGCTGCGTGGTTTGTTGAACAACTCCGGTAACATCAAAGGTCGTTTAGATGGCACGTTGCCCCGCGATGGCGAGTTGAATCCCAACGTCATGGCAGTAGCGTTAGGCATGGAAGATTCTTTCGGGATGCCCGTGCCGGAGATTGTGGCACCGCGCCCACCCGCGCTATGCAAAGGTTGTCCGCACATTGATACCTACAATGCTTTGAATGAGGCAATGATGCAACATGGCCCCGGTAAAGTGTTTGCCGACATTGGTTGCTATACGCTGGGCGCGTTGCCTCCCTACAACGCTATCTATTCTACGGTGGATATGGGTGCCAGCATTACTATGGCAAAAGGAGCCTCTGACGCAGGACTGCAACCTACTGTTGCCGTAATTGGAGACTCCACTTTTACCCATAGCGGCATTACCTCACTGTTGGATTGCGTAATTGAAAATACACCAGTAACTGTTTTGATATTAGATAATTTCACTACCGGCATGACCGGTGGGCAAGATTCGCACGCTTACGGCAGGATTGCTCAAATTTGCGAAGGCTTGGGCGTAGCCAAAGAACATATCCGTGTAATTAAGCCACTGCATAACCAACACGAAATCAATGTGCAAATTATGAAAGAAGAATTGGCTTACAACGGAATTTCCGTAATTATTCCAACCCGAGAGTGCATTCAAACCATTGGAAAGAAGAAAAGACAATAACAATATGCTGAATCTCTGTATGATTGCTGCAGTAGGCAATAACTTCGAGCTCGGTAAAAACAACCGGTTACTTTGTCATTTACCCGCCGACTTAAAACGGTTTAAGGAAATAACGTCCGGGTATACAGTAATTATGGGCGACAAAACTTGGGAATCATTACCCATTAAGCCGCTGCCGAATCGTCGAAATATTGTAATTACGTTAGATAAAACATACAAGTGTTCGGCGGCTATTGAACTGCCACCGGAGATTGTGCATACCATAGAAGATGCTGTTTCTCTTGTGCAAAATGAAAAAAAAGCATTTATTATTGGCGGTGCCACTATTTACAAGTTATTTATTGACAAAATTGACACTTTATATTTAACACGTATTAATGCTGATTTTGATGCTGATGTTTTCTTTCCTCAGGTGGATTTTATACGATGGAAATTGATTGAAGAGGTTATTTATAAGAAAGATGAAAGAAATGGATTTGATATGAGGTTTCAAGTATTGATACGAAGATAAAGTTGCTACATTCTAATAATATGATTATAATCTAAGTACTACAAAAAAATAAAACTTTGAAAAACTATCCTCACCTTATTGCTCAAGCGCTCGGTATTTCCGAACATTGCGTAAAAAACACATTAGATTTATTGGAATCCGGTGCCACAGTGCCTTTTATTGCACGGTATAGAAAAGAAAATACCGGCAGTTTAGATGAAGTGCAAATTACTGCAATTCGCGACTTGCACGAAAAATGGGTGGAATTGGATAAGCGGCGCGGCGCAATTTTAGATTCCATTGAAGAGCAGGGGAAACTTACGCCCGAACTGGCGCAGAAGATTAACAATGCGCAAACCATGAGCGAGTTGGAAGATCTCTATTTGCCCTATCGTCCCAAACGGAAAACCCGTGCCACCATTGCGATGGATAAAGGCTTGGAACCGCTTGCTATTATCATCTATGAACAGAAGCAGGTACATCTGTATCAAATTGCCAAACAATATATTGATATTGAAAAGGGCGTAAACAACGTAGAGGAAGCGTTGCAAGGGGCGCGCGATATTATTGCCGAGTGGGTGTGCGAAAATATTCCGGTGCGCGAAAAAATGCGCGATACGTTTACCAAGTTTTCTACTATCGTTTCTAAGGTTGTGAAAGGAAAAGAAGAAGCAGGAAATAAATTCAGTATCTACTTTAATTCTAAAGAATTGCTTTGCAAAGCGCCCTCACATAGAATTTTGGCGATGTTTAGAGGCGAAGAGGAGGGGTTTCTGCGCCTCGCGATTGAGCCGGATGCGGAAAAAACGGTTTTACAGATTAAAAAATTTGTTCTAAAAGGATATAATATTTGTACTGAACAAATTGCACTTGCTATAGAAGACTCATACAAACGTTTGCTTCAACCGCAAATGGAAACGGAGATGCGCAAACTTTTCAAAGAGAAAGCCGATAGGGAAGCTATCGCTGTTTTTGGAACCAATTTGCGAGAGTTGTTAATGGTAGCACCATTAGGTCAAAAAACCACATTAGCCATCGACCCAGGGTTTAGAACCGGTTGCAAAGTGGTAGTTTTGAGTAAACAAGGGCAATTATTGGCACATGAGGTCATATTTCCTCATCCGCCGGAACCGCAATACAAAGCTGCCTCAGACACTTTGCGTAATTTGGTAAAAAAATTTGATGTAGAAGCCATTGCTATCGGCAACGGTACAGCCGGCAGAGAAACCGAGAGTTTTGTACGCTACATCCCTTTCGCGCATCCGGTAACCATTGTAATGGTTAATGAGAGCGGCGCTTCTATCTATTCTGCTTCCGAAATAGCGCGGCAAGAGTTTCCCGATTATGACGTAACGGTGCGCGGCGCTATCTCCATTGGGCGTAGGTTGATGGATCCATTGGCAGAATTGGTAAAAATTGACCCAAAATCGATTGGAGTGGGGCAATATCAACATGATGTAAACCAACAATGGTTGCAGAAAAGATTGCAGGAAGTAGTGGAAAGTTGCGTAAATAGGGTAGGAGTGGAGCTAAATACGGCAAGTGCTACCTTGTTGTCATTCGTTTCCGGAGTGGGACCAGTGTTAGCCAAAAATATCGTAGAATATAGAAATACAACCGGCGCATTTAAAAATCGCGAAGGGTTGAAAAAAGTGTCCCGTTTCGGTGAGAAAGCGTTTGAACAGGCGGCAGGCTTTTTACGCATACATGGTGCAAAAAATCCGTTAGATGCCAGCGCCGTACATCCGGAATCCTATCACATTGTGGAATCTATGGCAAAAAGATTGAATACGAAGATACCGGAGTTGATGAACAACGATACTTTGCGTAAACAGATTCAATTACGAGAGTTTATTACAGATAAAGTGGGATTGCCTACGTTGCAGGATATTATGCAGGAATTGGCAAAGCCCGGACGCGACCCCCGCGAACAATTTGAAGAATTTGAATTTGATAATACCATAAATTCTATTAACGATGTAACAGTGGGAATGAGCGTTCCGGGCGTCATTACAAATATTACCAAATTCGGCTGCTTTGTAGATATTGGCGTGCACACAGACGGCTTGGTGCACATTAGTCGATTGGCAAACAAATATGTAGAAAACCCAAACGATGTCGTAAAGCTCAACCAAAAAGTGTGGGTAAAAGTTACAGATGTGGATTTGGATAGGAAACGGATCAGTCTTTCCATGAGGGAGGAGTAATACGTGCTTATTTTTAAAAATTTCGATTTTGAAATATTTAAAAAATCCTCTTATTTTGCAGCATTCATTCAAATAACCATTATGTCTATTTTAGTTTCCAATGTTTCAAAAGTTTACGGCACCCAGTATGCTTTAAACAATGTCAGTTTTGAAGTGCAAAAAGGAGAAATTGTAGGATTTCTCGGTCCCAATGGCGCTGGAAAATCTACTATGATGAAAATCATCACTTGTTTTATTCCGCCCACAAAAGGCGATGTCTCTGTATGCGGATTCGATATTTGGAACGATTCGATTGAAGTGCGCAAACGGATTGGCTACTTGTCGGAAAGTAACCCGCTTTATCATGATATGTATGTGCGTGAATTTTTGGAATTTATTGCAGGAATTCATCAAATAAAGAATATCCAAAAACGGATTGAAGAAGTTATTGGCATGACTCGTTTGGAAATAGAGCAGCATAAAAAAATTGGCACCTTATCGCGTGGATACCGCCAGCGTGTAGGGTTGGCGCAAGCATTAATACACGATCCGGAAGTACTGATTTTAGATGAACCTACTACAGGTTTAGATCCTAATCAATTGGTTGAATTTAGAGAATTGATTCGTGAGTGTGGAAAAAAGAAAACAGTATTACTTTCAACACATATTATGCAAGAGGTAGAAGCCATGTGTAATCGTGTCATTATCATAAACAAAGGAAATATTGTGGCAGATAATTCCATGCAGGAACTCAAAGAAAAAGTAACATCATTCAAGAAAACAAAACAGGAACCTTCAATGGAAGATGTTTTTCATTTTTTAACTAAAGGCTAAACGTATCAAAAAAATTATATTTTTGCACCCCTTAAAAAACGAGATAAGTTTTACAAAAAATAAAAGACAGAAATGGCAAATCACAAATCAGCAAAGAAAAGAATCAGAGCCAATGACAGCAAGAGGTTAGCAAACCGCTACTTCTCAAAAACTATGCGCAACGCATTAAAAGATATTAGATTAACATCTGAAAAAACTAATGCGGAAGATAAACTTCCCAAAGTAACCTCTTTGATAGACAAGTTGGTTAAAAAAGGAATTATCCATAAAAATAAAGCAGCCAATTTAAAGTCGGGTTTGGCGGTAAAAATTAACAAATTATAATTTTTTACAACTTATAAAGCGAGGCTTTCCGTTTAAATCTTTCCAAAGTTCAATCTCTTGGAAATTGTTTTCAAAAAGCATCGCCGATAACTCAGCGTGATAATTCTCATGTGTTTCAAAATATAAAGATCCTCCATAGCGGAGGTTTTTTTTTGCAATATGGGCAATGGCATGATAAAATACCAAAGGGTTTTCATTAGGAACAAAAAGTGCAGATAAAGGCTCATAATTCACTACATTTTTATGTAGATACTCTCGCTCGCTCATAGGAATGTATGGAGGATTAGAAACGATAATATCCACATTATCAGGAAAAATGGATATGTTATCTTTCAGAATGTCATGCAGTAAAAAATTAATTTTCACCTGATTAATGTCTGCATTTTTTTTTGCCGTTTTTAAGGCATTTTTTGAATTGTCTGTTGCCCAAACCTCAGCATTTTCAATATTTTTCGCTAAGGCAATGGCAATAGCGCCACTGCCTGTGCAAAGGTCAAGGATTGTGTAATAGCCTTGAACTTTAAATTTTGAACTTTGAACTTTAATCAACTCCACCAATTCTTCTGTTTCAGGTCGTGGAATGAGTACCGCCGGATTTACTTCAAGTTCAACATTATAAAATGTGGTTTTTTCTGTAATATATTGTATTGGGCATCCCTTTACAAGCGCTGCCAAATCACTTCCGACTTCTGACTTCTTGCTTCTGAAGTTAATATCATCTTTTTCAAACTCAATTTCAAAATCCAGATCTAAAAAAAAATCATGTTTTTTTAGGTTGTATTTAAAATCAATATACATAAAAAAAATGGCATCAATCTCTTTTTTTTCGTAGAGTGGCAACAACTCTGAATGAAATAGGGTTCGTAAAGTTGAAATTTTCACGTTAATTTCCTACATCCGACAAATACTTAATACGCATAATACGAATCTCTTCCAAGGTAAAATCATCTTCTCCCAAAGTTTCTAAGGCTACTTGTATAGAGTCTGATTCTGCTTCGGAGAAATAATCCAAAATATCATCCTGATGATACCTTTCAATGGATTCATCAATATAATAATCAATATCTAATTTTGTTCCGGAAGATACAATGCTTTCAATTTCGGTAAGGAGTTCATCCATATCCAATCCTTTTGCATGGGCAATATCTTCGAAATGTCGTTTGCCATCAATACTTTGAATAATGAACACTTTGATGGCTGATTTTTTAACGATAGACTTTACAATGAAATCTTGCGGTCGGTCAATTTCGTTATCTTCCACATATTGTTTAATCAAATCGGCAAAAGGTTTGCCATATTTTTGCGCTTTCCCTACTCCCACGCCGGTAATATTTACCATTTCTTCAATAGTAGTGGGGTATTGAATGCACATATCTTCTAATGAGGGGTCTTGGAAAATAATAAAAGGAGGTAGATTTTCTTTAACAGAAATTGATTTGCGCAAATCTTTTAACATGGCAAACAATGCGGCATCCGTAGCTTCCCCTTTTATTGGCATCATATCATCCGACATCTCTTCTTCATCCATATCCTCATCCGATTTTGCTTTATGGGGTTTTTGCACAAATAGGGTATAAGGATTGATAAGGTATTTTTCACCTTTGGGCGTAATTTTCAGTAAGCCGTAGTTTTCAATGTCCTTATAAATAAGTTCTTCAAAAATTGCAACCCTAATAACGCTTGCCCAAAATTTGGAATCAAACTCTTCTCCTTCGCCGAATTGTTTTAATTTATTGTGTTTAAATTTGACAATAGTGGTTGTTTTTTCGCCGGTAATGATATCAATAATGTGAATATCAACAAATTGTTGTTTAACTTCTTTAATAACCTCAACAACTAATTGTACATGTTCGGTAGCATCCATTTTGGGTTTTGGGTGCAAGCACACGTCGCAGCAACCGCAATTATCCTGCTCGTAAATTTCTCCGAAATAGTGAAGGAGGTGTTTTCTTCTGCAATTGGTTGATTCTGCGTATGCTGCTGTTTCTGCCACTAATTGCTTTACCATTTCCTGTTCGGCTACCGATTTTTTGGTAGAGAATTTTTCTAATTTGTACAAATCTTTGATGTCATAGAAAGCAATACACAGTCCTTCGCCATCATCTCTGCCGCCGCGTCCGGTTTCTTGATAATATCCTTCCAAACTTTTCGGCATATCGTAGTGAATTACAAAACGCACATCGGGTTTGTCAATACCCATTCCAAAGGCGATGGTTGCACAGATAATATCCACATCTTCCATCAAAAATGCGTCTTGATTACTCATACGCACTTGCGATTCAAGACCGGCATGATAAGGCAATGCCTTGATCTGATTGGCGCGCAAAAATTCGGCAAGTTCTTCTACTTTTTTTCTGCTTAAACAATAAATGATGCCGGACTTGCCGCTATGGCTTTTTACGAATTTAACAATCTCTTTATCGATTTCTTTCGTTTTTTCTCGGATTTCATAGTAGAGATTAGGACGATTAAACGATGAAATAAAAACTTCGGCTTTATCGATGCCCAAGTTTTTCTGAATGTCGCTCTGTACCTTAGGGGTCGCGGTTGCGGTAAGCGCAATTACAGGTACTTTTTTGTTGATTTTATCAATAGTTTCTCTAATTCTTCTGTATTCGGGTCTAAAATCGTGCCCCCATTCGGAAATACAATGTGCTTCGTCAATGGCAAAGAAAGAGATGTTAATATCTTTAAAAAAATCCACATTGTCCTCTTTAGTGAGTGTTTCGGGCGCCACATAGAGAAGTTTGGTTTTACCTTTTAATAAATCTTCTTTTACATCTTTTATTTCCTGTTTGGATAAGGAAGAATTTAAAAAGTGCGCAATGCCCAACTCGGTACCAAAGTTTCTGAGGGCGTCCACCTGATTCTTCATCAAGGCAATAAGCGGAGAAATAATGATGGTGGTTCCCTCACAAATTAATGCCGGTAGTTGATAGCATAAAGATTTTCCACCGCCCGTAGGCATAATTACAAAACAATCTTTGCCTTTTAATAACGATTTTATTACTTTAAGTTGGTCTCCTTTAAACGTATTAAATCCAAATACTTTTTTTAAAGTTTCTTGAATTATCTTGTCCGATACTATTTTCGTACTCATTTGCTCAAACTTTCAATTTTGGTTCTAATTTGTTATAATATTTATTTTTATTTTTTTTTGCAAAACAAAATTATAAAAAAAACAATGTTTTTATATGAAAAGGTGTTTTTTTTGAAAAAATTATTTTAACATACTTATAATCAGAAAAATAATTTTCATTTTTTGAATATTTCAGATAAAAAAGAGAAATATTAACATTTTATTTTTTGATTAGTTTTATTATTTTTGCCGAAAGAATTGTAAAATGAAATACATAGGAGCGCATGTAAGCGCAGAAGGAGGGGTAGAAAATGCCCCAATAAATGCAAAAAAAATAAATGCCACTGCTTTTGCTTTTTTTACAAAAAATCAACGCCGTTGGGAATCGCCACCATTAACTGCAAAAAATATTGCACTTTTTAAAGAAAATTGTGCAAAAAACGATTTTTCGCCCGCACAAATTCTTCCGCACGATGGGTATTTGATAAATTTAGGGCATCCCGACAAGGATGCGTTGGAAAAATCTCGTAAATCGTTTCAGGATGAGATGTTTCGCGCCGAACAGTTAGGACTCTCTTTGCTCAATTTTCACCCTGGAAGTCATTTGAATGCTATTGCGATAGATGAGTGTTTGTATCGCATTGCCGAATCCATTAATTTAGCTTTGGGAAAAACGAATGGGGTAACTGCTGTAATTGAAAACACTGCCGGTCAAGGTTCAAATTTGGGGTTTAGTTTTGTTCATTTGGCGCAAATCATTGATAAAGTAGATGATAAAAGCAGAGTAGGGATTTGCATTGACACTTGCCATACCTATTCTGCCGGTTATGATTTAAAAACAGAAACCGGTTACCAACAAACGTGGCGTGAGTTTGATGAGGTAGTGGGTGCTCAATATCTACGCGCCATTCATCTCAATGATACAAAAAAAGAGTTCGGTAGCCGTGTGGACAGACACGAAAATTTAGGGTTAGGCTTTTTGGGTAAAGATGTTTTTATAAGAATGATGCAAGACCCACGATTGGACGGTATTCCCATTATTTTAGAAACCCCTGATACCGACCAATGGGCAGCAGAAATTGCCTGGCTGAAATCAGAGGTTGAGGTTTGATTACCCTTTCTCTAATTTCTTCAAAATGGCTTGCAATAATTCCTTAACCTCATTTTCTTCTTCCGGCGTTCTTCGCTCTCTTTTAATGTGATGTTTTATTTTCATCAAACCCAAATTAAACTCTACAGAAGTGTCGGCGGCAACTTTTATTAAATCATTAAATAATAAATCGTTTAGCAGATTTCCGGATTTTGTGAGTAAAGACTTATGCTGTTTTTCATCTGTTGTTTGGGTAATGTTCAACAATGTGCGAGACAATTCGCGCAGTTTGGTAAATACCTCTACAATGGCGATAGTGGCTTTCGTTGCTGTTGGGCTTTTCAGAATAGTGGCTAACATATACAAACCTTTTTCCGTGAAAACATTAGGTAATTTGTTTTTTCCACCCCAACTTGAAGTCAAAACTTTTGATTTCAAGTTGCGCCATTCTTGTTTATCCAATTGAATAATGTAGCCTTCCGGAAACTTATCAGGATTGTTTTTAACAGCCTGATTGATTTCTCTAGTTTCCACCTCATAAAGTTGGGCAACATCGCTATCCAAAATAACGGGAATGCCGCGTAAGGTGATGATTTTTTCTTCTACCGAGTTGATTTTTAGTACATCCATATTAGTAAGTATTGAGGGCGCAAATATACATCCTGAAAAGGCGTTTGTCAAGAGGTAAAGCGTTTTTTTAAATCTTAAATCATTTGCACCTCACACTCTAATTCCACCCCAAAATTGTCAAACACAGATTGTTGAATTTTTTTTGCTAAATGCACAATCTCTTCTCCGGTGGCATTCCCGTAATTTACTAACACTAAGGGTTGATGAGGGTAAACGCCGGCATCGCCCTCGCGGAAGCCTTTCCAGCCGGAAATCTCAATCAGTTGCGCAGCAGCCAATTTTACGGAGGTTTCATCTAATTCAAAACAAGTGAGTTGTGGGTATTTTTGTTTTAGTTCTTCAAATCTTTCTTTTGAAATAACAGGATTTTTGAAGAAACTTCCGGCAGAACCAATTTGCTCAACATCAGGAAGTTTTCTGTTTCTAATCTCTTTAACTTTTTCTTGAACAAGCGATAATGTAATTTTAGAGCTGCCTTCCGTCGAGGATGTCTTAAAAAACAAAAATATTTTACCACAAAGTTCACAAAGGATTTTCACAAAGGCACACAAAGTGTTTTTTAACAACAAATTATCTTTGTGTCCCTTTGTGTGCACTTCGTGTACTTTGTGGTTAAAGACATCTTTTGATCCAGCCTCCTCTTTATTAGGATGAATTTCCAATTCCTCTCTTAAAGCCTTATAACTCAAATTATACACTTCAACTTTTGATAATTGAAACACCACCGAAGTAATGATAACCTTGTTTTTTAACGCATTCTTAAAAATAGAATCTCTGTAGCCGAACTTACATTCTTCATTCGTAAACACACGCACGTTTCCGGTAGCGATTTCGCGGGTATGCACCTTCTTAATCACATCTTTCACCTCCACGCCGTACGCGCCGATGTTTTGCACAGGGCAACTGCCTACTTTGCCCGGTATGCCCGACAAGTTTTCTACGCCGAAAAATCGGTTTTTTGTACAAAAATCAATAAAATCCTCCCAATTTTCACCGGATTTAACCTCTATGGTAACAAAATCTTGATTTTCCTCTATAATATTAATCCCTTTAGTATTAATGTGAATAACTGTGCCGTTAAAATCTTTAGTAAACAGAATATTACAACCTCCGCCAAGTATTAGAAACGGCGTTTGAAAAATCTTTTGAGCAAACAAATAATCAAATTCTTCCTCTTTGTTAATGCAAATAAAATCATCGCAGGAAACATCAATATGAAACGAATTAAAATGTTTTAAAGAAAATGGTTGTAAGATGCACTGTTTGAACATCTTTCCGCGCTCTTCAAAATTAGTGTATTGGTCGTAACTGGCAGCAGCAGGCGAGAGCAAACAAATTTTCCCTTTCTGCGTATTTTGAATAGCAAACCGGATGATGTTTCGCATCTCGCATCTCTCATCTCTCATCTCGCATATCTCATCTCTC
>Ga0082212_10009763_pt1 | contig 12345 bp, 8 predicted proteins | sample TergutNt197P3_FD_71548 | JGI IMG/M metagenome (GOLD analysis project Ga0082212, IMG submission 71548) | Neocapritermes taracua P3 segment gut microbial communities from Petit-Saut dam, French Guiana - Nt197 P3 | ecosystem: Host-associated > Arthropoda: Insects > Digestive system > Gut ... | reverse complement strand
GCCCGCCGAATCCACGCACACGGGGTGCCCAGGGAGGTGGGGAGGGCCGGGACGCTCGGGGCGTGCCGGTGATGGGTCTCACTATCGCGGTAGGCAACCGCGGCGGGCCCGCCCTCGGCCGGCTCGGCCCGGCAGCAGTGCCCCCCGTCCCCGCCGTGGCGGAGGTACCTGACCGCCGAGGAGACGGTCAGGAGCGCCTCCACGGTGTGCATCGTCGAGTTGAGGCCCCGGTAGGGGTCGGCCGTGGTGAAGTCGCGGTTCCAGGTGTCGACGGGACGGCCATACTCCTCATCCCAGAACCTCTCCAGGAACACGCCGGTCGCCTCGGCGAGTAGCTCGGGGCCGCCGGCGAGGCCGGCGAGGGTGGCCGAGGCCCCGGCGAGCATCACAAAGGAGTGGTCGTAGGCGAGCTTGCTGCCCGCGGCGGTGGGCTCCCCGGCGGCGGAGACGGCATTGAACCAGCCGCCGTGCTCGTCGTCGTGCAGGAGCGCCGGGCGGGAGGCGTCGTCGCTCCACAGGCCGCGCAGGGCGAGCTCCGCCACCTCGCGGCTGCCGGGCACCCCGAGCAGGTGCCCCAGCGCCTGTGAGTGCACGGTGCGGGCGGTGATCCAGGTGTGCACCCCCCTGGCCGGGTCCGGACGGCCATCATCGTCAAGGTAGGCCGCCCCGCCCGAGGGCAGTCCGGCGGCTCGGCCGAAGTCCAACAGGCGCCGCGCCTCCCCCAGCAGAAAGTCTCGGTCCGTGTTCATGAGTCCTCACCCCTCAGCGACGTTGCGTTCATTGCCCAAGTGTGGCAAACCCGAGCCCCTGAATGTGCCCGCGGGCGCCAAGCGGGCGGTCGAGGGGGGCAGGACGTTCCCGGCGCCGCGAATCCCCCACCGCCACCCCGGCCACAGGCCCCGAGCGCAGACCCCGGTCACAGGCCCGGCCACAAACAAAGGGGCGGCCCTCCCCCTTGGGAAGGCCGCCCCTGCGATGGACGGGTCCTAGCGGATGGCGCCGGCCCGTCGCTTGTTGTAGATGTCGAAGGCGACGGCCAGCAGCAGCACCAGGCCGCGGACGATCTGCTGGATGGAGACCTCCAGGCCCATCAGCTGCATGCCGTTGGACAGCACGGCCATCACCATGCCGCCGATCATGGCGCCGGAGATACGTCCGACCCCACCCGAGGTTGAGGCACCACCGATGAAGCAAGCGGCGATGGCGTCGAGCTCAAACATGTTGCCGGCGGCCGGCTGGGCACCGCGGGAACGCGAGGAGAACACGATGCCGGCCACCGAGGCCAGCACGCCCATGTTGACGAAGATCCAGAAGTTGACCTTCTTGACCTTGACACCGGACAACTGCGCGGCGGTCAGGTTGCCGCCGATGGCGTAGACGTGGCGGCCGAACACCGACTTGGTGGTGACCACCTGGTAGACCAGGATCAGCACGGCCAGGATGACCATCACGTACGGCAGGCCGCGCGCCGAGGCGAGCTGCCAGGCGAAGGCCAGCACCACGGCGGCCACGGCCAAGAGCTTGATGATGAACAGGCCCATGTGCTCGACCGGCTGCTGGTAGCGGATGCGTCCACTGCGTCCGCGCCAGGAGGCCCAGGCGAAGCCGAGCACGGCGAGGACGCCGATCAGCAGGGTGAAGACGTCTCGGCCTCCCACCAATCCGGTCAGATCGAAGAAGAAGCCCGAGGCGATCTCGTTGTAGGCGGACGGGAAGGGGGAAAGCGAGATGTTGTTGAGCACCAAGAACGTCAGGCCGCGGAATAGCAACATGCCCGCCAGGGTGACGATGAACGCCGGGATGCCCACGTAGGCAACCCAGAAGCCCTGCCACAGTCCCACCAGCAGGCCGACGGCGAGGGCGGCGAGCACGCCGACCCACCACGGCATGCCGTGCCTGATCACCAGCACGGCGGAGACCGCCCCCGAGAGGGCCACCACCGAGCCGACCGACAGGTCGATGTGCCCGCCGATGATGACGATCAGCATGCCCAGGGCAAGGATCAACACATAGGAGAACTGCAGCACCAGGTTGGTGAGGTTCTGCGAGTTGATCAGGGTGCCGCCGGTGAGGATGGTGAAGAGGATGACGATCGCAACAAATGCCAGATAGATACCCGAGGTGCGCAGGTTGCGCGTGAATAGGTTCGCGATGTCGTCAAAGAAGCCACCCGACCGGCTGGCTGCAACGGCGCCGGCCTCGGCGGGCGCAGCGGGGGCGAACGGATCAGTCATTGGGGGTCTCCTTGTCGGCGACGGCGGGTGCGTCCGTCGAGGTCTTTTCTATCGTCATGAGCTCCATCAGGCGCTCCTGGGTGGCCTCCGCCACCGGCAGTTGTCCGGTGATGCGTCCGTAGGCCAGGGTGAAGATGCGGTCGCAGATGCCCAGCAGTTCCGGCAGCTCCGAGGAGATGACGACGACGGCCTTGCCCTCTGCGGCCAGTTGGTTGATGATCGTGTAAATCTCATACTTGGCCCCGACGTCGATGCCGCGGGTCGGCTCGTCCAGGATCAGCACCTCAGGGGCGGTGTGCAGCCACTTGGAGAGCACCACCTTCTGCTGGTTGCCACCGGAGAGATTGCCGACCGTCTGCATCACCGAGGGGGTGCGGATGTTCATCGCCTGGCGGAACCGCTCCGCCACGGCGATCTCCTCGTTGGCGTTGACGAAGCTGTGCCTGGAGACCTTATCCAGGCCGGCGGCCGAGATGTTGGTCTTGATGTCCTGGATGAGGTTGAGGCCGTAGTGCTTGCGGTCCTCGGAGACATACGAGATGCCCTGGTCGATGCAGGCCTTGACCGTCCTGGTGTCGATCTCCCTGCCGTGCAGGTACACCCGGCCGGAGATGTCCCGGCCGTAGGAGCGACCGAAGACGGACATGGCCAGCTCGGTGCGGCCGGCGCCCATCAGGCCGGCGATGCCCACCACCTCGCCGGCGCGGACGTCGAAAGAGGCGTGGTCGACCAGCACGCGCGGCTGGGTGGGGTGCGAGACGCACCAGTCTTCGACCCGGAACACCTCCTCCCCGATGTGAGACTCGCGCGGCGGGTAGCGCTGGTCGAGTTCCCGGCCCACCATGTCGCGGATGATCCGGTCCTGGGTGGCGTCCGGCCCGTGCATGTCGATGGCCTCAACCACGTAGCCGTCGCGGATGACGGTGGTGGTGTCGGCGATCTCCACGATCTCTCCGAGCTTGTGGCTGATGATGATGCAGGTAATCCCCTCGTCGCGCAGGCCGCGCAGGAGGCCGAGGAGGTGCTCGGAATCTTGGTCGTTGAGCGCGGCGGTCGGCTCGTCGAGGATCAGCAGGCTGACGTCCTTGGAGAGCGCCTTGGCGATCTCGATCAGCTGCTGCTTGCCTACGCCCAGCTGGCCCACGGGCGTGACGGGTAGCTCAGAGAGCCCTACCCGCGCCATGAGCTCGCGCGCCCGGTGGTTGGCCTGGTTCCAGTCGATGAGGCCGCGCCTGGAGACCTCGTTGCCGAGGAAGATGTTCTCGGCCACCGAGAGATCGGGGATCAGCGCAAGCTCCTGGTGGATGATCACGATGCCCTTGGCCTCGGAGTCCTTGATGGAGCCGAAGGCCACCTCTTCGCCGCGGAAGAGGATGTTCCCCTCATAGGTCCCGTGGGGATACACCCCGGAAAGCACCTTCATCAGGGTGGACTTGCCCGCCCCGTTTTCGCCACAGATGGCGTGGATCTCCCCCTCCTTGACGGTGAGGTTCACCTCTTGGAGGACCTTTACCCCAGGGAAGTTCTTGGTGATGTCTTGCATCTCGAGGATGTTGCCCGACATGCCCGTCCTAACGTCGTCGTTTTGGTTAAGTCTAGCCAAGACCACGGGAGGCCCGCTGCCCGAAGTTGGCAGCGGGCCTCCACTTGGGTCTTTCCCTCAGGAAAGGTTACATAACGCCAGCGGCGATCTGCTCCTCGGTGAGGAAGCCGGTGTCCACCAGCTCGACAACGATGTTGTCGATGTTGACGATCGAGACCGGCAGCAGGAACGACGGGACAACGAAGACGCCGTTGTCGTAGTCGGTGGTGTTGTTGGGCGTCGGGGTCTCACCGTTGGCGAACGACACGGCGGCGGCAACGGCCTGCTCGGCCAGGAGGCGGGTGTCCTTGAAGATGGTCGAGTACTGGATGCCCTGGTCGATCATGGATACCGAGGCGACCTCGGCGTCCTGACCGGTGACGACGGGCAGGCCATCGGCCAGGGTCGGGCCGTAGCCGGCGTTCTGCAGCGCGGTGATGATGCCGCGGGAGATGCCGTCGAACGGGGAAAGCACGCCGTGGAGGGCGCCGGAGCCGCCGCCGTAGTGGGCGGTGATCAGGTTCTCCATGCGGGTCTGTGCGGCCTCCTGCGACCAGCGCATGGTGGCGCCCTGCTCGATGGTGGTCTGGCCGGAGCCAACCACAATCGAACCATCGTCGATGCGGGGCTGGAGCACGGACATGGCGCCGTCCCAGAAGAAGTGGGCGTTGTTGTCGTCCAGCGAACCGGCGAACAGCTCGACGTACCAGGGGGAGACGCCGGCGAAGTGGGTCTCCAGGCCGGAAATCAGCGAGGTGGCCTGGTCGACGCCCACCTGGAAGTTGTCGAACGTGACATAGAAGTCGATGTTCTCGGTGTCGCGGATCAGGCGGTCGTAGGAGATGACCGGGATGCCAGCCGCGGCGGCGGCCTCCAGCTGGGTGCCGAGGGCGGTGCCGTCGATCGAGGCGATGATGAGGACGTCGACGCCCTGGGTGATCATCTGGTCGATCTGCTGCTGCTGGGTGGGGATGTCGTCGTTGGCGAACTGGAGGTTCACCTCGAAGCCGGCGTCCTCCAGGCCCTGGCGGGTGTTGTTGCCGTCAAAGATCCAGCGTTCGGAGGTCTGGGTCGGCATCGAGACGCCGACGGTGCCGGAGGCGGAACCGCCACCGGAGCCGGCGTCGCTGCCACCGCCGCCGTTGTCATCGCTGCAGGCGGTAAGGCCGGCGAGCGCGAGGGTTGCCACTGCGCCAGCGGCGAGGGTGCGAGTGATAATTCGCTTCATTGCGTTTCCCTTCTTAGGTGTTGGCGGATCGAGGGTCTCCTCGATGCTGCGCTTCAGAATCTAGCGCAGTTACAACGGTGTAAACAGTCGAGAAGGGCCGAAACTCGTAACGATTGAGTAACGCTTACATCGTTGTAAACCGGTCGGCGGCTCCGCGCCGTCGTCACCGCCTGGTCGAGTCCCGTTCCACCAGCACGCTGCTGGAGGTCAGGTGGACCGCCGGGCCGAGGGGGTCCTCGATGCGGGCCAGTAGCAGCCGCACCGCCACGGGGGCGATCTCGTAGGTCTGCGGGTCGATGCTGGACAGGGAGGGAGAGGAGTAGATCGCGTCGTCGATGTTGTCGAAGCCGATGACGGCCACGTCCTCGGGCACCCGGAGCCCCGCCGCGTGCAGCACGTGGAGGCCGCCGAGGGCGAGGTCGTCGTTCATCCCAAACACCCCGTCGATCCGCAAGCCGCTGTCCAGCAGGCGCTGCATCGCCTCCGCGCCGGAGCGGCGGTGCCAGATGCCGGTCCGGCCGAGCAGCTCGGGGCGGTATTCGATGCCCGCCGCGGCGAGGGCCTGCCGATAGCCCTCCAGCCGTTGGGAGGGGGTGCCATTGCGGTCCCCCGCCTGCTCACCAAGCACGGCAATGTGGCGGCACCCCTTGGCGATGAGGTGTTCGACGGCCATGCGGGCCCCCACCACATTGTCCTGCCCGATGTGGTCATAGCCGGCGATGATGTTCCAGTCTCCGAGGGCCAGCAGGGGGTAGTTGACGTCGATGGGGGGCCGAAGGTTCGGGTCTTCGGCCACGGTGGCCAGGATGAGGCCGTCGGTGATCTGCCGCTGGGGAGAACTCAGCACCGCCGCCTCCCGCTCCCCGCTGGGGCCGGTCTGTTCGATGAGCACCGTCATGCCCCGCTCGGCGGCGGCCGCCACTACCCGGTCGGCCAGCTCTGCATAGTAGGAGACCCGCAACTCGGGGACGGCCAGGGAAATCATGCCGGAGCGGCCCGTGCGCAGGGAGCGGGCGGTCGGATTGGCGACGTAGCCGAGCTCGCTGATCGCCGCCTCCACCTTCTGCCGGGTGGCAGGGCGGACGTGCGGGTGGTGGTTGATCACATTCGAGACGGTCTTGAACGAGACGCCCGCGAGCGTCGCCACATCCCGCAGGGTGACGGCCAATTCTGACCCCTTTCATCAGGTCTCAACTTGTCCCGTCCGGCCCCCTCATCACCGAGATCGTAGGTTTCGGCGGAGGGTGGAGGTGGGAGGCGGCGAACCCGGCTAGGCCCCGGGCAGGCCGGAGGCGAGGCGCTGATAGGCGGCGTTCCAGCGCACCTGGTCGCGGAAGCCGCGCTTGGTGGTGTTTTCATCGATCACCAACAGTTCCACGTCGCTCAGCTCAGCGAACGCCTCGATGACCTCGAGCGAGAGGGCCGTGGTCATCGCGGTGTGGTGGGCGCCGCCGGCGGTGAGCCAGCATTCGGCCGATACCTCGAACGAGGGGCGGGGCTGCCACACCGCGCAGGCCACCGGCAGCTTGGGCAGGGGGGCGCTCGGCGGCACCACATCGACCACGTTGGCCGTCAGGCGGAAGCGGTCGCGCATGTCGGCCAGGGAGACCACAAGGGCGCCCTGCTTGGGGTCGGCGGTGTGGACCATGCGGACCGGGTCCTCCTTGCCGCCGATGCCGAGGGGGTGAATCTCCACCCGCGGCCTGCCGGCGGTGAGGCTCGGGCACACCTCCAGCATGTGGGCGCCGAGGATCAGCTCGCTGCCGGGGGTCAGGTCGTACGTGTAGTCCTCCATCAGGGAGGCCCCGCCGGGCAGGCCTGCCCCCATCGCCTTGAAGGCGCGCACCAGGATGGCGGTCTTCCAGTCGCCCTCGGCGCCGAAGCCGTAACCCTTCTCCATCAGGCGCTGCACGGCCAGGCCGGGCAGTTGACGCAGCTCTCCAAGGTCCTCGAAGTTGGTGGTAAACGCGGTGGCGCCGCGCTCCACCAGGAACTTCTCCATGGCGATCTCTTGGGCGGCGGCGTAGCGCAGGGCGTCGTGGCGGTCGCCTCCCCGGCGCAGTTCGGGCACCACGTCGTAACGCTCCTCATACTCGGCGACCAGCGCGGTGACATCGTCGTCGGCAACCTCCCTGACGGCTGCGACCAGCTCGTTTACCCCCCAGGTGTTGACGGAGACGCCGAACTTCAGCTCGGCCTCGGTCTTGTCACCCTCGGTGACGGCGACATTGCGCATGTTGTCACCGAAGCGAACCAGGGTCATGCCATGCGTGGCGTCGTAGCCGGCGGCGGCGCGCACCCAGGTGCCCACCCGCTGCTGGACCGCCGGGTTGGAGGCGTGCCCGGCGACGGTGGTGCGCCGCACGCCCAGGCGCGAGGCGATGTAGGCGTACTCGCGGTCGCCGTGGGCGGCCTGGTTGAGGTTCATGAAGTCCATGTCGATGGTGTCCCACGGCAGTCGCTGCCCGGCCTGCGTGTGCAGGTGCAGCAGCGGCTTGCGCAGCAGGTCGAGGCCGGTGATCCACATCTTGGCTGGGGAGAAGGTGTGCATCCAGGTGATGACGCCGAGCACGTGGTCGGCGGAGTTGGCCTCCAGCATGGCGCGGCGGATGGAGGCGGAGTCCTTGAGCACCGGCTTCCACACGATCTTGGCGGGCACGGTGGCCGAGCCGTCGAGCAGGGCCGCGACGGCCTGGGATTGCGCGGCGACCTGTTCGAGCGTCTCGGGGCCGTACAGGTCCTGCGAGCCGGTGTAGAACCAGATCTCCTTGGCAAAGTGCTTGGTCATGATGTTCCTTTTCTTTGCGAGTGTAGTGATTTCACCCGTCATCTGGCGCGTTAGCGGGTGAAACCGCTACGTTCGCGGGGTGGAAGGGGGCGGCTACTTGCCGTAGACATTCTGGTAGCGGTCGTAGAGGGAGTCGATGGCCGCCGGGGGGATCGGGAGGAGGGGGCCGCCGGAGCGGGCGATGTGCACGGTGCGGGCCACCTCTTCGAGGAGCACGGCGGCCTTGACGGCGGACTTGGCCGTCTCCCCGATGGTGAACGGGCCGTGGTTCTGCATGAGCACGGCGGGGCAGCGGGAGCCGCGCAGGGTCTCCACGATGCCGCGGCCAATCGAGTCATCACCGATGACGGCGAACGGGCCGACCGGGATGGGGCCGCCGAACTCGTCGGCCATCATGGTCAGTACGCAGGGAATCTCCTCCCCGCGCGCCGCCCAGGCCGCCGCGTAGGTGGAGTGCGTGTGCACCACCCCGCCCACCTCGGGCATGTTGGCGTAGACGTAGGCGTGGGCCGCCGTGTCCGACGACGGGCTGCGGGTGCCCTCCACCAGGTTGCCCGCCAGGTCACACACCACCATCGACTCGGGGGTAAGTTCCTCGTAGACCACGCCGGAGGGCTTGATCACAAACAGGTCGGGGGCGCCGTCCGTTCCGCGCACCCGCTCGGAGACGTTGCCGGCGGTCCAGACCACCAATTCCCAGCGGGGCAGTTCGGCGTGCAGCCTGGCGACGTTGGCCTTGGCGGCCTCGACGGCCGCGCGCATGGTTTCGGGGATGGTCACGCTGGTTCCTTTAGTGGGTGTGTTCGATGGCGGCATTTTGGACGGGCAGGCCGGCCACAAAGCGCTCTAGGTAGGTGGCGAAGCCGGTGACATCGGTGAGCTTCGGTTCGACGACGACGGCATCGGTACCGATCAGCACCTCCTCGGCCAGCCAGGCGGGCAGGTCCCGGCCCTCCCCGGCGGCGACCGCCTGCGAGTAGGCCGCCAGTACGGCGGCGCCCCAGGCCCCTCCCTCTCCGGCGGTCTGCGCCACGGCGACCGGGGCGTTGATGGCGGCGGCGAGCAGCCGCTGGCCGACGCCGGCGGTGCGGAACAGCCCGCCGTGGGCGAGCATCTCGTCGAGGCCGACCCCTTCGGCGTACAGGGTGCGCATGCCGAGGGCCAGCGTGGCGAAGATGGCGTAGACCTGGGTGCGGGCGAAGTTGGCGAGGTTGAGGGTCGAGTCCGGGGTGCGGAGCACCAGCGGGCGGCCCTCCGCCAGGCCGAGGTTGTGCTCCCCCGACAGGAAGTTGTAGGCCAGCAGGCCGCCGCCGTCCGGCGCGCCCTCCAGGGCGGCGCCAAGCAGGGCGCCGAAGACGTCCCCTGCGGAGGCGGGCGAGCCGAGGGCCGCGGCGAACTGACCGAAGAGTTCGGCCCAGGTGCCGAGCTCGGAGGCGCCGTTGTTGCAGTGCACCATCGCCACCGGATCGCCGGCGGGGGTGGTGACCAGGTCGAGGTCGGCGTGGCGGCGGCTGAGCGCCTCTTCCAGGACCACCATCGCGAACACCGAGGTGCCCACGGAGGTGTTGCCGGTGCGGGGGCGCACGGCGCCGGTGGCGACCATGCCGGTGCCGGCGTCGCCCTCGGGCGGGGCGGCGAGCGCGCCGGGCTGCAGGGTGCCACTCGGGTCGAGCAGGGCGGCTCCCCTCGCGGTCAGGGTGCCCGCACTGGCGCCGGCGCGCAGGATCGGGGGGAGCAGGGGGCGCAGAGCCGGGCCGCGTCCGGCCACCAGCTCGTCAAACCTGGCCAGGCGGGCGGCGTCGTAGTCGCCGGTGGTCGAGTCGATGGGGAACATGCCGGAAGCATCCCCGATGCCGAGCACATTGCGGCCGGTGAGCAGGCGGTGGACGTATCCGGCCAGGGTGGTCAGCCGCGCCACCTGCGGCACGTGCGCCTCGCCGTCAAGGATCGCCTGGCAGTAGTGCGCGGCCGACCAGCGCAGCGGCATCTGGAAGTCGAGGGCCTCGGTCAGGGCGGCGGCGGCCCCCCCGGTGGAGGTGTTGCGCCAGGTGCGGAAGGGGGTCAGCAGCGGACCAAACTCGTCTGCGGAGGCGTCGGGGCCGAAGGCGAGATAGCCGTGCATCATGGCCGAGACCCCGATGGCGCCCAGGCGGGTGATGGGCGTGGCGTAGCGCTGCGTCACCTCTCCGCTCAGCGCCGCGTACGCCGCTTGGAGGCCGGCGTGGATGGCCGGGAGCGAGTACGTCCAGCGGCGGTCGGAGAACTCGTTTTCCCAGGTGTGGGAGCCGGAGGCCAGCACCTCGAAGTCGGGGCCGAGCAGCACCGCCTTGATGTTGGTAGAACCGAACTCGATGCCCAGGGCGGTCCGACCGTCCGCGATGGCCGCAGACGACGTACAACGTTGTAAACCCATGGGCAGGATGCTACCCGATCCGGGGGGAGGCTGCCGCATCGCCGCCCGCCGCCTCAGGCGTGCCGCCGAGCCCTCAGGCAGCCAGCCTGATCATCGTCCACGACACCGGGGGCAGCTGGACGGTCAGGTGACCGCCGCTCACCTGGGCGGAGTCGTTTGCGACCGGCACCACCGAGGTGGCGTCGGCGGCGGTGGCCTTCCAGGTCCACTCCGCGCTGTGGAGGGTGAGCGCCTCAACCACCCCTAGGCCCTCGCCGAAGCCGCGCAGGTCCACGTCGAGCGAGGCGTCGGCGTCGAGCGAGCGGTTGACCACAAACAGGGCTACCTCGCCGGTGGTGGCGTCATGCGTCGCAACCGCGTCGAGCAGCGGAACCTCCCCGAACTCCTTGGTCTCATGCGTCGGCGCCTTGACGGCCACCTGCAGCACGTCACCCTTGGCGTGAGCGGCGGTCAGCGCGAAGGGGTGGAAGGTGGTCTGCCGCCAGGCGCGGCCACCCTCGGCGTGTGGCTCGGTGAAGATCGGGGCGATCACGTTGACCAACTGCGCCTGGGAGGCGGCGTATACGCGGTCGGTGTGACGCAGCAGCGAGATCAGCAGGTTGCCGACCACCACGGCATCGGCCACGTTGTAGATGTCCTCCAGGAGGCGGGGGGCCACCGGCCAGTCGTCGCCCTCGGGGTTCTTGGTCTCGTCCAGGCCGAGGTACCAGACGTTCCACTCGTCGAAGGAGACCTGGATGCGCTTGTCCTTCTTCTCCGCGGCGCGCACGGCGTCGGCGGTGGCCACCACGTCGTCGATGAAGCGATCCATCGAGACGGCCGAGGCGAGGAACGAGTCCATGTCGCCATCCTTGGGCCAGTAGTAGGCGTGGGCCGAGATCATGTCCACCTGGTCGTAGGCCTCCGTCAGCACCGTGTTCTCCCACGCCCCGAAGGTGGGCATGCCGGAACCAGAGGAGCCACAGGCCACCAACTCGATGGAGGGGTCCAACTGCAGCATGGCGCGGCCGGCCTCGGCGGCCAAGCGTCCGTACTCGTGGGCGGTCTTGTGGCCGGTCTGCCAGGGGCCGTCCATCTCGTTGCCGAGGCACCACAGCTTGATGCGGTAGGGCTCCTCCACACCGTGGCTGCGGCGCAGGTCGGACCAGTAGGTGCCCGACGGCACATTGCAGTATTCGAGCAGGTCGAGGGCCTCGCGGACGCCGGCGGTGCCAAGGTTGATGGCCATCATCGGCTCGACGCCCGCCTTCTTGCACCACCGCATGAACTCGTTCAGGCCCACCAGGTTGGGTTCCGTGCAGTGCCAGGCGAGGTCGAGGCGCCGGGGGCGGTCGCCCACCGGGCCGATGCCGTCTTGCCACTGGTAGTTGGAGACAAAGTTGCCGCCCGGGTAGCGCACCGTGGTGACGCCCATCTCCTTGACCAGGTCCAAGACGTCCTGCCGGAAGCCGTCCTCGTCGGCGGTGGGGTGCTCCGGGTCATAGATGCCGGTGTAGACGCAGCGGCCCAGGTGCTCCACGAACGAGCCGAAGGTGCGGGGGCGGACAGGCCCGACGGTGAACGCCGGGTCGAGGGTCAGGGAGGCGGTGAGCATGGGGTTCTCCAGGGGATGATGAGGGAGGCGAAGCGTCGCAGGGCGGGCCGTGCCGGGGTCAGGCTTCTTCGAGTTCGTCGGTGAGTTCGCCCGTGCGGGCGACGGCGGCAGCGATGGCGTCGACGACGGCGGCGCGCACTCCGCGTTGATCGAGCACGCGCAAGGCCTGGATGGTGGTGCCACCAGGGGAGGTCACCCGCTCGCGGGCGAGGGCCGGGTGTTCCCCCGTCTGGGCGAGCAGCTGCGCCGAGCCGAGCACGGTGTCGATGGCCAGCTGCTGGGCCACGGGCCGGGAGAGCCCGGCGGCGACGCCCGCCTCGGCCATCGCGTCGATGAGGTAGAAGACGTAGGCGGGGCCAGACCCGGCGACCGCCCCGGCCGCCGCCTGGTAGTGCTCGGGCAGTTCCACCACGGTTCCCGCCCCGGCGAAGATCGCCTTGACCAGCTCGACGTGTCCCCGCTGGGCATCGGCCCCGGCGGAGAGGACGCAGACCCCGGCGCCGACG
>Ga0082212_10009762_pt1 | contig 12348 bp, 7 predicted proteins | sample TergutNt197P3_FD_71548 | JGI IMG/M metagenome (GOLD analysis project Ga0082212, IMG submission 71548) | Neocapritermes taracua P3 segment gut microbial communities from Petit-Saut dam, French Guiana - Nt197 P3 | ecosystem: Host-associated > Arthropoda: Insects > Digestive system > Gut ... | reverse complement strand
GACGACGAACGACGAAGCGAACGAGCGTCCGTAAACCGGACGCGAGACTTTGCGGAGTCCGTGAGTAGGAGTGGTAGCGGCAACTGGATTTGAACCAGTGACACTACGGGTATGAACCGTATGCTCTAGCCAACTGAGCTATGCCGCCATATCAAAAAGATGAGCGGAAATTATTATACTCCGCTCATCAACGTGTTGTCAATAAAAATTTCAACCGTGCGCCGGCGTACAAATTTCAACCGTGCCCGGCGTACTCACTTAGGGTATGAAAGATATGATTATTGAACAATGCGCGTCGTTGGTGTATATTACTTGCGGAGGTTAGGATCATGGAATACTTAACACCGCTCAGAATAGCGGAGGTAACTGGCGGCGAGTATATCGGCGGCGATTTAGCGGGGGGCGTTCGCGTTACGGGAGCGGTAAGCGACAATCGTGACGTCAAACCCGGCGATCTTTTTGTATGCATTAAAGGCGAGCATGCGGACGGCCATGATTTTGCGGCAAGCGCGTTCGCTGCAGGAGCGGCGTGCTGCCTCGCGGAACGCGCCATCAACGGCGCGACGGGTCCATATGTGCGTGTCGCGTCGACGCTTGAAGCTATCAAAACGGTCGGCAGATACTACAGGCGCCTTTTTGATATACCGTTCATCGGCGTCACCGGCAGCGTAGGGAAGACGACGGCGAAAGAGATGATTGCCGCTGTACTCAGCGAAAAACTCAACACACATAAAACACTGAAAAATCACAACAACGAACTTGGCATCCCGCTGACATTGCTCTCGCTTGACGATAGGCATGAGGCAGCGGTGATAGAGATGGGCATTAGCGATTTTGGCGAGATGAGCAGGATATCGGATATTGTCCGCCCTGATATTTGCGTTATGACGAACATCGGCTATGCGCATTTGCTGGAACTAGAGGATCTGAACGGCGTCTTGCGCGCGAAAAGCGAAATTTTCAGTTTCATGAAACCGGACGGAGTCGCCATTATGAACGGCGATGATGATTTACTGCGCGATTACGACCCGGGCATAAAAAAAATAACATATGGACTCGGAGAGCACAATGATATCCGCGCGGAAAATGTCGTCGCCGAAGGCACGGACTCCGTGTCGCTCAGTATTGTCAGTGATTCGGGCCGGTTCCCCGCAAGGATACCTGCATTCGGCGCGCAGCTTGCGTTATCCGCGCTGGCTGCAACAGCGGTTGGACGGCAGTTCGGGATGACCGACGAGGAAATTAGCCGCGGGCTTTTATCATACAAGCCGGTTGAAGGCAGGGCGAATATAATTCAGACAGGCGCAATTACGATCATCGACGACTGCTATAACGCAAACCCGACCTCAGTCACGTCGGCGCTGTTTACGCTCTCGGCGTTGCAGATACGCCGCGGCGCGCAGCCTTTCCGTCGAGTCGCTATTCTGGGAGAGATGATCGGCCTGGGCGACAAGTCTGACCAAATGCACCGTGATGTAGGCGCGTTTGCCGCCCGGTGCGGGCTCGACAGCCTGATATGCTGCGGCGATCAAGCGGCGCATATATATGAGGGCTATATAACAGCGGGCGGAAATGAGCCTTGGTTCTTTCTATTGAAAACGGAACTGATACAAGCGTTGCCGGAACTGATAAAAAAAGGCGACGCCGTACTTATCAAGGCGTCGCGCGATGTGAAGTTCAAAGAGATACTGCCCGCGCTGATAGAGTTATAGGCCGGGTACCCTGCTTCCTCTGTGAGTCGCGGGCTGCGAGGGCAAACACTTACTTACCCGGCTGCGTTATGTAGCGCATGTTTAGAATGATCGTTTCGTCCGGAGAAACAGACGGGGTCGTTGAAAATAACATTCGCTGCCCTTCAACTCCCTGCGCGGCAAAGGATTCTGTGACCGTCTCTATAAGCTTTTTTGCGTCTTCATCAGTTATGCCGCTGATTTCAACCGCTATTGCGCTATTCAGTGTGTTTTTCGGCGAGCTTAAGAAAACTCCGATCAGTGTCGTTACTTCAGGATCTGCAGCGCCCGGCATGTCGGGAGATAAGGTCAGCGTAAGCGTGCCTTCGAGAGGGTCGACGCTGTTTTGCCCGTTCTCCGGAGTCCGGACAGGGTCGTCGTCTCCGATCCCGGTGCTGTCTGTGTTTTCGCGGCTATCATCTCCGTCGCCGTCTCCATCGCTTGACGGGGATTCATCCGCAGGAGTCGCGGAAGGAGGATTAAAACCGCCGCCATCAGGCGGCGGACTGTTTTTGACTTCCGGGGGAGTCGGTTCGACGACGAAAGGCGGAGACGCTCCTGCGGCGGCAGCGTTTTGATTGTCAACGGGCTGTGACGGCTTGGTAGCCATTGCTTTAAACAGCAGTAAAGCAGACAATAATAGCAGGATTACGGCGATAGCAACAGTAATAGCTATTTTACCGCGATCAGTAAGTTCATACTTATCCGTAGAGGAGCGCCTCCTTTCATGATTGATAGTTGTCCTTTGGCAACAGAAGCAGCCGGACTACGGATAGCACCGTCTCCCGTCTGCTGTGTACTGTTGAAATAAACGTTTTAACCGGATATGAAAGTAAGTATTTCTTTCAACCGCTGCGCTTCCGCTTCAATAGTGAAGAACTGTCTCTTGTGCAGCTCTCTGCGGCCTTCAATCAACGTGCGGACTCTCATTATCTGCTGCTCTAGAGCGTCGAGCTCAGAGTTCCTGTCGTTAACATAGTCCTCTGTATATTGAGCGAACTTCTCAGCATACTCTTTGAGCATCCTGACCCGCAATACGCCGTCGCCCATTAGCCTGTCAAAATCAAAACCGGAAGCGGCGACGATTTTTGTCACTATCTCACGCCTTGATTCATCAGGCAGAGAATCGGGAAGCGTTTTCAGGTACTCTTCAACAAGATAAATAGAGTCTGTTCTCTTAGATTTTATAGCCAGCGCTTCATAGAGTTCGTCAACTTCGAGGTACCTGTCTGTGTAGTTATCGGAGGGCGCTTCGGGCGGTTTTTCGCTCACTATCGACTCGATCGAACCTAAAGCCGCGATCGGATCAAAGGGAGCCGCCGGAGTCGCCGGCCTCGCGGCTGAAGTAAGCGGCGCGGGAGCTGTCGGAGCGGGAGTGCTTCCGGTAGCGCCGAACCTGCCGAATGGCGGAGCTGCTTCCTGCGGTTTCGCAGGTTCAGGACGCGCGGGCTCAGGTGGCTTTACAGGCTGTGAAAGTTCAGGTTCCGGCGGCCTCACAGACGAAGGGCGCTCGGGTTCCGGAGGCTTTACGGGTTGAGGCCGCTCCGGTTCCTGTGGCTTCACAGGCGGCGTCTGTTCCGGCTCGGACGGTTTAGCTAGCTGAGGGCTGTCCGGTTCCGCCGGTTTGACCGGTTGAGGCGGCGTTGACTGGACAGGCTGCGGCTGTGAACCCGGCATTATCGGGTTGACCATGCCGGGAACAGGTTGGCGCGGCGCAGGTGTAATCTTCGGGCCATCGTCGGCCTGTTGACCGAGTATAGAACGAATATCCGTATCGGGGCGCGGACGATCGGCGGCGGCTTCTGCCTCAACCTGCTCATCGTCATCATCTGTTTTTCGCACTATGCCCCTTCGTTCCAGCATTGCCATGAATTTATTATCATTTGGTTTATCCGGCATGCCGCAAACCTCCTAGCCTGACTTTAATAAAACGACAAAAAGTTCACCCGGATCGGGCTGGTTCCCGATTATAGTAATTCTATGCAAATCAGCCCCATCTGTCAAGGACTTTTTGAATAATGGCGCGTTTTGGGGCGGTTTTGTGTAAAAATCGCCTTGAAAAGGTCGATAATGCCCCATTAATGGCATTTTTCTCAGAGCCTTTATTGAAATCAGGGAAGAAGTGTGGTATCGTTAAAACGCCGTCGCGCACCATGACCACTATTGGGAGAGGCTGGAAGGGGGATGGACGCTGATATGAGAAAAATCTTCACTGCAGGGATTGTCCTGCTCATTCTTATATGTATGGTCACAGTCTCAGCCTCCACAGGATCGATGGATGACCCGCTGATCACTTTGAGCTATCTGGACGGCGCGTTTGCCGCTTCGCTCAGAACAGACGTTTCGGCGTCGCTCGGGAACGCCGCGGATAATGCCATGAACAGGCTCGACGAGATTTACAGAAATTATATAGGGTACAGTTTTACTCCGGGCTATATCGGTATTTCACTCGCTGCGGGAGAGACGGTCACACTGGCTTCAGGAGGCAGCTTCATTCTGTTGTCAGGCGCTGCTACTGTTGCCGTTTCGAGCGGAACCGTGATAAATATTTCCACCGGGAATGAAGTAGCCACCGGGTCGGCGCTCACACAAAACCGGCGATATTTCTGCACCGAAAACACAACGATGGTAATAACAGCCGCCTCCGCGTCGACAGGGCAACTGGACGGATATTATTTTACAAGCGGCCAGGGTGCTGTCGCGCCGCAGTACGTTTTCACAGATGTTATGCAGCGCGACTGGTTTTTTGAAGCAGTCGACTATGTCTATAGGAATGACTTGTTCGCGGGAACGTCGGCAACCACATTCTCACCCTCCATGCCTATGACGCGCGGCATGTTCGTAACTGTACTGCACAGGCTTGACGGGCGCCCGGAGATCAGCGGCGCCGGAGGGTTTTCAGATGTTGTGAACACATCACTCTATTACTATGCTGCGGTGATATGGGCCAGTGAGAACGGGATCGTGACTGGCTATTTGGATGGAACATTCCAGCCGGACAGGTCGGTAACGAGAGAAGAGATGGCAGCTATAATGCACCGTTACGCCGCGTATAAGGGACGTGATATGCGTGCTCCGGGTGAAGTCTATGACTCGTTTCCGGATAACAACGAAGTCTCATCTTACGCCGTCCCGCCGATGCGATGGGCTGTTTCGCGGGAGATAATCCGGGGCTCAAACGGCAGGCTTCTGCCGCGAAACACGGCGACGCGGGCGGAAGTTGCGCAGATAATATATAATTATCGTGAAAAAGTGGGCTGATCCGGGTTTTCGTCTAAATGTTATTTCCTGTAGTAAAAGAATAACTCTTAATAAAAGAGTATGTATAAACAAATAATGGAGGTTACGCTATGCAATACCAAAATGTCCTATCCCCCCTTCGCGTCGGAAAGTTCCTGATGAAGAATCGCCTGATAGTCGCGCCGACAAGGATATCGTCATTACACAGCGGTTTCAACATCCCCACGGACGAGGCGATGACATGGTGGACAAATCGCGCGAAAGCCGGCGCGGGAATCGTTACGATCACAGGCGTCGCGCTCGATCCGGAAGCGGAAGACCGCTGGGATCTTTCCATCAGAAAAACAAGGGACAGGCTCACGACTATGGTTGAGCGCATTCATTTCTATGGCGCGAAAGCGTCGATGGAGCTGACCGGTGTGTTTATGAACGGTTACGGCGTTAGCGACGGCGCCAAACATATGTTCGGGGCGCCGCTCCGGGAGATACCCGTCGATGAAATGATGAACTATCGCGATAAGTATGTGGAAGTAGTCGCGATGCTTAAAAAGCTCGGCTTTGACGGCGTGTTTCTGCATTTCGGCCACAGCACGCCTTTGGCCCAGTTTTTATCCCCGTATACGAATAAGAGGACGGATCAGTACGGGGGATCGTTTGAGAACAGAACGCGCTACATTATGGACATACTTACTTCAGTAAGACAGACGATCGGCAGCGATATGTTTATAGACGCCCGTATATCCGGCGACGAATACCAGCCGGGCGCTATCGACCTGGAAGAAGGTATCCGTATCGGGGAACTGCTCTCCCCGCACCTTGACATTCTCCAGGTTTCAGCCGGTATGCACAATCCGGACTGGATGACATACACGCACCCGTCCGGATACCGCCCGCGCCTGCCAAACACACATGTCGCGGCTGCCTTTAAGAAGTCGGGGCGCATAAAATGTAACATTACGACACTTGGCGCCATACGCAACCTTGAAGACGCGGACAACCTGATCGCCAACGGCACGGCTGACTTTACCGCTATAGCCCGCGCCCTTATCGCCGATCCGGAAATGATATTAAAATGCATCGATGGCCGCGCTGACGACGTCACGCCTTGTATCCAGTGCATGCGCTGCCACGACAGCGCCGCGTACGGCGGGCATCATCAGTGTTCAGTGAATCCGAAAGCAGGGCTAGACTTCTGGATCGAAAGCATGGATAAGCCGCCCGAAAAGATCAAGAAGGTCGCTGTTATAGGCGGCGGCCCGACCGGTATGAAAGCGGCCCTGACAGCGGCGGACCAGGGACATGAAGTCACATTGTACGAGACGTCTGATTCGCTCGGCGGACTGATGAAATACGCGGAGCATGTTTCATTCAAGTATCCGCACGCAAGATATATTAAGTTTATGGCCGACCAGGTCGGGAAATCCCGGATAACCGTTAAGCTGAATACCAGGGCGACGCCGGAAATGATAAAGGCGGAAGGTTTCGACGCAGTAATTTCAGCTATCGGTTCCGAACCGGTCATCCCTCCGATTCCCGGCATTGAAAACGCGGTACCGGCAATACAGGCGCACTTCGCCGAAGAGGCAATCGGTGAGAACGTCGTGATCATCGGCGGCGGTCAGGTGGGGATTGAGATGGCGATACATCTCGATTTGCTCGGCAAAAAAGTGACTGTCCTGGAAATGCTGCGCGAGATAGCCCCCGACGCTTCGCAAACGCAGAGGGGAGAGCTTTTTGTCGAACTGCGCAAGAGCGGCGTGAAGGTCATCAACTTCGCGAAGTGTACTGCCGTTGAACCCGGTAAGGTGACCTTCGATAATGACGGTGTGATAAAGACCATTGAAGCCGACAGCATTATACTGGCGGCAGGAATGAAACCGAAAACAGACGAGAGCGACAGCTTTATCGGAACTGCTGAATCATTTACCGCTGCCGGCGACTGCAACAAGGCGAGAATCCTTGAGTGGGCGACAAAGGAAGGGTACTACGCCGCAATGAGCCTGTAGCTTGCATTCGTTTAGCTAAATAAAACCGAGACGGCCTTAGTCCGGTGGGAGCCCGGACTTCGGCCGCCTCAGCTTTGGGAGGGAAGGAACCTCCTGATAACAACAAACGCATGCGTTCGTTGGTTATCAGCATCGCAAAACACACTATAAACTATGAAGCTGCTTCACAGTCAATAGTTTTTTAGAAAATTTTTTTAAAGATTTTTAAAATAACGCGGGCCGCCTTTCCGGCAGCCCGCGCTTTTTCCTGTATTGCCTTGGATATCAACCTGCATTTCTGAAAATGATCAGATTGCTAAGGTCTGCAAGCTGCACAAACTCCGCTCTATACCCGAAAGTATCCGCGCCCCTGTTTTCAAAGGCTCTCTGCATAACGCGCGTGATGTTTGCGCTGCCCTTATAATCAGAGTCGCTGAGCAGCAGCCCCCATTCGACAACGGCTGACGCGAAGCAGAATGTCTCGCTTGGCGGTTCATCCGCCAGTCCGGTGACGACTACAGGTTCCATAAGTATGCTTGTGTCGCTGTCCGGCGCTTTATACCTTAGTTCAATGCGCATGAGCTCGGTGCTTCCGGTAGTCTGTACAGTCTGATATGTCAGCCCGCTTGATTCATACTCGCCAGTACCTGCGGGTACAATTTCGTAGAACGCTATCATGCTGTGGCCTGCGCCCATCTCGCCCGCGTCTTTCGTATCATCGGAAAAATCTTCGTCGTTAAGCAATCTCTTCTCATAACCGATCAACCGGTATGCTTCGACCGTCTCCGGATTGAACTCCACTTGCAGCTTCACATCTTTCGCGATCGTGAAAATCGTTCCGGTCATATCGTCTATCAGCACCTTTTTCGCTTCTCTGAGGTTGTCGATATATGCGTAATTCCCGTTGCCTCTTGTCGCGAGGGTTTCCATTTTATTATCCTTTATGTTTCCCATGCCGAAGCCCAGAATACTCAGGAAGATCCCGCTTTCACGCTGTTCTGTTATCAGGTCTTCAAGGGCGGACACGCTTGAAACGCCGACGTTGAAGTCGCCGTCGGTGCATAGTATGACCCTGTTGTTCCCGCCTTCAATGAAGTTCTTGCGCGCTTCTTCATAAGCCAGCAATATCCCGCCCGCGCCATTTGTACTTCCGCCTGCCCTGAGACTATAGATAGCGTTCCTGATGGTATCCTTCTCGGATCCGGAAGTGGCTTCAAGTACGGTTCCTGTCGAACTCGCGTAAACCACGATCGTCACTGTGTCCTGCGGCCTCAATTCATCTACAAGGAGGCACATGGCGCGCTGGGCAAGCGGCAGCCTGTTCGGCGGGAACATCGAACCGGAGATGTCCATAAGGAAAACCAGATTACTCGGCGGCATAGCGTCCCTCTCGATGTCATAACCCTGAAGCGCGACCATTGCCAGATAGTGATCCTCGTTCCACGGACATACCTGTACTTCTGTGGTCACGTTAAACGGGTCGCCATTAACAGGCCCTTCTAAGTCGTACTGAAAATAGTTGACTATTTCCTCGATTTTCACGGCGCCCCTGTCCGGTACGCGCCCGCTTTGAAGCGAAGCCCTGACAAGGCTGTAAGAAGCTGTATTGACGTCCAGAGAAAATGTCGAAAGAGGACTTGTGACCGGGGATTTGAAGTTGTTCTCGCTGTTTGTTAAATACTCTTCAGTATTATGGAATCCCCATTCATGACTGTAAAAACCCATTTCGTTGGCGGGTGTTTGAACGTCCATCAACGGCGCGGATTCCTCAAGGATCATATAACCCGGAGGCGCTGAGGAAGGGTTCGGCATCGGCATGTTACCGGACTGCGCGGCGCCCTGGTTGCGATCATCGTTCGTGAGCGCTGCCATGATAGCTCGCTCTTGCTCCTCGAACGCCCTTCTATCCAGAATATTATATATGATTTGCGCGGTTTCGCCTCTGGTGATATTTCTTCCTGTAATCACCGGTACTCCGCTGCTTATCCCCTCGCCCATCGCGAAAGCCAGATAGTCGACCGGATACGAGCCTTTATTACCGGAAACAGCCCTGACTACTATCGCAATCGCTTGTTCGCATGTTATTTTCTCATCCGGCCCGAATCGCCCGTCGCTAAAACCGTTGATATAACCGAGGTTCGCGGCTGCAATAATATACTCCCTTGCCCAATGAGAACCGATATCCGGGAACACTTCACTGCCTCCTGAAGTATTGTCGGCCGATGAGTCTCCGAACACTGTCACAATGATCTTGCAGAATTCCGCCCGCGTGATCTCGTCGTCAGGCCTGAATGTGTCGTCGGGAAACCCCTCAAGTATTCCGTTTGCCGACAAGCTGTCTATCGCGTCACTGTAGGGCGTGTCCGGCTGAACGTCTGAAAACGCAAGTATGAACGGTACTATCAGGATCATAAACGCTACGAGGATTGCCGGTAATTTCTTCTTCATTTTTATCATTCCGTCCTTTTGCTGCAGATAAATGGTTCTCTGGTTTATGACGTAAGCAGCCCGAAAAAGTTCCGCGAATCCCTCGCAGCGGATAGTTCCGTTATACAGTGGGTGAAGAAACGCCGCGATGCATCGTTCCGACGCATTGCGGCGCTGTGCGCTGCTCAGATTAATATCCCGCGTGCTTTAGCATATCGTCGATTTCCGAAATCAACTTCCAGGCCGTTTCCAGAAAACCCGGATTATTGGCTGTGATATAATCGAGATTACCTGCCTTCGCCTCTTTTTCCATCACTTCCGCGATGTCTGCGAACGCGTTCGCGCAAATACCGCGGCTTGATCCCTTTATACCGTGGACATTGATCGCGTAATCGGCGAGGCTTTCCGCGCTTACTTCTTTGATCGCTTCAAGAGGCTGCGGGGTATTCACGGCAAAAGACCGTAAAATGCTGAAATAGGTATCCTCGTCGCCTCCGAAGCGTTCGATCCCGCCGTCAATATCCAAACCGTCAATGCAGCGTACACCGGTCTTGCTTTGCGTGGCAGACAATGCGGGCGCATACTCTTCTCTTTGAGTATCTTCCGGAGCAGCATCGTCAGCGTTTTCCTGCTGAAGATTATAAAGGTTTTCATGATCCTTATTCCGCACCCATTGCCGGATCACCGCGTCAAGACGGGTGATTTCGATTGGCTTTGATATAAATGCCTGAAAACCATTGCCCAGGAACATCTCCTCATTTCCCACTACTGCATTTGCAGTCAGCGCGATGATAGGCACGGTTTTCGCGTAGTCGGTACCTATTTCCCTTATCAGCCGTGTTGCTTCGATTCCATCCATTACCGGCATCATATGATCCATAAACACCGCGTTATACCGGACTTTCTCATCTCTTATCGCGTCGACTGCCTGCTGACCGCTCAGTACGCAGTCGATTTCCATATTATACGGTTTCATTAGCCCTTTTGCGACGTCCAGGTTTGTTTGCACATCGTCTACTACCAGGATGCGGGCGTACGGCAGACTCACCCGCACCAGCTTCGCTTCTCTGCTGCGCATATGGTGCGAGTAGTTGAAGTTCCTGAGCATGTCAGCCACTACCGCTCCGATCGGACCCGCTGCGGTCTTTTTTTGCGGCAGCAGCACAGTAAATGTGCTGCCTTTTCCATACTCGCTTTCTACAGTGATCGAACCTTTCATCATTTCAACCAGCTTTTTAGTTATCGGAAGCCCGAGGCCGGCGCCCATGATACCGCGGTTTGCCCTTGAGTCCATCCGTGTGAAGTTATCAAAGAGAGCGCTGAAATTCTCAGGACGTATACCTATACCGGTGTCCCGGATTCTGAATTCTATCCATATTACGTCATCATCGTGTTCTGCAACATCTTTTGCGCAGTTGATTGTGAATTCTATAGTTCCGGCTCTGGTGTACTTAATCGCGTTGGATAAAAGGTTGTTGATTATCTGCCTGACCCGCAACTCGTCGCCATACAGGCTTTCGGGCAGATTCTCGTCTATGTTCAGAATGAATTCGACGTTTTTTTCGCCGGAATGCAGTATGCTTTGCGCGACTGAGTCATTGATGATACCGGGCACTTCATATTCAGCGGGATCGATCTCAAATTTTCCGGATTCGATCTTCGATATGTCCAAAATATCATTTACTGTGTTCAACAGTGTTATGCCGGCATTGTTGATCGTTTCTATATTGGAATAGTCAGCGCTGCCCAGCGCGCCTGCGCCCAAAGACAATTCTGACAAACCTATGATCGCGTTGAGCGGAGTGCGCATCTCATGGCTCATATTCGCAAGGAAATCGCTTTTAGCCTGATTTGCTTCGAGAATGCTTTCGTTCATCTCGTGACGTATGACAGCGCTGATCATCAACAGACCGGTAGAACGCAGGATATCTATCTCGTCATCGGAAAAAGTCCGTTCTGACCGGCAGTCCTCAAAACTGACAAAACCCCATAAATTCTCCTGCAGCGTCATCGGTATTACCAGTATTGATTTCATGCCGTATCTGGTCAATACCCTTTGATCGCTTTTATCAAGGTTTTTCAGAGGGCCGTTAACGCATATGCCCCTTGTGAACTTCTCATACCACTCCGGATTGTAGTTGCGATAGGAGAATATCGTGTTTGAATCCACCGGCGTCCCCTGCTGCCCTGCATCGTTGAGCCACTCGTGCATCAGCCTGTAGCACATGTCGCCGTCGACGAGTACGTTACGCCAGATGTAGATGCGGTCGATGTCCATGTAACTCCCGATATACCCCATACCCTCCTGCAGAGCATCCTCAAACTTATCCTCGTCCGATACCGCGAGCAGCGCGGCGGCCGAACGGTTTCCCGCGTTAAGCATATTGTCGCGGTGCTCAATCTCCTGCATCATCCGGTTGTGTTCACGCAGGTCCCTGGCGTAGCCGGCCACGACATACCCGCCCGCGTACTCGACGCTGACAAGGGTGATTTCGCAGGGTACCGGCGTACCGTCCAGTAACCGGTGCATCCACTCAAACACATTGATACCGTCAACAAACGCTTTTTTTATAACTTCCCGGTACTTTTCGGCGGATAGCGTGCCGTCAGGCTGATATTCGGGCGACAAATCGCGAAACCGGTCCATATACTCCTGTTTATCTTTCAGATGAAAGAGCTTGACGGCTTCATTATTACACTCGAATACATTAAACTCCTTGTCCCACAGGGTGCTGGCAAGGGGCGTTGTGTCTATCAGCAGTTTCAGACGCTCGCGCTCGTCCATTATTTGCGTTGCTTGTTCACGGACCGTTTTGTAAAGCTTCTCCAGATTGTGATTTTGCTCCTCTACCTGCCTGTACGGACGGACGGTAATTCCGGAAACGAAAACCGCTAAAACGGAGCCAACCAGTAAAAACGACAATGAAGCCAGCAGCAGCCCGCTTTGAACTATTGACAAGGGGCTT
>Ga0082212_10009761_pt1 | contig 12349 bp, 8 predicted proteins | sample TergutNt197P3_FD_71548 | JGI IMG/M metagenome (GOLD analysis project Ga0082212, IMG submission 71548) | Neocapritermes taracua P3 segment gut microbial communities from Petit-Saut dam, French Guiana - Nt197 P3 | ecosystem: Host-associated > Arthropoda: Insects > Digestive system > Gut ... | reverse complement strand
CACGTTTTTGTTGTTCACTTAACGGCGAGCCAAGCCCGCCTATGAACAACAAACGGCCATGATTTGCAGGCAAATCCTGGCATATAGCAGTTCAACTACAAAAAGTTGGACCGCAATAAACCAACAACCTGAAACATTGCGAGCCATTACGGCTCGAACCAAATAGGAGGAACAATGTTACATCTATCAACTTTTAGCCGTATGGCTGCACTGCTTACGGTAGGCTCTGGCATCTTGATTGCTCAGGGCGTTCAAACAGGCAACATTGAGGGCAGGGTGACGAACATAAATGGTACACCCCTGGTCGGAGCGGCAATACGGCTGGAAACGGGCCAGGGAGCGCGAACTGCTGTAACTGATGCCCAGGGGCGGTATCGAATGCCCCTGCTGATAGTCGGCCCCTGTACTATGAGCGTTTCGGCCAGTGGCTACATCACCCAGAGAGCCAACACCCGCATCGCCCTGGGCCAGACAAACGTTGTCAATTTTTCTATGAGAGCAATTGGCCTTGTTTCTGAAACCGTTGAAATTTCAGGGGCGGCGGCAACAATAGACCCCACCACCGTTATCTCCGGCAAAAACACCACGGCGGCATCCTTTGACGCATTACCCTTTAACGGCAGAGGCGTTGCGAACATAGCGTCAATTTCCCCTGGCATGTTCAATAATTCCATTCGCGGTGCCCAGACCAACCACACACAGTGGCTGATTGACGGCGTGGACGTGATCGACCCTGTAGTAGGTGGTGGCATCATGTATCTCAACGAGGAGACCATACAGGAAGTCCAGGTTGTGACGGGGGGCGCGACTGCAGACATGGGACGCTTTACAGGCGGCATGGTCAATGTGGTAACCAAGTCAGGGACTAATCAATTTCAGGGCACGGCCCGTTTTGAGATAAGCAATCCCGACTGGCAGGCCATGGCACCCATGGCGGCAAAGGCCAATGACACCCACTCGACCCTGCAGCTCTATCATGTATCCGGCCCTGTCTGGAAAGACCACCTTTTCTTTTCCGCCGGCTACCGCATCGCCACTCCGATAGTGATGAATGTAAACTACACAGGTGCCCCAGCAGAATATGGGGGAGGCCAGCAATACTACTCCTACAGAACTGACGAACGTTATGACTTAAAGCTGGACTGGCAGCTGAACATGAATCACCGCTTTTTTGGCCTCTACAACAATACAACCAGGGACAGCTATAATGTGAACTACAACGGTACACGTGGCACGAGCCTCGCCACGCTGTCCAACCAGCCTGAGGAATACAGCAACCTCAGCTTTGGGTACGTAGGCATGTTGGCCAGCAATTTTGTGCTCAAAGCCAACTATGGCAAGAAACACGAAGTAATTGGCGGACCCGGAGGAGGAGGGGCTGGCGGCAAGGATGTCCACCGAATGATTGACAGAGTGAGCAGATATATATACGATAACGGCTTATTCGGCGAAGACCCTGACGATAGACCCGTTGATAATGCAACATTAAGCGGCAATTGGTTTGTGGATTCGCCTTTTGGCTCCCATGACATCAAATTTGGCCTTGATTGGTTTCAATCCGCCAGTATCGCGGATAATGCACAATGCCCATCTGATCACTTTGTTTATTTTAATGGATTCATAAATCCCGTTTTGACACATGGAACAGGATTAGACAACAGAAATTTCGAGGGCGGCTACATTCGGCACTGGGATACATTTATAGGAGCTAAAGCCACGAATACTGTTTTGTCCTACTACATCAATGACAAGATTAAGTTCAGCGAAAAGTTCTCAGCCAACATCGGGCTGCGGGTCGATGATTTCGATTCTGAGAATGACCTTAAGTCCAGAAACTTTGCCATAACAGCCTTTTCGCCCCGAATAACCGGCATTTACGATGTAATCGGGGACGGCAAATGGGTAATCGAGGCCGGCTATAACGAGTACGCGGGGCAGATCATGCAGGGGGCCACAGACAATGCTTCCATAGTGGCCAACCCTGCAATCTACGATTACAGATATGTGAGTGGCCCAGGTAATCTGCGTTCCAGTTACTCAAATACTCCATTTTATGTTTATAATCCTGAACTCTATAGACATTCAAACTTGATCGACCCAGACATGAAGCCACCCACCATGACCGAAGTATCTGCCTCCATCCGGTTCAGCGATGGTAAGGCTGGCTATTATTCGCTGTCGTTCTCCAATCGCAAGTGGAAGAACTTTGTCGCCACTTGGAGAAGCGAACAGCCAAATCCGATTGATGAAGAGGACTTATTGCTCTCTCTCATAGCAAATGATCCAGCCCTAAAAAGGGATTACAATGGGTTAGAGTTTCAATGGGAAAAGCAGTTTAGCGGTGAGTTCAGCTTTGGTGGCAATATTACCCTGAGCGAGACCAAGGGCAATTTTGAAGGGGGACAGACAGGTTCCTCTGGCCCACTCCGCAATTGGGGCCCCTTTGGTTTGTACCCTGCTGAGGAGAATAACGGCATATACCAGCCCACGGAACAGCAGATTGCTCCATACGGCTACCTCAGCTCCGACCGGCCCTTGGTAATCAGGACCTGGGCCAACTACCAAAAACAAGTATTTGGCAATGGCAATCTGAACCTGGGGCTTTATGCCGAATACATTTCCGGCGCGCCTTATTCACACTCTGCCGGTGCAGACATGGGTAGCAGCGCAGACGGTTATTTTGCAGATAGCCTCTATGGTGATAGCTACACAAGATACTTCAGCAACAGAGGCGCATTCCGGTTCAATAGTCAGCACAACGTATCATTGCAGGTAGGCTATGACCACTTTCTTTGGAAACGCGCCAAGATATTCGGCCACGCCAATATCACCAACCTCTTCAACCATCAGATTCTGCTCAACTGGAATACGGATGGATACTCTGTCTGGAATTCTGGTACCGTTAGCAGCCCTGTTTATCTGCGTGATACGCTAAACAGGCCAAATGCTCAGTTCATTCCGGGGGCCAGCTACGGCAAGCCCACCTCGTCCAACAACTACCTGGGTGCCAGAGATGTGCGGCTGGTCCTGGGACTGAAATTTTAATGTCAAAACAGTTTTCAATGAAAAAGAGCCTGGGAGTCCAGGCTCTTTTCGCATACCTTTGGGGAGCTCATTCTTCTGTAAGCCCTGGAGTTTCTCTCTTGGACTGTACAACGCCCCAGACGATGGCGGCTATACAAATAACTGCCAATACTGCGCCCAAAGCTTTGCTTCCAGTACCCGTGCTGAGGTTGATGCTGGTTACTACGCCAAGCAACAACAAGCTGACCATATTCATGACCTTGATCAGGGGGTTGATGGCCGGGCCGGCTGTGTCTTTCAGTGGGTCGCCAACTGTATCACCTGTGACTGCGGCTTTGTGGGCTTCACTGCCTTTGCCACCATACACGCCATCTTCGATCAATTTCTTGGCGTTATCCCACGCACCGCCTGCATTAGCCATAAACACTGCCAGCAATTGCCCAACAACGATCATCCCAGCCAGAAAACCGCCCATGGCATACGGGCCAAGGAGGAGGCCAACGGTCAAGGGGGCGGCAATGGCCAGCAACGCAGGACCAATCAATTCTTTCTGGGCAGTGGAGGTGCAGATGTCCACCACGCGGCCATAGTCGGGCTTTTTCTTGCCTGCCCAAATTTCTGCATCGCGGAACTGGATGCGACACTCTTTGACAATGTAGTAAGCAGCACGGCCAACGGCTCTGATGAGGCTGGAGCTGAACAGGAATGGCACCGCACCGCCAATGAGCAGGCCAATTAAAACTTTGGAGTCTGCCACAGAGAGCAATGCCGAATGCTCGTTGTACTGTTCAAGTGTCATTTCAGCTATTTTGTCTTCACCGCCAACTGCAAGAACAGCAATAAAGCTGGCAAATAGTGATACAGCTGCGATGACTGCACTGCCAATGGCGATGCCTTTGGTCTCGGCCTTTGTTGTGTTGCCCACGGCATCAAGGTCTGCCAATATCTGACGAGCACGCTGGTAACTTCCAGGCTCATTAGCTTCCATCTCATCCTTGTCAAAGCCCATTTCGCCAATGCCGTTGGCATTGTCGGCCACCGGCCCAAAGACATCCATAGAAATTGTGTTGCCTGTGAGGGTCAACAGACCGATGCCAGCCATGGCCACGCCGTATGCTATAAACATCGGCGAGGTGCCTGTATATACCAGGACGGAGAGGAAAATGGCCGTAGCAAGGATAATAAGGGTGGAAACAGTGGATTCATAGCCAACGGCAAAGCCTTCGATGATGTTTGTGGCGTGGCCCGTGGTGCAGTTTTTTGCCAAACCCTGGACTGGCGAGTGGCTCGTATGGGTGTAATAGCTGGTCACTTTATTCAGTGCTACTGCCAAAAACACGCCAATCAGACATGTAATCGCTGGACGCATGTCCAGGCCCGGAATTCCAAAATTAAAAATCCAGGGAAGAGCGTTGGGGTTTCCGCCGGGGAAGGCTTCTCCGCTATGTGCCATGTTGGCCAATATAGTCCCATCGAAACGGAGATAGAAAAAACCAAGCACGAGGAATCCAAGCACTGAGAGGACAGACCCTATCCAGAAACCCCTGTGGACGCTCTTGAGGGCTGTGTCACTAGTATCGTTGGGGCCGGCTTTGACGGTATAAGTGCTGATAATGGAAGCCACGACACCGATAGCGCGAACCAACAGGGGGAACAGCACACCCTTGTGGCCAAAAGTGGCCAGACCGAGGATCATGGCGGCCACGATCGTTACTTCATAGCTCTCGAATATATCGGAGGCCATGCCGGCGCAGTCGCCTACGTTGTCACCTACGTTATCGGCTATGGTTGCGGCATTGCGGGGGTCATCTTCGGGAATGTCTTTTTCAATTTTGCCCACGAGGTCTGCGCCAACGTCTGCTGCCTTGGTATAAATGCCGCCGCCAACACGCATGAAGAGCGCAAGCAGCGTTCCGCCGAAGCCAAAGCCAAGCAGGGCTTCATAGGCATGGGTTCCGTAAACGAGAAAGATCATGGTTCCGCCGAGGAGGCCCAAGCCATCGGTGAGCATTCCGGTGATTGTGCCTGTGCGATAACCAAGCTGCATGGCCAGCCCATAGCTGTGCTTGGCAGCGGCAGCAACGCGAAGGTTGCCAATGGTTGCCAGGCGCATGCCCACATAACCCACTAGCCAGGAGAATAGCGCACCAACGATAAACGAAACGGCTCGGCCGTACTTAAACGCAGCCGCGCCCTGTGTAGTGAAAAAGAGGACAAGCGTAATTACGATAATCAAGGGACCAATCTTGCGGAATTGGGCCGTCAGGTAGGCCATTGCGCCCTCACGGACAGCAGAAGCGACCTCCTGCATCTTTGGCGTGCCTTGATCGGCCTCCCTGACCTGTTTGACGAGCATCAGGGCATAGAGCAGCCCGGCAATGGCGATAGCCACAACGATTATGAGGCATATCCTTTCAAACGTATCAAATTCAGGATCGCGGAATGGCCCAAACCACTGAAAAATGTGTGTTGCAACACTATCCACGGCCGATCCTGCCATTTCCTGACCTTCCTCTACGGCAGTTTCAGCAACCTCCTTTGCGCGGAGGAAAAGTGCCCCTGTGAAAAACACAAGCAAGCCCACCAAATAAGCAAGTCTCGCTTTCGGGGAGGCTGTCAATCGTTTGAACCATTGTATTAGCATCATTTACTCCTGATGATGAATGAGTATACCGTTAAAGAAAAGAGAAACAATCCCCTCCCATTTTAATTTAGCAGAAAATGCAATTTTGTGATACGCACAACTTGAGGTAATTTTTACCAGACAATAGCTATTTACGTTTTTGTTGTTCACTTAACGGCGAGCTGGATTTGACAAACCTAAGCCCTGCAATGCCATTCAAGGCTACCCTGTAGCCTTCAACGGCGCAGAGCTAGGCTTTGTCGGCATATAGCAGTTCAACTACAAAAAGTTAAACCGCTATATGGCCACCTACTTCTGACCGCAAAGTTTCAGGTAAACTGTATGTTTGTATGCTGGAACTTTTGCCATGCTTGATGTCACCAAAATACGCCAGGATTTCCCATTGCTGCTTGAGCCTTACCACGGCAAGCGAATTGCTTATCTGGACAGTGCCGTTAGCTCTCAGATGCCAGTGCAAACAATAGAGCGGATGAAGAGCTATATGGAGTACGAGCACACAAACGTCCACCGTGGGGTTTCTCGCCTCAGCCAAAGTGCTACAGATATGTTTGAAGCTGCGCGGGACAAGGTGAAAAGATTTATCAATGCCCCTTCCAGCAAGCAAATTATCTGGACTCGCGGTGCCACAGAGTCAATTAACCTGGTGGCGCAGACTTGGGGGAGGGTGAACATAAACAAGGGAGACGAGATACTCCTCTCAGCAATGGAGCATCATTCAAACATCGTTCCCTGGCAGTTGCTGGCAGAAGAAAAAGGAGCCCGAATTCAAGTTTTGCCAATGAACGATGATGGCGAACTGATGCTGGAACAACTGGAAGACTTTATGACTGAACGCACCAGGATTGTAGGCGTTGCACATGTTTCAAATGCTCTGGGGACAATTAACCCCATAAAAGAAATGATTGCCAGAATCCATAATAGGGGTGCCCTTGTCATAGTGGATGGAGCCCAATCCGTACCTCACATGAGCGTGGACGTGCAAAACATGGATGTTGATTTTTTTGCATTAAGTGGACATAAAATGTACGGCCCTACAGGTATTGGTATATTATATGCAAAAAAATCGCTACTTGAAACCATGCCTCCCTGGCATGGCGGCGGTAGCATGATCCTTTCGGTCAGCTGGGAAAAAACCCAGTTCATGCCTCCCCCTGCCAAGTTTGAAGCGGGTACTCCCAATGTGGCCGCTGCAATTGGGTTGGGGGCATCCATAGACTACCTCACCGGCATTGGAATGGACGAGGTCACTGAATGGGAACATCATCTCCTTGAAACCGCCACAAAGAAATTAAACCGCATTGAAGGTTTGAGAATAATTGGCAATGCAAAAAACAAGGCCAGCGTAATTTCATTTGTACTTGATGGTGTGCATCCCCACGATGTCGGCAGTATCCTTGACTTAGAGGGTGTGGTCGTAAGGGCAGGCCATCATTGCGCTCAGCCGGTGATGCAGCACTTTTCAATTCCAGCCACCACGAGGGCCAGTTTTGCCTTTTATAATGATTACAATGATGTGGAAGCCCTCATTTCTGGTGTTCATAAGGTCAGGGAGATTTTTTCGTGAGTGACCCCAGGGAGCTTTACCAGCAAGTCATACTTGAGCACAACAAAAAGCCCCGTAACTTCGGTAAATTAGAGCCATGTTCGCACCACGCCCATGGTATGAACCCCTTGTGCGGTGACGATATCGAGGTGACCCTGGACATTGAAGGTGGGCAGATTGTTGATATTAAGTTTCAGGGCTGTGGCTGTGCAATCTCCCAGGCTTCCAGTTCACTGATGACTGTCAATGTAAAAGGCAAATCTATTGAAGATGCAGAAACTATGGCTGAACAGTTCCGCAAAATGATTCGAGGGGATTTAGACCCAACCTCGGAGCAGAATAGTTTGGGCAAGCTGTCTCTGTTCCAGGGCGTAAAAGATTTGCCAAGCAGAGTTAAATGTGCTGTCCTTCCCTGGGCTACCCTCCAAAGTGCTTTACAGGGCAAAGCTACGACCAGCACGGAGTAAAACTATGCCCAGAATTGCAGAAATTGAATACTCATCCGATCCCGATACTGTTAAGTTCATCCTGAAAGAGCCAGTTGCTTCCGGGTTTTCCCGCAACTTCCCCAATGCCGAAATTGCCAAGGCCGACCCGCTCGCCGAGGCCTTGTTTGAGACTGGCTACGTTGAATCAATCGTGATGGTTGACAAATGGATTACCATCACCAAGGGGAAGGAAGTTTCATGGAACGAACTCTTGCCAAAGCTGGCTCCCCCCATTCGGCTGGCTCCCACTGTAGCCGCACATGTGACACAAGGTAGTACTCCGGGAATGACCATCAACCCGGAAGTTGAGAATGACCCCTTTTTGCAAAAAGTATTTGCTGCACTGAAAGAACAGATATACCCCTTTATGGCAGCAGATGGTGGAGGATTGGAAGTGATTGGACGTAGCGATAAACAGGTGATGATACGTTACATGGGTGCTTGCCAGAATTGCCCGGCTGGTATGACCGGAACACTGATGGCGATAGAGGGTGTACTGAGAGCCGAAGTTGATCCAGGGATTTCAGTGGTTACAGTGTGATACCAACATCATTGTTTTGAAATCATCTCCATTGGTATAAAATATTAAAATCGGAGGATTCAAATGAAATTGTTAAAGATTAGCCACCTCGGCATCGCCACTCCTACCCTGCAGAACGCAATGGAGTGCCTGGATCGCATTTTCGGCATCAAGCATGAGCACGTTGAAGAAGTTGCCGAACAAAAAGTCCGCACGGCTTTCTATCCAATTGGCGAAAGTACCCTGGAGTATCTGGAAAGCACTGACCCCGAAGGTCCTGTTGGAAAATTTCTGGAGAAGAAAGGGCCTGGAATCCACCATCTGGCTTTTGAAGTTGACGATGTTGATGCTGCGGTCAAGGAGCTCTTAGACAAAGGCATACAAATGATCGACAAGACTCCACGCAAGGGTGCCCACGGAAACCGCATCGCGTTTATTCATCCAAAGGAAACTGGTGGCGTACTCATTGAAATTTGCCAACCCAGCGAAAAGCATTGATAAATTAACGAGTTAGTAACGGTTGCCAGAATAATCATTCAAATAACTTGCAACTAGTATGGTGAGTGGGCTATGTCTTTTCTTTCACGTTTTTTTTCTGGCTCAAAAGATGAAAACCTGCCGAGTCTAGTCGAATTGCTGGAGATCCGTGGTTGCCCCAGTGAGATAACTGGCTTGAACGGGAGCATATTAACCAGCTTCGATACGTTGAAGGCATCTGAAAGAGAGACGATAGCAGATGCCATAGCCTCACTTTGCAAGCAGGGGCTTTCGATGCCCCCCAGCTGGAACGATGCTCAATATGAATTGCTCCCTCAAATCATTCCGACATGGCAGGGTGAACGTGATTCATACTACTACCGTCCGTGCTTTGACAATCTTTCTAAACGGTTGTTGGCCGGTGGGAAACCTGTCCCACAGGAATGGCTCGCCATTTGGGACATAGCAGAAGATGAGGCTATGGATATTGCCACTGACCACCTACAGGAATTGACGAAGGATAAACCGTTTGTGCGTTTGCCTACCGGCATTTATCGTGCAAACTTTGAGGATGGTATGGATTCATCCAGAATCCTTTTGCCCGACTGCTGGAATCACTTATTCCCTGGCCAAAATACATTCATTGCCATTCCAAGGGGCGACGTACTCCTGGTCGCACCGCAGATTTTACTGCCAAAGCTCGCAGAAGCTATCGGAGCAGCTTTAAGCGAATCAGGGCAAGACTTCCTGTCTGTCACGATGTACCAATGGGTCGATAACAAATTAATGCCCGCGAGTTTGCAGGAGCCGCATCCCATGATCCAGCCCCAGCGCGAATTTCGACAGATGGATGCAATGGCAGCCAATAATGCACAGATTGAAGACCTGAAAAAAATGCAGATTGGTGAACCTTGCCCTTTGAGCATCATAAAGACTCAGCAGGGGCGGACTTTAACCATGACAAACTGGCTTGAAGGCAAGCCTGTTATAGTGCCTGATTCAGACCTGGTTGCTTTTATTAACAAAAAAGGGCAGCCTTTGGGTTTATACTGGAGGCAAACTCTACCACGTCTACACCGCCTCAAAGGTGCCAATGTTGAAATCTGGGGTCCCAGGAGAATGCTGTTCAGCGAGTTCCCCACCACAGACGAGTTGGAACAACTGGAGTGTTTCGCCAAGGCTGATGTCCATGCACAACTCATGGGTCATCAAAGTGCAAAACATGGCACCTCTTATCAAGGCAAGCCCAAGTCACAGCAGCATCATGCCGCTTCTGCCTCTGTATCATCTGATAGCCCGGTGCCAGCCCACTTGAGGGGCTTGAGCCTGGGTATTCAAAGTGATGATTGAAGTATATCTGCCTTCACTCAGTTCCATACTCTCGAGTCAATTAGCTCCCTTTCCACAGCACCATTTATCAACGGCTACCGAATGCACGACCTCAGCCACCTGATCATCGACTTGGCACTTGCTCTAAGCACTGCCGCAGTTACTACCCTGCTCAGTAGAAGGCTCAATCTGCCCGTTGTTGTTGGTTATCTCCTTGCTGGATTGCTGGTGGGACCTTTGTCTCCCTTTCCTATTGCTTCGCTGGAAAATATCGAGGTAATGTCTGAATTGGGTGTCATTTTGATTATGTTTGGCATCGGGCTGGAATTTAATGTCAAAAAGCTAGCTCAGGCTGGGCTACCAGCGCTGCTGATGGCATCGCTCCAGGCCGGTTTTGTGATTATGGCTGGAATTACGGCATCTCGACTTTTTGGATGGAACAGTGCAGAGGGAATATTTGCTGGCTGTGCTATGGTTGCGACCAGCACTGTAATTATCGTAAAGCTGTTTGAAGAAACATCCCCTTCAAAGGTACTGAGGGAGACCATTTTCTCCGTCACTATAATTCATGATTTGATAGCTATTATTTTGATGACTGGACTAACCACATTCGCAAAGGTTGGAGTCAAGGGGCTTCAACCATCTTACATCGGCTGGACTCTACTGCAGTTGGGACTCTTCCTGATTGTAGTCATCGGTGTGGGGCGTTTTTTCATACCGCAATTCCTCAGGAAGCTGGCTGATAAGGAAAAGCCTGAAAATTTGGTAATAGCTAGTACAGGTTTTTGCTTTGCCATTTCGATACTTGCTGGCATGTCTGGTTTTTCCCTTGCACTTGGGGCCTTCGTTGCAGGAATGCTGGCAGCTGAGAGCGGCAGGGAGCATAAGATCGAAAAGTTAATAATGCCGATGCGGGATGTGTTTACATCGCTGTTTTTTGTGGCTATCGGAATGATGCTCGTCCCCTCATCCATCATTGAAAATTTCGTTGTCATACTGTTGCTTGTTTTCCTGGTTATTACTGCAAACCTGGTATCTCTGACTGTGGGGGGGATATTTACTGGCCTACCCTTTAAGACCAGCTTTCAGACCGGCATTGCACTGGGGCAGTTTGGTGAATTCGCCTTCGTTATGATGACCATAGGTATCACTGCAGGTTTAGTGAGGCCAGAGCTATTCTCCGTTATGGTCTCTGTGGCAGTGATTACAGCATTTACAAGTTCATTTTTGTTCAGAAACGCCAGTAGTATGTCCGATGCAATAGAACTCCGCTTGCCAGAGAGATTGAGGGCAAGTATCGCACTTTATCAGGTGTGGGCAGGGTCTCTACGGCACAGAGGCATCCGCAAGGGTGAGCGCAATTCACTAATTAAGCCAATTGCATTTATGACCATGGATTCTCTAGCTCTTATTGGTCTCTTTGCTGGCTATAAGTATCTGGCCAATAAAACTTCTGTCTGGTTTGAGAGTTTGGATGCATGGAACCGCACTCTGGCTCAAATATCTCTATCGATCATCCTGGGCATTTGTGCAGCATTTGTGGGGCTGGCAATAATCAAGTGGGGACGTGTCCTGGCTAGGCAGTTAGCCTCAATGGCTCCAAACCCGGAAGTAAGCGGCCAAGGGCGTGGGGGCCGCCATCTTCTGGCGGGGGGGTTGCGGGCCGCCATTCTTATCGCAGTGAGCTTGCCCATCATTACTGTATTGCAGGCATTTATTCATGTGGGAGTATTGTTTTTTGTTGCCATGGCGGTATTTGTGATTGCAGTTGCCACACAGATTTTTAGAACCCAAAAACTTTCACATGATATCCCTTTAGGGATGGAGTGGGTGGTAAAAAAATTGGTCGAGCCAAATCACCGGAAAGGCTCACATGAGATAACTGTTTCGGATCGCACCGGTACACTCCGCATATGCCGATTGGGCCATGATTCTCCGTCCCTGGGGCATAAATTAAGAGAATTAGACATTGCAGGGCGAACTGGTGTTTCCATCGTTGCCATCTTCAGGGATGACAATTCGCCAGCAATCCTGTCTCCGAACTTAATTCTGGCGGAGAATGACCGTTTGGTGCTTTCTGGCCCCGAAAATGCCCTGAAGGATGCGGAAGTGATATTAAACGGCTGAATTATAGTCATAGCCCTTCAAAATCGGAACAACCTGCATTTGTGGGTGGACTGCCAAAGCAACCTACCAATTCCCTTGGTGAAAGCGCGAATGCGCTAGACTGCGCCGGTAATGAAGTGAGCCGCCGCCAGGCGGGGAGCGGAATGGGAGGCGTAGGCGATCTGCCCGTGCTGTTACGATTGTAACCTAAAGTCCCG
>Ga0082212_10009760_pt1 | contig 12349 bp, 9 predicted proteins | sample TergutNt197P3_FD_71548 | JGI IMG/M metagenome (GOLD analysis project Ga0082212, IMG submission 71548) | Neocapritermes taracua P3 segment gut microbial communities from Petit-Saut dam, French Guiana - Nt197 P3 | ecosystem: Host-associated > Arthropoda: Insects > Digestive system > Gut ... | reverse complement strand
GGAGTAGCGGACGTATTATTATTTAACTGGGGGGGCGGCCTTGGCGGTCACAAAAAAAAAAAAAATAACCCTCTGGGGGGGCGCCCGCAGGGGTCGCCCCTACATTTGGTTTGCACACATAAAAACAAGGAGAAACCATGACAGATATAACTAATATATCCAACGAAGCAAGGGCGAATATTTTAATTGAAGCCCTGCCGTACATTCAGCAGTATTCGGGTAAAATCGTTGTCATTAAATACGGCGGCAACGCCATGCTCAACCATGAATTGAAGCAAGCGGTTATGACAGACATTGTTTTTCTGTCGCTCTGCGGATTTAAAATCGTTTTGGTTCACGGCGGGGGTCCGGAAATAGACGCCATGCTGACAAGAATCGGTAAAGAGTCAAAGTTTATAAACGGTTTAAGACAAACCGACGAAGAAACCATGGAAATCGTGCAAATGGTACTTGGAAAACTCAATAAGGATTTAGTCCAAATCCTTATGAAAGCGCACAGAGGTACAAACCACGGAACTTTTGAGGGGAAGCATAAGGGTCACGCAATCGGCTTTTGCGGGCTTGACAGCTGTCTGCTTGAAGCAAAGCAGTTAAATGAAGAATTGGGTTTTGTCGGGGATATAACCGATGTCAATATAGAAATCATCAAAACCGCGCTTCATAATCATTACATTCCTGTAATCGCCACATTCGCGGACGGCGGCGACGGCGTGGTTTACAACGTAAACGCCGACACGGCGGCTTCCCGCATTGCTTCCGCTTTAGAAGCAGAAAATTTAATTTTAATGACAGACGTAAAAGGCGTATTAAAAAATAAAAACGACGAAAATACTTTAATTCACACGATGAAAGTTAATGAAGTGTCTGATTTGAAAAAGCAAGGCATAATCACAGGCGGCATGATTCCGAAAATAGACTGCTGTGTTGAAGCGGTCGAAAGCGGTGTGAAAAAAGCCAATATTATAGACGGCAGAATTAAACATTCAGTTTTATTGGAACTGCTGACCGATAAAGGCGCGGGAACGATGATAGTTGACAGCCGGCGAACCGCCGGTTGTAATTCCGCCTTATCGGCGGATGTTGAGTAATATTACAAACAAAAAATAGGGAGAAAACCATGAACACAATAGAAAAAACCGATAAATATATAATGAAATCTTACGGGCGGCTGCCGCTTGCGCTTAAAAGCGCGGACGGCGTTCACGCTGTAAGTGAGAACGGAAAAGAATATATCGACTTCGGAGCGGGAATCGGCACAAACTCGCTCGGGTACTGCGACAATGACTGGGTTGAAGCGGTATGCAAGCAAGCGCAAGCCTTGCAACATAATTCCAACTATTATTACAATAAGCCCGGCGCGGATTTCGCAGAAAAACTCTGCGCGGTTACGGGCTACACCAATATGTTTTTCGGGAATTCCGGTGCGGAAGCCAACGAGTGCGCCATTAAAACTGCGCGGAAATACAGCTTTGATAAGTACGGAAAAGAAAAAAAGCGGTACAATATTATCACACTCAAAGGCTCGTTTCACGGGCGGACTTTAGCTACGCTTTCCGCAACAGGGCAGGAGGAATTTCATAATTATTTTTTCCCGTTTCTTGAGGGGTTTATCCATGCCGAACCGAATAATATTGCAAATTTAAAAGAAAAGCTTAACGATTCTGTCTGTGCGGTTATGCTTGAATACATTCAAGGTGAGGGCGGGATTAATCCGTTGGAGCAGGAATACGTTGATGAGCTTTATAAGCTCTGCGCGGCGAAAGACGTGCTTGTCATTGCGGACGAAGTGCAAACGGGTGCAGGGCGGACAGGGAAGTTCCTCTGCGGTGAGCATTACGGTAAAAGGGCGGATATAATCACACTTGCAAAAGGCATAGGCGGCGGTCTGCCGCTCGGCGTCTGCCTTGCGAATCAAAAATGCGCGAATGTGCTGACCGCGGGAACACACGGGTCAACTTACGGCGGGAATCCCGTTGCGCTGGCAGGTGCTTTAGCGGTGCTCGAAAAAATATCAAAGCCGGATTTTCTTGCAGAAGTTGTTAAAAAAGGCGAGTATATCAGGGAAAAATTATCAGAGTTTAATGAAGTCGTCAAAATAGACGGCAAGGGGTTAATGCTCGGTATTACGCTGAAAACTAAAACCGCAAAGGACGTCATGCTTGCCGCGCTCAACAAAGGCTTGCTGACGCTGACGGCAAAGGAAAAACTGCGGTTTCTGCCGCCGCTGAATATAAGCTACGACAGCATTGACAAAGGATTAGACATTTTAAAAGGAATTTTATAATATTATGAAGACTATTGACTACAACACCCTCTCAAAAACCTATGATTTGACAAGAGATAAGAATATTAATACCTTAAAAATTATTATTTCAAAAGGAAAAATCAATAAGGATTCCTACGTGCTTGATTTTGGGTGCGGAACAGGGAATTATGCAATTGCGCTGAAGAGAATCACAGGCGCGAATGTTTTCGGTGTTGACCCCTCCGAGGGTATGCTTGAAAAAGCTATAGAAAAAAACACTAACGGAACAATTAAATTTAAAACAGGCGACCATAAAGCGATTCCGTCAAAGGACAACTTCTTTGATTTAATTTACATGACTGATGTGATTCATCATGTGCCGGATATAAATGCAATGTTTCAGGAATTTTCTAGAACTCTTAAAAAACGCGCAAAAGTCTGCATTGTCACCGAATCGTACAGACAAATTGAAACCCGCTTTTGGTCGGATTATTTTCCGGCTACAGTAACAGCGGAAAAGAAAAGATACCATGATATTACTGATATTATTGCGGCGGCGAAGAAGCACGGATTAAAACTTGAAACGCAGATGAACACAGACAGGGAACAGGTTTTTACGATTTCATTGGATATTTTTACTTTAATTGAGAAGCAGGGGTATTCGATGTTTAAATTAATCAGTGATGAGGAATTTAAAGCCGGATTGGAACGCTTGACAGAGGATTATAAAAATCAGGTTGAAATCAGGTCAGACCACGGGGAAACGTTTTTATGGTTTGAGAAATAATAAAATTAAACTACCCGAAAGGAAAGAAACAACATGAAACACTTACTTAAAATGCTTGATTTAAGCGGTGAGCAGATTTTAGAAATATTAAGCCTCGCCGACCAGTTAAAATATGAGCAGAAACACGGAATCCCGCATAAGCATTTGAGCGGAAAAACACTTGGTATGATATTCGAGAAAGCTTCCACAAGGACGCGGGTGTCTTTTGAAACAGGTATGTATCAGCTCGGCGGTTACGCGCTGTTCTTATCGTCGCAGGAACTGCAGATGGGCAGGGGTGAGCCGATTGAGGACACGGCACGGGTTTTATCGCGGTATTTGGATGGCATAATGATACGGACTTTCAAACAATCCGATGTGGAAATGTTAGCAAGCTACGGTACAATTCCGGTGATTAACGGGCTTACGGACGATTCGCACCCGTGTCAGGTTTTAGCGGACTTAATGACGATTCGGGAGTATAAAAACAAGCTTGAGGGCTTGAAACTCTGCTTCATCGGCGACGGCAACAACATGGCGAATTCGCTGACTGCGGGCGGATTAAAAGTCGGTATGAACGTAAGCGTTTGTGTGCCGGAGGGTTATGAGCCGTCCGAAGGTGTTTTAAATTTTACAAAGGAATACAAAGACGCCTTTGAATTAGTCCGCGAACCGCTGAAAGCGGCGGAAAACGCTGATGTTATGGTAACAGACGTCTGGTCGTCCATGGGGAAAGAAAGCGAAGCGGAGAAACGGAAAAAAGATTTCATCGGTTATCAGATTAGCAGCGAAGTAATGAAAGCGGCAAAACCGGACGCCATGGTTCTTCATTGTCTGCCCGCGCATAAAGGAGAGGAAATCACTGAAGAAGTTTTTGAAAAGCATGCAGAGCAGATTTTTGACGAATCTGAAAACAGGCTTCATGCACAGAAAGCGGTTATGGTTAAATTAATGGGATAAAAATATTACGAAACCTATTGTATATTTTTTCCATATATGTTATAATGGATTTATCGAAATTTAGGAGGTTTAAACAATGACTGTAAAAGTTACCGCAAAGAAAATGCAAATTGATGGTTTAGTCGAATACGCAGAAGCGAAATTACAAAAGCTTGAGCGGTTTTTCGGAAAGGATTTTGACGCAAAACTCACCGCGATGACCCAACGCGGCATGATAACGTTAGAGCTTACGGTGAACCATGATAATCTGACTTTCAGGGCGGAGCAGTCCGCACAGGATAAGAATGACGCGCTCGACGCTTGTGTTGACCGGATTATCAGACAAATACGCAAAAATAAAACTAAAGTAGAAAAACGTCTGCATGAAACAGCGTTCAACGATACCGATTTTTCTGATGAAGTGGAAGAACAGGCAATTTATGAAGTCATAAAGAAGAAAAAAATCATCCTGCACCCGATGAGCATGGACGAAGCGATTTTGCAAATGAATATGGTCGGACATAATTTCTTTATGTTCAAGAACGGCGATACGGGCGAAGTAAATGTGGTTTATAAGCGCAAGGACGGGCATTATGCGGTTTTAGAGCCGTCGAAGGATTGAATAAATATAATACTAATCCCTCATTAAAAGCTTTCTAAAAAATCCGTACAAAAACCCATAAACTCAAGCTTTTTGCACGGATTTTTACGAGCTTTTATAATCGGGATTAGTGTAAAAAATCCGGCGGGTTAATAAAGTTTACTCATTGATAAAAAATAACAAACCCGCAATACCAGTGGTAATGCGGGTTTTCTTTCATTATAATTGCTTATGCTGAAAAATAATCATCATATAATTTCTGATAAATTTCAGTGTATTTGTTTACGCCGACGTTTTCGGCTTTAGCAAGGAATTCTTCCCAGCTTGTGTCGGTTACGCCTTGAAGAATGAAGTTGGAGATGCTTTCCTTCATCAAGGTTTCAATGTCGGAATGTAAGCGTTGTAATTCGTTTGCTTCATCGGGTTCCGGCTTTAAAATGCGGGTCAAAATCATGTACGAGTTCTTTTCGACAACGCCGGCCGCTTCGTATTCAACTGCGTAATTCATGCGTTCAATACGGTGCGGAGGAAGGTCGAATATGTCAAAGTAGTAGTCGCCCGGTGCGAAGAACTGACCTTGTGTTACCGGTACTACTTTGTATAATGCGTTGTTCTTCGGAACGTAAGGCACTGTCCACATGCCGTCTACAAGCTTAAGAGGCGCGCCTGTGTCGTTTTCTTCAAAATCTGCATCTTCGCCGAGAAGCGCGATTCCGTCAGCACTAATCGGACCGTTAGCGGCTTCCAGCATACGCTGTGTTTCAAACTGCGCGTCAAGCCAGCGGAGCGTTTCGGGGATATGTTTATTGGCAACTGTCAGAACCGCGCCGAATTCGGGAATTTCTAATTCTCTCGGAACTTTTGCGCCGCCTTCAGCGGCAGGAGGAAGAATGGAAACCCAGTTTTCAATGGTTTCGGGATTCGTCCATGCACTGTTAATCAGACGCAGATAGGTTTGGAATCCAACCTGGTCACGATTGACCTTTGAATTCCATGAACTGTCGTCCTGTGATAAAGAATCGGGGTCAAGCAAACCTTCGGCGTAGCACATGCTCAGCCATTCGCAGGCTTCGCGGAATCCGTCCATATGACCGGGGAATACCATTTTGCCGTTATCGTCGATATTAGCATAAACCCAGCGCTGCAGCGGAACACCGAACATACCGAAGTAAGTGTACAACCCCTGCGTCTGGTGTTCGATTCCGTCAGCTCCGCTCATCGGATACATGTTGTTCGCGCCCGGCTGTTCGTCGCGGAACGCTTTCAGTACATCGGTTAAGCTGTCAATGGTAGTCGGAACTTCCTTGCCGACAGCATCAAGCCATGTTTGGTTGATGAAGAAATGCGCGTTGTGGTTGATTTTCTGCGCGATTAAATAGCCGATGTAATACATCTTGCCGTCGCTGGCGCGCATTGAGCTTGAAACATTGTTCATGGAAAGGCGGGGGTAGTAGTTGGGCATATTTGCTTCAAGGTAATCGTCAAGCGGAATAATCAGACCTTGATTTACGCCGTAATCCTCAATATTGAGGTTTTGGTTGGGGCGGATAATTACATCCGGTAAATCAACAGACGCAAACATCAGGTTTATAGTTTGATTCCATTCGCTTTCTTTGACAATCGTCCAGTTAATGGAAACATCGGTATCAGCTTCTAATTGCTTATAATACCAAAGATTGTCGAAGTCGGTTGACTGGTTGTCCAATGCCCATTGATAAACATTCAGCGTAATAGGCTCTGTAGTGACAACTGCGGGGGTGGTCGGGTCATTTCCGCCGGTCGGTTTATCACCGGTAGACGGGGTGTCTTTTTTGTCATTGCTTTCGGACGTGCCGGAATCGCATGCCGCTAATGAAAGCATCATAAAAGCGGCTAACAGGATTGCTAAAATCCTCTTGGGGTGTTTCATGTGTTTTCCTCCTTGAAAATAATTGAATGATTTATTTTTTACGCGTTTCCGCGTTAAAAATACTGAAGAATCAGCCCTTGAGAGAGCCCATGGTTACGCCTTTTACGAAGAATTTTTGCATATAGACATATAATACGATAACGGGAGCGGTTGAAATCACGATACAGCATTATTTGACCACTTCGGCTTGCGTAACCGCGTCCGAAATCATTTTACCGTCCCCGAAATATCCCATAAACGAATCAAGCGATGAACCTGCCTTTGCGGAAGCGATAATGCGCCGCAGAACGGTTTGAAGCGGATATTTTGCTTCATCGCGTATGTATACAAGAGCGGTGAAGTAGTCGTTCCAACGCGCAACGCCGTAATAAACGCAAAGCACCGCGATAATCGTTCCTGAAAGCGGCAGAACAATCCTGAAAAAGTAGGTGAAATGCCCCGCGCCGTCTAATACGGCGGCTTCATACAGCTCATTCGGAATTGTATTGGATATATAGGTACGGGCAATCATCAGATTCCAAACTGAAACGCAATTAATAATAATCATCAGCAGTACGGTATCATACAGCCCGAGTTGACGGTTCATCAGGAACTGCGGAATCAAACCACCGGTGAAGAACATGGTGAATATAAAAAAGATGTTGACGAATTTCTTGCCGTTGAAACTGCGTGTAAGCACATATGCTGCCATCATGGTAATCATCACGCTTAACGTTGTTCCGGAGATGGTGTAAATAAATGAGTTAAGGTAGGAGCGGAGCAATAAATCGTTTTGGAAAACCGCGTCGTAACCGATAAGTGTGAAATCAACCGGCAACAGAAGCACTTTTCCGGCGAAAATAGCGTCAGCACTGGAGAAAGACGCAATAATAATCAGCCACAAGGGATATAAAATCACAATTAAAATAATCATCCATACGAACAAATTCACATAATCGAAAATCTTGTCTTTGTAGGTTTTTGTAATTTGCTTTTTTTGTACAGCTTCCTGCATATCCCATGCTCCTTTCTAAGTAGGATTAATTTTATGTTTTCCCTACTGTTTAGTGCCAGTAATAAAAATAATTAAAACAGTGTTGTTTGTTTAGTGCGCTTTGCCAATTGGTTTACACCGATAATCATCACAAAATTAATAACATTAACAAGCAGGTTAATTGCGGAGGTGTAGGAAAATTGCCCGTTCATAAGCCCCATGCGGTAAACGTAAACCCCAATGATGTCCGATGTCGGGATGTTCGGGTCGGTTTGCATGAGCAGGGCTTTATCGGTGTTAGACGTCAGCATTGCGCCGCAGTTCAATATAAACAGCATGACGATAATCGGAACTAAGTGCGGAATATCTATGTACCGTATTTTCTGCGCTTTGGAAGCACCGTCTATGGTTGCCGCTTCATACAGCCCGGGGTCAATCGCGGTCAGCGTAGCGATATACAAAATTGTGTTCCACCCCGCATGCTGCCAAACGTCGGTCGATATGAAAATCGTGCGAAACCACTTCGATTCAAGCATAAACGCAATCGGTGTACCGCCCGTTGTTTCAATCAGCTTATTTAAAAGCCCGCTGGTCGGCGACAGGAATAAAAACAGCATACCAACCATAACGACCGGCGAGATAAAATGCGGTGCGTAAATCGCCGTCTGCGTAAAGCGTTTAAATCGCTTGAAAGCAAGCTGGTTCAGGAAAATCGCCATAATTATCGGAATCGGGAACGCCCAGAGCAATCCGTATAAATTCAAAAGGAATGTATTGAGTAATAAGCGTTTTGCGTAATAAGAAGCAAAGAAATCGGTGAAATTTTTAAGTCCCACCCATTTGCTTCCGGCGATGCCGAAAGCCGCTTTAAAATCACGGAACGCAATTTGAATCCCGTACATCGGCAGGTAGACAAACACGAAAACCATAATTAAAGCCGGCAGGAGCAATATGTAGAGCTGCCAGTGCCGTTTGATAATCTGCGACAGATTTTCAGAGGACAGAATCATAGCGACAAGCGCAATCCCTGATTGAATTGCGGGCAGAATTGTGATTCGCAGAATCGCCGGGTCGTTTACGCTTGCCGTAAATACGGCGAAGATGAGCGGAATTAAAGCGGAAAGCCCGAAACCCCAGCAGGTAAGCGCGGATTGCAGTTTAGAGGGTTTAAACGACTGCTTAAAAGCTAACACAATTGACAGGGCAATCATAAGTACGGATACAATCAGTAAACCTGCTAAAACAAACAAAAAAGCCCGTATCGCGCCGCTTTCCGGTTTATTCAGAAGCGCGAACAGGTTGAGCATTTGCCCCTGCCCCTCTTCCACCTGAATCACGATTTTAGCATTAGTCACAGTGACCCATTTTAAAAACAGGCAGGTAAAAATACCGGCAAAACCGGCAATACCTGCCCAAAAGCGCAGAGGATATTTTCTAAGTACAGCGTTTTTCATTATTTTAACCCTATATTAATTGTAAATCATTATAGAACGGTATTATTTCATATTATTATAACAAACATTCCGGAGTTTGTCAATACGAAAACATAAAAGTTGACTTTTTAAGCATTTTCTGCTACAATTAACAACAGGAATGTAAGCCTTTGTCTGAGGTATTGTAAATTTTTAATATTTGGACACATTATGAATAATTAAGAGGCAAAAATGTACAAAATCATCTCCCCCCGCGAAGCCGCCGCGTTAATCAAAGACGGCGACTGTATCGCTGTAAACTCGTTTTTGGCATTGTCCAACCCCGAAATTCTGCATGACGCTCTGTATGAGCGTTTTGTTGAAACCGGCTCACCGAAGGATTTGCGGCTGTTCTGTGCCGCCGGATTCGGCGCGTGGGACGAGAACCGCTTTGCTGACCGTTATATCAAAGCCGGCGCAGTGCGTGAAATCGTCGCAGGGCATTACAACAGTATGCCCACCGCCATTCAAATGGCTTTATCAAATAAAATCGAGGCTTATTGCCTTCCGCTCGGCGCGTTGTCGCAGACAATCCGTGCGGCGGCGGCAGGGAAGGACTGGTTGCTTAGCGAGGTTGGTATCGGTATTTTCGCCGACCCGCGTATTGATACCTGCGCGCTGAATACTATTTCAAAGAAAGAGCTTGTTTCAGTCCGTGAATTTGAGGGGAAGGAATATCTGCTTTATAAAACACCGGAAATTGATATAGCCTTTATCAAGGGGACAACCGTTGACCCGAACGGTAACATTTCCTTTGAAAAAGAATACCTGACCGTTGACGCTTTGGCAATGGCGCAGGCGGTCAAGCGCAGAAACGGGAAAGTGATTGTGCAGGTGGAACGGGTGAGCCATGAATTTGCGCGTCCGCGCAATGTGATTGTACCGGGGATTTTAGTGGACGCCGTGGTGGTGCATGACCGGCGAGCCGACGAAGCCGATATTCCGGCTCATTTAAAGGACGATTATAATCCCGCGCTTTCAGGGGATATACACGTCCCCGCCACGCATATGGATTATTTTGTTAATAAATTATCAACAACTAAGAACAGAAAAACTGAAAACGGCGACATGACTGCAGACATCATCGGTGAACGCGCTGCCGGCGAATTATGCGCCGGACAAATTGTCAATATCGGTATCGGGATTCCCGAAATGGTAGGTAAATATGCTTCAAAGCAGGGGAAATTAAAGGATATAGCTATTACGGTGGAAGCCGGCGGCGTAGGGGGACTGCCCGCGCCGGGTGTGGCGTTCGGCGCGACCATCGGCGCGGATATGATTAGCGATATGGCATCGCAGTTTGACTTCTACGACGGCGGCGGGCTTGACATCTGCTTCTTAGGGGGGTTGGAAGCGGATATGCACGGTAACGTGAACGCGCATAAGCTTGCGGGTGGTTACGCCGGAATCGGAGGTTTTGCCAATATCACTTACGCAACTAAAACAATCGTATTCTGCATGAGCTTTAACACAAAAAGGCTGATTGCGGCAAGAGAAAACGGGAAGATTGTCATTAAACAAGAGGGTACTGTTCCGAAATTCAAAAAAGAAATCTCGGCAATCAGCTTTTCGGGCAAAAACGCTTTAAAGCGGGGTCAGCGGGTGCTTTACGTTACGGAAAGGTGCGTATTTGAATTAACCGCAGACGGCTTAAAACTGAAAGAGGTTTATAACGGGATTGATGAGGAAAAGCAAATTCAAGAACTATTAGATTTCAAATGTTAATCATTTGTTCATAAAAAAGCCGGTGTAAATTTAATACACCGGTCATATTTTATTAAAGAAACTATTGACAAATTCAATTTATAGTTGTATAATATAACTAACTGAACAGTATATATAGTAAATTAACTTGTAAATCCTCCGCAAAACAGGTGCAAAACCCTTATACCAAAGCTTTTCTCGCCTGTTTATCGAAGATTTTCTAAATTAATTAATTATATAGTATAAACTTAAACATTTTTGAATTACAAGGAGGTAATTAAAATGTTAACTGAGAAAAGATTCGGCTTTAAAAAGCTGTGCGTCATGTTTCTTGCTTTCGCAATACTGGCGCAGGTTTTTCTGCCAAATTCACTGCTGAACCCGCTGACGGTAAGCGCGGCTTCAGGCGATAACTGGGACTTGTCCAACTTTGTTACAAACGTAACCTTGGACGGGAATCCCATATCGGGGACATACAGTGTAGGCGAAAGCTATGTGTTTAAAATTAGTTTCGCGGAACGCGCCGGCGCGAACGGGCAGTTCGCGTATAAAAACGGGGTTCTTACATATCAGCTTCCGGAAGGACTGAAAACAACCCCTGTAACAGGCGGTTCAATCCGCAGTTCCAGCGGCGCGACCATCGGTACATATGATATTGACAGTTCCGGACTTGTAAAAGTTAAATTCAACGACTGTAAAGTAAACGGAACACCTACCGCAGGCGTAAACTTTATTGATAACTACACGGACGCTTCTTTTTCGTTGGAAATTAAAGCGCAGTTCGATAAAGTCCCGTCCGGCGGAAAAGTCATCTTTGATTTAAACTCTTCCGTTACGTTAAATCTTGCCGGTCCTCAGCCCGCTTTAACGGTTGAAAAGAAAGCCGGTTCCGTAACATCCGCAAAAACCATCAGCTATACGGTTACCGTGAAGGCTTCAGGCGCACCTGTTACCAATATTACGCTGAAGGATATTCCGTTTGCCCGTATCGGTACGAATTCTGCGGGTACACAGTATAAAATTACGGATGCGGCTTTATTTGCCGCATACAGTAATATTAAATTCTCTAAAAACAGCGAAAGCCCGACTGCAATAGCGGATTTCGCATCATTAACCGGCTCGGGGTACACTTTTACGGGGGTAACGCTTAATCCGGGCGATACGCTGACGCTGACGTATACGCTTGATGTTCAGAAGTTAGTGACATTAGCGAACAGCAAGGGCGTAAAACTGCTGAACTCATCTTCTTATGCGGTTTCAAACCCATTGCATTATGACTTATATGTCGGAAATGATTTGGAAGTAACATCACCGTCAACCGACCCGAAAGTTTATAAAGCTTCGGTACAAAGCCGTGTAACCAGAGCTTTTATTTCAAAAATCCATACGGGAACACCGAGCGCGTCAAACCCGAATATTAACTGGGAAGCAACAGTCGGGGATGGCACGATGCCGCTCAACGGCGACGCAATCATCGATACACTCGGCGCGTATATGGCATTTCCCGCGGATACCGCGATAAAAGTTACGTTTTATAACGCTTCATCAGCTAAAATCGGAAGCAAAGATTTTACGATGGCTGAATTAACCGCTTTAAACGCGTCTTATGTGACTATATCCGGAAGTAAACTGACCATCAATGTTCCGCCTGCAACAGCAGAATACAGCAGCGGAAATAAATTCGGCGATGTGTATAAGGTTGTGTTAAAATATACCACACCGGCAACATTGCCTTCAGCA
>Ga0082212_10009759_pt1 | contig 12350 bp, 3 predicted proteins | sample TergutNt197P3_FD_71548 | JGI IMG/M metagenome (GOLD analysis project Ga0082212, IMG submission 71548) | Neocapritermes taracua P3 segment gut microbial communities from Petit-Saut dam, French Guiana - Nt197 P3 | ecosystem: Host-associated > Arthropoda: Insects > Digestive system > Gut ... | reverse complement strand
GGAATGACCACGTAAGGGACAGTGCCTCCAGCTATGAGTGACCATGGTCCGCGGAATGACCACGTAAGGGACAGTGCCTCCAGCTATGAGTGACCATGGTCCGCGGAATGACCACGTAAGGGACAGTGCCTCCAGCTATGAGTGACCATGGTCCGCGGAATGACCACGTAAGGGACAGTGCCTCCAGCTATGAGTGACCATGGTCCGCGGAATGACCACGTAAGGGATAGTGCCTCCAGCTATGAGTGACCATGCTCCGCGGAATTACTTTTGTGAGTCATGTGCCGACCGCTACTGTTTGGTGGTGAATTCAGAAGACGTCGCGTGGTGACTGCTTGTGCACTGGTCGCTTTACTCCGCTCACTGATCCGGTGAGGTTTGCACCATGAGCCACAACGCAACGATCCTGTGAGCATGCTGGCAGGCAGGTGCGGACAATCAACAACCCACCCATGTCACCCTGCGCGAAGTCGCAGGGTCCAGATATCACAGTTACCACGAGCTGGAGTCTGCTCAACGCATCCACTCCATGGTGAACCAATTAATAGGTATTATCTATTCGTGTCTAGAAGTTTTCACTCAAGTCTCGCCACTCCGGATTAGTTCTCTCAATCAGAGCGATCTTCGATTGGCGACTGCGATTCTTGATCTTCTTCTCCAAGGTTATCGCTCCCTCCATACTCTCACCACCAATAAACCATACGAGACGATCAACATCGTACCGATGAGTAAACCCCCGATATTCTTTGTTTTTGTGTTGCATAACTCGACTCACGAGATCCGAGGTAACACCCACATAGAGGGTCCCATTTCTTTTGTTGGCCACGATGTACGTGTACGCCATTTTTCCCATAGGGAAAGTCTATGTGCAGTGTCGTGCTCATCACCACCAACAGACTCCACAACTGTGGATAATACCTTGTCTGGATTCCGCGAGTCGCTTCGCTCCGCGGAATGACCACGTAAGGGACAGTGCCTCCAGCTATGAGTGACCATGCTCCGCGGAATGACCACGTAAGGGACAGTGCCTCCAGCTATGAGTGACCATGCTCCGCGGAATGACTTTTGTGAGTCATGTGTCGACCGCTACTGTTTGGTGGTGAATTCAGAAGACGTCGCGTGGTGACTGCTTGTGCACTGGTCGCTTTACTCCGCTCACTGATCCGGTGAGGTTTGCACCATGAGTCACAACGCAACGATCCTGTGAGTATGCTGGCAGGCAGTTGCGGACAATCAACAACCCACCCATGTCACCCTGCGCGAAGTCGCAGAGTCCAGATATCACAGTGACTGCGACTGGGAGTCTGCTCAACGTTTCTATGAGTTCGCCGCCCAGTGGTCGCGGACACGGACCAGCTACATCCCGCGGTGTTTCCCAAGCCAATAGGTGAATCTCATGGTGATGGAACTCACTGTGTGATCACTCACGACTATTGTTTCCTTGGCCCTATTTTGTGGGATTGGGGTTGTGGTTTTGTCGCTCTTGTGGGAGCATCACTACCAAGACGACAGTCTGAGACAGTCCTGTGATCAATAGGGGAGACCCAGGAAGCAACCTCTGTGCCGTGGGGAGCGCACCTAGTGATCGTGGGGCGCCATGCAACCGAAAAACAGCACGCTATTTGTGCATACCAACACAGCTGGTGGGTGGAAGAAACCATTAGCAGTTATTACTTCTTTTTTCATGATCGTTTCGATGATCGTATTGTCCACCCCGAGTGTCGCTCCACCAGCGTACGCTAATGGCGGGTCTGGAACCTTCCCAGGTTCGTGGACACTCAACTCCAACACTGCCGCATGGACGATGCCTGTCCTTGATGAACAGACTCTCTATGGCGGTTCCGATGGAAGTTTCTTCAAATGGAGCTTGAGTGCGGATGGATCCACCGCAACAAGGTCACTGATCGGAAATGCACCCGGAGGAATGAACGCATCAACAATTGCCCTCGATGGACATCGCAGTACGCGAACGGACGCAGCTGGCCAACCTGTGGGGGGTAATGTCGCGTACTTCTGGAGCTGGGCTGGGGTGAGTCTTTCCAGAATGGAGGAAGGGTCGAACCGCTTCTATAACGTCAACATTCAGTCTCCCCTCAATGTTGGTGGGACGAACGGTGTGACCGGTGGCGGATGGTCTGGTGGTGAGGTTATCCAGAAGACTGGTGAAATTTTCATGTCCGGTATTGAAGGTGCAACATTGTCAACGAACTGTTCCCCGGGTTCCTCCGGTAATGGGAATTTCGGTATGTTGATTCTGGACCCTGAGACACTCAAATACCGTTATTCTGGGCGACTGTGTCCAAAAAATCCGTCCGACATTCAAAGGAATGGTGCAGGGGCCGCAGTGAACAGAATCGTCAGTTCTGACATGGCTCTCGACGGTCAAGGTAACGCCTACATTGTCGTGAACCAGATTTATCCAAACGCCAATAATTACACGATTTACCGTGTTGTTCCGGCACCAGTGGAAAACCCCGACCAGCCTTGGTATTACAACAAGGTCAAAGAAAACATCGACATGGGTGCGGGTGTGGCCACAAGCCTGTACGGAATGGCCTTCCTCAATGGTCGCCTGCATACTGGAACCAACAATACTGCTGCGAACTTCCAAGCGATCAATCCTCTCAGTGGTGAATCTATTCGCGTCTCCGGTGTTGGAACAGGTGGAGCTATCCAGGATCTGGGTTCGATACAGACCGCTTTCGTGATTGATGGGATTGTCCACAATGACGTTAACGGGAACGGCGTCATCGATCCTGATGAGGGTGGGGTAGAAAACGTCACAGTAGCGATCTATCGCAAGAATCCAGCCAACTCCACGTACCGCTTGGAGGGCACCCTGCAAACTGATGCTGATGGTTCCTATTCAGCTCTGCTCGGTGGGCAAGGGGAATATATCGTACGCGTGGTTCAGCCACAGATTGATGGAATCAATGCTGTCCAAACCTGGGCGAGTGGTGAGTACCTCACAGAAAAGGATGGGGTGAACTCCACGACACCCGTGTGCTGGAATGAGGGCGGACTTGTCTCAGATCCTAATTATGATGGCCCCTGTTATGGTGCGCTGAAAATGCCGAAACCGGACACACCTCTGAAAGCTGTCGGGACAACCGATGATCCGGCCAACTTCATGATCTACTCCAAAGCGAATGTGAACTCGGTCAGGGACGTACCGGCAGCTAACTTTGGCATCCATGGGGCTGGGTCTTTTGGTGATCTTGGCCCTGCATCCACAGAAACAGGAATGCCATACCATATTAACGCTGCGATGGATGAACCACCAGTGTGGTTGGGTGCAACCTTGGGCAGCTACACTGAGGCAGCTAATGACGCGACACTGCATGGCACTGATGATGGTGTCCTGCTCAATCTTCCTTGCCCTGCCGGTGGAGATTGCGCTGAAGGTCAGGCCCTCAATGATCAGATGTTTGCCCAGGGCAAACCGTACACTTTGCAAGCAACAGTGAATGGTAACAGCTACAACACAGCCAAGGTTCAAGGGTGGACAGCGACTAGTGGATCGTCACCGATCCCCGCCTCGCCAGCGTGGAATGCCACGCCCGCTTGGACTCCTGGCGATAGTGGTGACGTACGCGAAGCAGCAATCACCTTCAACACGACAGGCAATCATGCTCTTCGCGTGAATGTTAGCCCAGCCGACAATGCGATCACTGCACCGACGAACTCTCCAGCTCAATACTATGATTCAGCAAAGAATGGTTCGGTACCGTGGGCGACCTTTGGTGAGATTGAGGATTATCGATTCCGCGTGGTGAACTCGGTTGCTCGCCCCGCACTGGTGACCAGTGGTGGAATGGGTAGTGCAACAATCTCGAGTCCTTCGGGGACAGATTCCTGGAGCCGTACGCTCTCAGTGAATGGTGGCCCGAAGCTTGGGATGCCTGGTGTGGCATTGAGTGGTACGTACACCATCACTGGTGTGCCATCGGACTTTGATGTCGTGAGTGTGACCGCAAAAGATTCACTCACTGGTGATCCCGCCACGGGTGTATCGAATTTGGTGGCGAATGTTGGGGGAGCAACCTTCACCTATACTCCAGCGAACTTCTCGGATGTGATTCTCGAAGTGGCGATTGCTAAGAAACCAGATCCGGGCAAGTCCACGATTGAACTGGTGACTCCTGCAGGAGTATCCGTGGGAACAACCCAGTTGGCGCGAGCAACAGTGGTCGAAACCGGGAACACTCCCTTGGTGGGTATCTTGGTGACTTTCGAATCAACAGATCCGGACTTGACGTTCTGCCCTGTTGACGTTGACCCGAAGGATGCTTCCACTTGTAGTGATTCGGTGTCTGCCTGCCGTACTGACGTGCAAGGGCAATGTACGGTAGAGATGTTCTCCACTGTGGCCACCACTTTCACTCAGAAGGTGGGTGCCTCGACGATGGTTTCAGGATCTCCAGCGAACCTGGGTCCAGCTCCAGGAACGAAGCTGTCACCAGTGTTCACCCAGTCGAATGTCGACTACAAGAACTCCATGTTCTCGGTGAGCCCTGTCGCTGACCCGGCTGATTCTTCGAAGACGAACTGGCAGGAAGTGACGACGGCTTCTGGTGGTGGGTCCTATACGGTGACAGCCACACTCAAGGATGCCTACAACAATGATGTGGGGGGCATGAGTGGTTCAAGTTTCTCGTTCTACACCAATAGTGCTGCCGCAACATGTGGAAACTTCACTGAAACCACACCAGTGGGTACGTACACCTCTACCTGCACCTCTACTCTCGCATCGAAAGACATCACTGCGAGTGTGAAGGTTGATGGAGTAAATCTCACCACGAGTACGACAACGGTCGCGACGGATTCTGGTGCGGTCATTGAATTGCCGATCCCCTTCAAACCGGGTCCTATTGATCCGACCGCGTCGTGTGACGATCCGAACAAACAAGGAAGTCACCTTTCAGTGGATTCCGATCTGCTCGAAGTCGGAGAAACTTCTCACGCAACAGCACTAGTGACGGATGCGAACTGTAACCCGATTCCCGGTGTTGAGGTGACCTTCAGTGTCGACAATTCGGCGATCGGTACCTTGGGTAGCATTGTGAACCCCACAGACAGTAATGGCAAAGCCTATGCGAATGTGGCGGGTGTTGATGCAGGGACAGTGAATCTGTCAGCCAAGGTTGACGTGAGTGGCACCCCGACACACATCACTGATTCTCCTTTGCCGATCACGTTTATCCCAGGCGACATTGACACCTCTAGGACCGAATTCACGGTGGCTCCTTGCTTACCGTTGACCGCGACAACAGTCAAAGCTGATGGAAGCGATTGTTGGGTGGGAACAGTGGTGGCGAAAGATTCCACGGGTACGCTGGTGAAGGACTTGTCGAGTGAGCAACTTGATCTATTTGCTTTCCCGATCGACCCTAGTGGCATCGTCACGGTTTCCGCTATCAGTACGGCCAAGGCTGCTTCTGAAGGAAAGTACGAAGTGACGTACACTTCTACTGTTGCTGGTGACTACCAAGCCACTGCCACCTATGGCAACAAGGCGATCACTGGTGGTACTGGCGGAGGTACGATCACTTTCGTCGCTGGTTCTCCAGCCGATTCTTGTACGGATTCGACGGGTGCGGGTCGTCCAGGTTCAGATATTTGGACTGATTCACCATCGGTGAGTGTGGGTGACTCTTCTGTGATCCAAGCTCGCGTGACCGACGAGTTCTGTAATCCCATTCCTGGCGCGAGTGTAGTTTTCGCACTCGTTCCTGGAACAGATGCGACCTTTGTTGGCTCTTCTACAGCGACAACTAATGGTTCTGGTATTGCGAGCGTGACGATCACTGACAACACTGCTGAGGTGGCTAGCGTCAGTGGTGCCGCTGGTGCCATGAACTTCGGTGGGAAGACTGCCGACGTTCAGTTTACTGTGGGTGATATTAGTGCTTCCAGTTCGGTGTTTACAGTTGCTCAGTGTGACCCCGGTGCTTCAACTGTGGTCGCTGATGGAATGCAATGCTGGAAGGGAACACTGACTCCTAAGGATGCTCTGGGTAACGTTGTGTCTGCTTCGGTTGAACAGCTGAGCAAGTTCACCTGGGGTGTTTACAATGGTGGTGATCCCACGACTTTGGTATCGATGACTGGTGTCACCAGTAATAGTGACGGAACCTATTCGAGAACCTACACCTCTACTACTGCTGGTGATTACACCGTGGATGTTCACTACAACCAAGTCCAGGTGGGGAACATTGAGCCGATTAGTTTCACTGCTGGAACACCAACAGTGGATGTGGATGAGGAATGCTCAGATGGGCGTCCAGGTACTCGCATCTATGGTGAAGCTGGGTACGGCAAGTTGACGACGAAGCAGGTGGGCGCGGATGCGTTGATCACTGCTTTGGTGACTGATGAGTACTGTAATCCTGTCCCGAATGTTACAGTGACGTTTGCGAAGAATTCGTCGACAGCCGTCTTTACTCCAGCTGCTGCTACAGCCACCACGGGTGCGAACGGTTTGGCGAGTGTGAACATCACTGATACGACTGCACAGGTCGTTGATGTGACTGCGACGATCCCGACTGCTCAGCAGATCAAGTGGGGTTCCCCTGCACAGGTGGAGTTCACTGTGGGTGGCCCAACTGTGGATGTGGATGAGGAATGTAGCGATGGTCGTCCTGGTACTCGTATCTATGGTGAAGCTGGGTACGGGAATGTGACGACGAAGACTGCTGGTTCTTCAGCGTTGATTACTGCTCTGGTTACTGATGAGAACTGTAATCCTGTCCCGAATGTGTCTGTGACATTCGCAAACAATTCGTCGACAGCTTTGTTTGATTCACCAACGACAACCACTGATGCGAACGGTTTAGCGTACGTGAACATCACTGACACGACTGCTCACGTGGTCGACGTGACTGCAACGATTCCCACTGCTCAGCAGATCAAGTGGGGTTCCCCTGCACAGGTCGAATACACCGCAAGCACACCAACAGTTGATGTGGATGAGGAATGCTCAGATGGGCGTCCTGGTACTCGTATCTATGGTGAAGCTGGATACGGGAAGGTGACCACGAAGCAGGTGGACACTCATGCATTGATCACTGCTTTGGTGACTGATGAGTTCTGCAACCCTGTTTCGGGTGTTGTGGTGAGCTTTGCAAACAATTCCTCAACAGCATCGTTTGATTCCACAACGGCGACCACGAATGCTAGTGGTTTGGCGAGTGTTCATGTCACGGATACAACCGCTCATCTGGTGGATGTGACTGCGACGATTCCGACTGCTCAAGCTATCAAGTGGGGTTCCCCTGCACAGGTGGAGTTCACTGTGGGTGGTCCAACAGTTGATGTGGATGAGGAATGCAGCGATGGGCGTCCTGGTACTCGTATCTATGGTGAAGCTGGGTATGGCAAGGTGACGACGAAGACTGCTGGCCAGTCCGCAGCAATCACTGCGCTCGTGACCGATGAGAACTGTAATCCTGTACCGAATGTCACCGTGACGTTTGCGAATAATTCGTCGACCGCGTCCTTTGATTCATCAACAGCGACCACTGATTCGAACGGTTTGGCTACGGTGAATGTCACCGATACAACCGCGAGGATCGTGGATGTCACTGCGACCATTCCAACAAACCAGCAGATCAAGTGGGGTTCCCCTGCACAGGTCGAATACACCGTTGGAACACCAACAGTGGATGTGGATGAGGAATGCTCAGATGGGCGTCCAGGTACTCGCATCTATGGTGAAGCTGGGTACGGGAAACTCACAACCAAGCAGGTGGGCGCGGATGCTCTGATCACTGCACTGGTCACTGATGAGTTCTGCAACCCTGTCCCGAATGTCAGTGTCACGTTTGCAAAGAATTCGTCGACAGCCGTCTTTACTCCAGCTGCTGCTACAGCCACAACGGATGCGAACGGTTTGGCGAGTGTGAACATCACTGATACGACTGCACAGGTCGTTGATGTGACTGCGACGATCCCGACTGCTCAGCAGATCAAGTGGGGTTCCCCTGCACAGGTGGAGTTCACTGTGGGTGGCCCAACTGTGGATGTGGATGAGGAATGTAGCGATGGTCGTCCTGGTACTCGTATCTATGGTGAAGCTGGGTACGGGAATGTGACGACGAAGACTGCTGGTTCTTCAGCATTGATTACTGCTCTGGTTACTGATGAGAACTGTAATCCTGTCCCGAATGTGTCTGTGACCTTTGCGAACAACTCCTCCACGGCCTCCTTCGATTCCCCGACAGCAACCACTGACGCGAACGGTTTAGCGTACGTGAACATCACTGACACGACTGCTCACGTGGTCGACGTGACTGCAACGATTCCCACTGCTCAGCAGATCAAGTGGGGTTCCCCTGCACAAGTGGAATACACTGCTGGAACACCAACAGTTGATGTGGATGAAGAATGCTTTGATGGGCGTCCAGGAACAAGGATCTATGGTGAAGCCGGTTACGGCAAACTCACCAGTGTTGAGGTTGGCTCAGCAGTGACCATCACTGCACTGATCACAGACGAGAACTGCAACCCAGTGCCCGATGTGAGTGTCACCTTTGCCAAGGACTCCTTAAGTGCCACGTTCACTCCAGCTAGTGCAACAGCGACCACGAATGCGAGTGGCCTGGCCACAGTGTCGCTCTACAATGAGACAGCTGAGCTGGTGAGTGTACGAGGGTCCATCCCCACTAACCAGTGGATCATCAACGGTTCACCAGCACAGGTGGAGTACACCGGTAGTGATCCTTGGGCAGGGGACTGCACCTTGCCTGACGGATCGAAAGGTGTGGGTACGAACATCTCCGCAGCACCATCGAGTGCTGAGGTGGGTGGAAGCTCACAAGTCACCGCGTACGTGACAGACAAGTACTGTAACCCGCTCACGGGCGTACCAGTAACCTTCTCGGTGACTGGTGACGCGACGTACACCACCCCAACCACAGTGAACACCGTTGATGGTTATGCTCGCGCAACCGTGAGTGACAACACAGCTGAAACAGTGGATGCAACAGCGGTGATGAATAGTTCGACACCGATCACGACTGGCTCCCCAGCACAGGTGACCTTCCTTGCTGGTGGCGCTGATCCATCGAAGTCAACCTTCACAGTGACCCAGTGTGACATGGCGGCAACGAAGGTTCTCGCCAATGGTCAAGATTGCTGGGTCGGCACTCTCGGTGCTCGCGATGCGTACAATAATCCGCTGCCAGGGTTGGATTCAGCTCAGTTGGCAATGTTCAGTTTCGGCGCTCCCGGAGAAGTGGCCATGTCAGCAGTGACCGACAAAGGTGATGGTACGTACTCGCTTAACTACACCTCGATTGTTGCTGATTCGTACACAGTTGACCTCTGGTACAACTCGGTGACACCCACTCAGGTCGGGTCGAATGAGACCATCACCTTTGTGGCTGGTCCTGTTGATCTTGAGGTTGATGAAAACAACTGCGCACCAGGGCGTAAAGGTACGGGACTCACTGTGGCACCAACTACTTTGACAACCGACCAGAGTGCAGCGGTGAGCGTACTGATCACTGATGCGTACTGCAACCCAATCATGGGTGAACTCGTGACCTTGACGGTGACCAAGAACGGTCAATTGGGAACCACTTCCCAGATGACCAATGAACAAGGTCTGGTAGAAACCGCGCTGAGCGATACGAGAGCAGAAACTGTCACAGTTCACGCGAGCGTGTCCGCTGGGACCGTACCTGAAGATAGAGACGTCACCTTCACTGCGGGAAGCGTGGATGCGGCTGCCTCTGGGTTCGTTGTTTACCGTACGGCTGGAAACGCTGATCCATCGAAGGTACGCGCTGATGGTATCGAATCGTGGACTGCTGAGTTCGTACCGAAAGATGCTGGTGGCAATCTGATCACTGATCCACTGCCACCATCGATCACTACCCAATTGAACCTTGTGGTGGATGCGACAGTGTCATCAGCGCCCGGTTCCTTGGGGTACACCTGGTTGCTCACCTCCCACACCTATGACACTCCCACGAATGTGGAACTGTATGTGGGTAGTGCACAAGTGGCACCGAGTGTGGTGAACACTATTTCCTTCACCCGTGCTGTACCCCCACTACCACCAGTCATCACAGAACCGACACCAGGTAAAGAGATCAACACCACGACACCTTCAGTGTCCGGAGAAAATGGTGAACCCGGTTCAACAGTGAGCGTTAAAGACGAGGACGGAAACATCCTGTGTACGGCAACTGCTGATGATGATGGATCATGGTCGTGTGTAGTGGAAACACCACTCGATGAAGGTGAGCACACACTCGTCGTCACAGCGACCGACTCTGAAGGAAACGAGTCTGATGAATCTGACCCGATCACGATTATTGTCGATGTGACACCACCTGAGCCACCAGTCATCACTGAACCTGGCCCAGGGGCTCACATCAACACCGAAACACCAACAGTCGCTGGCGAGAATGGTGAACCTGGTTCAACGATTGCGGTCACCGATGAGGACGGGAATATCCTGTGTACGACTACTGCTGGCGCGGACGGAACCTGGTCATGTGTGGTGGAAACCCCCTTCGTCGATGGTGAGCACACGATCACAGTGACGGCGACAGATCCTGCTGGAAACGAATCCGAAGCTGACAGGATCGAGATCACCGTGGATACTGTTCCACCCAACCCACCAGTGATTGAATCACCAGTCGCAGGTTCTGCGATCAACACCACAAAGCCTTTCTTCAAAGGTAAAGGTACGAAACCGGGCAGCATCGTGACGGTCACTGATGACGATGGGACCGTACTGTGTGAAGCTGAAGTCGGCAATGATCTTTCATGGGAGTGCACCTCGACTGGGGAACTCGCTGAGAAGAATCATTCGATCACAGCCGTTGAAACCGATAAGGCCGGTAACGTGTCGGATCCTTCCGAACCGGTGGATATCCGTGTGAAGATCACACCGCCGAAGAAGCCGAGTGTCAACAAGCCAGAGAAACCTTTCGGTAAAGGTGAAGAAGTGATCTTGACTGGTACTGGCGAAGAGGAAGGAAATGAGATCGTCGTCGTGGACGAAAACGGAAACGTGGTATGCCAGACACATGTTGGGCCTGGGCCTGACTTTGCATGGACCTGCGAATTTGAGAACGTACCCGGTGATGGTTCACACTCGCTCACGGTTGTTGAAGTCGATCAGGCTGGCAATGAGTCTGAAGGTACTGAGATCGACATCGAGGTGAAGACCACTCCGCCCACGGATCCGATCGTGGACAACACGAATGGATCCAAGGTGACCGGCCAGATTGATATCGACTCTACGGTAACTGTCACTGACGGAAATGGTGATCCCGTACCCGGATGTGTGGACATCAAACCGGATGCCCAAGGGTTCTTCGAATGTACGCCAACCTCGCCACTGGACCCAGGTGATTCGATCACTGTGGTGGCGACAGATCGTGCAAGCAATCAGTCGAATCCTGTCACGGTAACCATCAAAGGATTGGACATTGCGATCTCCTATGCGGTTCGGTACCGTGGGGAGGAGCAGATCATCACCGGTTACAACTTCAACGCTGGTGAAGTAGTTTCACTCACGATCTATTCTGATCCTTTCGATGCGGGTACGGGTGTTGCAGACGGTCAAGGAACAGTGACCATCTCGTTCAATGTTCCTCAAAATATGGAATACACCATGCATACCGCCATGTTGACTGGTGAACTTTCGGGAAATATCTCGACACAGTTCGAGGTCATCGAAAAGCCAGTGGTGATCGTACCCACTGGTGGAACCACCCTCCCGCAATCCACCTTGCCTCTCATGATGGTGGTGATCAGTGCGCTGATCGCTATCGGCGGATCCGTGGCCCTTCCGCGAATCCGCAGAAACCCATAGAGGGTATTGTCTTGGACAGATGTGTTCTCCTTGACACCGGAACCGCCCCCTCGGGGGCGGTTCTTGGGTTTTTGCGCACCCATCGCGTCGTTCATCGACCGCAACTGTTTGGCAGCATGCTCACAGGATCGTTGCGTTGTTGCTCTCCCAACTTCGTCATGCCGCGCGAAGTCGCGGAATCCAGAATCCACACTGACCACTGTGGTGACCGTCGGTGGTTGGTCATTGCCGTCAGAATCTTCTTCGGGGTTGATCGCTTGTCTGGATTCCGCGAGTCGCTTCGCTCCGCGGAATGACCACGTAAGGGACAGTGCCTCCAGCTATGAGTGACCATGCTCCGCGGAATGACCACGTAAGGGACAGTGCCTCCAGCTATGAGTGACCATGCTCCGCGGAATGACTTTTGTGAGTCATGTGTCGACCGCTACTGTTTGGTGGTGAATTCAGAAGACGTCGCGTGGTGACTGCTTGTGCACTGGTCGCTTTACTCCGCTCACTGATCCGGTGAGGTTTGCAC
>Ga0082212_10009758_pt1 | contig 12350 bp, 6 predicted proteins | sample TergutNt197P3_FD_71548 | JGI IMG/M metagenome (GOLD analysis project Ga0082212, IMG submission 71548) | Neocapritermes taracua P3 segment gut microbial communities from Petit-Saut dam, French Guiana - Nt197 P3 | ecosystem: Host-associated > Arthropoda: Insects > Digestive system > Gut ... | reverse complement strand
TAAAACCGTTGAGCAGCCCCATCGTCCAAGCGAACCATCGGGATTTTGGGAACGTGTTCCAATTCCGCCATCGCCGGAGTTGCTCAAAGGAAACAAGGGCAAGAATCAACACCGCCAGAAAAATTTTGAATTGGGAATGGTCGATGATCCGCATAAAAAGGACACCCAGGAAGAGTCCGACAACGACCGTAGGGAGCAGTTGCCGAATTCGTTTTCCATCGGCAAACCGCCAGTAATATCGCACGGCAAAGATGTCCGCGATGACCAACAAAGGCAAGACGGCACCGCTGGACAATTTTTCCTCGCCGGGGAATGCCAGCATCATGACCAGCACGCCGAGAATACCAATACCCGGCACACCGGTTTTCGACATTCCAAAAAACAGTGCCGACGTTAAGCCAAAAAGGAGTGGAGCGGCAGTAAAACTCATTGTGCTAAATATAGCGGAATGGGCAAAAAAACAAGAGAGTGCCGGAAACAATTTTGCCGTTCCTGCGGCTTGACAAACTTCGGTTGTCGTATCCGTTCCATCAGTAACGCCGTATTCAGAGTTTTCGTTTTTTAGCCGATAAGGTTTTTGTTGCGTTTTTCAGGATTACTTTCAGAGAAGGGTTTGACTCCCAGAATGGGAAAATAAAGTCTTGTTTCATTCCTCCGAGGGTGTAGAATGGCGAAATGCCGAACACCATCATCAAAGCTTCCGCAGGCTCTGGAAAAACTTTCCAGTTGAGCAATCAATTTTTGGAAATCGTGTTCCGTGCCGATAGTAGCGGACGAATCAGCGAAAAAGCCGGTTCTATATTGGCATCGACCTTTTCGCGCAAAGCCGCCGGAGAAATTTTAGACCGCATCCTGACTCGACTCGCCGAAGCCGCTCTCGATGAAAAAAAACAACACGAATTTGCCGAACACGTTCCCCTACCAGTTAAAAGCGTTGCCGAACGGACGAAACTGCTCCAAAAAACCGTAGCGGACATCGCACGAAACCTGTACCGCTTGCGAATTTGCACGCTCGACTCTTTTTTCAATAAAATTGCTTCTTCCTTTGCATTGGAACTCGCTCTGCCTCCCGGCTGGTCGATTATGGAGGAGACCGAATATCAACGCAGCATCCACGAAGCCGTCCAGGAGGTTTTCGACGAATCGAAAAAAAATGAAGCACGCAAATTACTCCATCTGCTGCAAAAAGGGGAGCAAAACCAATACGTTACCCGGGAAGTGGTCGATTTGGCAAAGATTCTGCTCCCGCTTGTTCGGAGTAGCGAAACGGTTCAGTGGGATCATGACGATCCCGGCAAACTCGGCGCGCTTACTCGCGGAAAAATGACGGAAGAGACCATTACACACAAAATCGAACCGTTCGCAAGCGACAGAGCCGCTCTGCGTCAAATACTGCCGAAAACAAAAAAGGGGGAACCAGACGGTAATTGCGTGAAAGATTTTGACAGGTTTATGGACTTGGTCGAACAGCGGGATTGGGAAGAAATTCTTGCAACAAAAATCGGCAACAATTTTGCGCTCGACAATTTCGTGATCCGTAACAAGCCTGTCGAACCGGAAATCTGCGACATTCTGTTGCCGATTGCGCAGCATGCCAAAGCCATTTGGGCGGAAACGATCATTCACCAAACGGCGGCGACCAGGGCGCTGCTCGACCTCGTTTGGGAAAAGTTGGAAGCCATTCTGATACAGAAACGCGGCTTTCGATTCGAGGACATCACGTTTTGTCTCGGCGAGTTGTTTTCCAAAAAGCCGGAAATGTTGCCGCAACGATTACTCTCGCACCGGATTGATGCGCACACGGAACACATGCTTCTTGATGAATTTCAAGACACGTCTTTGCCGCAATGGAACATTCTCAAACCCTTTGTCCAGTCGGTTTACAAGGGCAAAAAAAACTCGTTCTTTTGTGTCGGTGATTTGAAACAGGCGATTTATGGTTGGCGCGGCGGCGTTGCCGAAATCTTTGAAACCGTCAGCGGTTTTTTCGAAAACGAGGGTGCCGATCCGCCGGAAATGCCGCTGATGAATGAGACCCGCCGGAATTCGCAGCCGGTCATTGACGCGGTCAATCAGGTTTTTCTATGTATCAGCACGAATGCCGCCGTCTGTGAAAAATCCGAAACCGTCGCCGAAAAATGGCAAGACTGGTTCGGCAGGGAAGAGCATCAAACGCTCAGTTCCGCCAAAAATAAAGGATACTGCGTTCTCGAAGCCGTATCGACCGATGAAACCACAGAGAGCGGCGATGAGGATTCCGAACAGATCGACACGGAAAAACCTTTTTGGAAACATACGTTGAATCGGATCGAGGAGTTGCACCAAAAACATCCGAACCGGAGTATCGGCATTTTGTTTCGCGCCGGTAAAAACATCCCTACGCTTCTCAAAGGACTCAAAGTTCGCGGTATTGAAGCGAGCGACGAAGGAGGTGTTTCGTTGACCGACTCGGCGGCGGTACAACATGTCCTCTCCGTGATGACGTTGATTGACCATCCTGGCAACACGATTGTCCGATTCCATCTTGCCAATGGTCCACTTGCCGATTTGCTGCCGCTTCGCGATTATGCAGACAACACGGAGGTAGAAAAGACGGCTCATCGTTGGAGAAAAAAACTTCTGGAAGGCGGCTTCGGAAACACTGTGAAGGAATTAATGTCAGCACTGACACCATGTGAACCGAAGGAAATGCAGCGGCTGGAAAAATTGTTGGAATTGGCGTACCGATTCGACGAACAGGCGGTGGGGACACGAACCCGGCAATTCATCGAGTCGGTCAATGCCGCACGGATGGCGAGTCCCAGTGCCGCCGAAGTGAGAGTGATGACCATTCACGGGGCAAAGGGACTCGAATTCGACATCGTGGTTTTGCCCGACCTGAACGGTGAATTGGTCGGCAGACCGCCAAAGATGGTCGTTTCCCGAAATTCGCCCACCGCACCAGTCAATTTCGTGCTTAAATGGGTGGACCAAAAACTACGGACTCTGTTGCCGGAATCGTATCAAGAAGCGTTCGTGCAGTGGCAAGATGACCAAGTAAAGGAATCGCTTGCCGTGTTGTACGTTGCCATGACAAGAGCGAAATACGAACTCGTCATGATTGTTCCCGATAAGAGCCGAAAAGGGACGTATTCCAATGTGTTGCAGGCGGGTTTGAGCGAGGCAGATAAAAAAGAAGGAATCCTTTATCAAAACGGCAACGCAGGCTGGGATAATGGAGTCGCTACTGAAAAACCGGAGTTACCGAGCGTTGCTTGGAACGCATTGGCAACTCGAACGGTGTTGCGCAATTTGCCGAGGGACACGCCGTCCGGTCGGGAGGAAAAAGACAGCAGACGGCAGACGGCAGACGGCAGAAGAGAGCCGGCGACTGTGTCGCCGGAGAGAGACCGACAAGACGCATCGTTGCGCGGCACGGCAATTCACGCTTGCTTTGCGCAAGTTCAGTGGATTGACGAATTCCATTTAGCCGGTTCTCCGAGTCTCTTGCAGAAAATTGTGAAACAATCCATTGCAGGCAAGCGTGGCAATCTCGATTCAGCGGAATCGGTAAGCGATTTTCTGGCGATGTGCGAACAATCAGAAGTCCGAAAAATTTTAATGCGGTCGAATTATCCGGCTGCGGAAACAGTGGACGTAGAAACGGAACGCCGGTTTGCGGTGCAGCATCAGGACAAATTGCTACACGGTTCAATGGATCGTCTGGTGATCCGCCGGCGGGAAAATGACGTGGACGGTTTGGAAATCATCGACTTCAAAACGGATCGCCTCATGGAAGGCGAAACGCTGGAAGATCGGGTAAAAATGTACGCTCCGCAGATGGAAGCGTACCGGCAAGCCGCTCGGAAATTGTATCCTGATGTACAGAACATTTCGGCAAAACTCGTTTTCGCTTCACTCAATAAGGTTGTCGATGTACTGTAAAATGTAAACGTCGTCGGAAGAATTATGGTATAATTTCGACCCAAGTAACGAAACGGATAATAATGAATCACCTTTTTTACGGCGATAATTTAGAGGTTTTGCAAAAGCACATCGGCGACGAGTCGGTGGACTTGTGCTACGTCGATCCGCCGTTCAATAGCAAGCGGAATTACAATCAGATTTACAACAACGTCGGCAAGGATGACATTGCTCAAACGCAGGCGTTTGTCGATACTTGGGAATGGGGGCACTCGGCGGAACTGCAACTCGATATGCTCCGAAAAGAGCCGAAATACACTCGGCAGTTGGTCGAAACGATTCTCGGCTTTGAAAAAATTCTTGGCAAAGGGGCGATGCTTGCGTATCTCGTCAATATGGCGGTGCGTTTCGTCGAAATTTGGCGGGTGCTGAAGCCAACCGGCAGTTTTTATGTCCACTGTGATTCCACCGCTTCGCACTATCTGAAAATCGTGTTGGATGCCGTGTTCTGTGCGAGAGGTGGTCGTTTTTGTAATGAAATTATTTGGCGGCGGCATTACAGCCATAATGACGGTAAGAAATTCGGTTGTATTCACGATACCATTTTCTATTACACAAAATCGAAAGATTACACGTATAATCGGCAGCATTTCGAGTACGACGAAAGTTACATCGCCCAGCATTATAACCAAACGGATGAGAACGGTCGGCAATTCCGTTCGGTATCGATGAATGGGGCGGGACAGGGGGAACAGCGATATTTTGGGAACAAATTGCTCGCTCCGCCGAAGGGTCGGCACTGGATTTGGACGCAAGATAGAATCAATATTGCCCTCGCCGAGGGGAAAATCTTTTTCACATCCAGAGGAGTCCCTCGGTATAAACAATTTCTCGAAGACATGAAAGGAGTGCCGGTTCAGGATACGTGGACGGATTTTTACAGTTTGTCTTCTCACGATAAGGAGCGGCTCGGCTACGCAACGCAAAAACCGCTCGCACTGTTGGAGCGAATCATCAAAGCGTCCTCCAATGAAGGGGACGTAATACTGGACGCTTTCTGCGGCTGCGGTACAACGGTTGACGCTGCCCAATCGCTCAACCGAAAGTGGATCGGCATCGACATTACGTACAACGCCGTGTCGTTGATACTGAAACGTTTGAAAGACCGGTATGGCAATGACATCGAACAGCAGATTCAACTCTCCGGCATGCCGAAAGATATTACCTCGGCAAAGGCGTTAGCGCACAAAAAAGATGATCGATTACGAAAAGAGTTTGAAAAGTGGGCAATTCTCTCGTACACGGATAATCATGCCAAGATTAACGACAAGAAAGGTTCGGATCGTGGGATTGATGGAATCGCTTACATTCTTGGCGGCAAGGCTGTTTTTTCGGTGAAGTCAGGCAACGTTTCGGTGAAAGATGTCCGAGACTTACGGGGCGTAATGGAACGTGAAGAAGCGGCGGCGGGAATACTTATCACATTGGAAGAACCGACGAAACCGATGGTGCAGGAAGCGTCGGCATCGGGATATGTGGACGACGTTCCGGGTGTTACCATGCCGAAAAAGACACCGAAGTTGCAAATTGTAACGATACAGGAAATTCTCGATGGGACGACCATGAATTTACCTTTGCCGGTTGCGGTGCTCAAATCGGCGGAACAACACAAGCGAAAAGACGGCAATCGAAAAATCAAATTTGAAGACGAGCAACAATGAATCACCTTTTTTACGGCGACGAGTCGATTGACTTATGTTATGGCAGAGCAAGTGCATCATTGTACCGATGGTATCAGTCCACATAGTCAAACGTATGCCGGAAGGTGTATTTCGACAGATCGTATTCTTCAGCGAACAGGCTATTTTCGCCGAACAGTTCGGGATCGCGAAAATACTGCCGTAAATCTTTCAGAACGCTGGGTTTGACCACGCCGTTCTCCTGCATTTGATGTGCCGAAATAAAAATGACAAGATACCGCACCCCCTCCTGATATTGCAACGTAAACGAACCGTTAGCGTCGGTTCTTACATACATTCCTCCTAACTCTTGAATCAGTTGTACCGTGTCGTTATTGACCGTATCTTCTGGACGCAGCCCCTGACAAGAGAGCAGCGGACTCGGTACACGATCCCTCGGTAAACAAATAACCGCAGCATCGGCATCGGGCTGACGTTCTCCGTTTTTGTTGAGGAAGAAAAGCGTTCCAGTAAATCCGCCGGCTTGGGCAGCGTTCCCTGAAGCATGGCGTGGGGACGATGGCGGAACCACGAGACGATAAATCAAAAAACCGAAAACGAGCCCGAAAAAAAAAGCCACGGTTGCTGATACGAAGAGCAACGTTGTCGTGAGCCGCTGTCGTTTTTGAAGGGCGAGAATGGTCAACGTTTCGGTAACGGGATCAGTGGAATCTGTGTTAGGTAATAAAGCAGGGGAAGGTTCTTGCCGATGCACAGGAGCGGTTGTCCAAAGTTCATCGATCCATTGGTTTAGGTCGGCATCGTCAACATTGCCGCCCAGTTCGTCCAAGGCGGATTCGGGAACTGCCGGTTCCGAGACGGCAGATTCTTCAGGCAGTGGCGGTGCCGTCGTTCCTTCGGCATGTTTGTTTTTCAACCTTCGGTACAACTCTTCTGCCTGCGGAGCGGACTGTGGCGGAACAACGATGGATTTACGGCAACGGGGACACTCGACGACGCTGCCCATTTTGGACGTGCCGATTTTCAACATTTGTCGGCAGTGTTCGCAAAAGAATCGAATCGGCATCGGGAATGGACAGTAAACGGCATCGTAGGACCCGGCTGTCATTGTACTCTGTATAACAAAAAAATTCCACCGCGTTGGGGTTGAAGCGGAAAAACCGAGAATACCATAATCCCTTGTATTTTAACCGCTTATAATTTTGTCCACAAGTCCTTACGTTGTAAACATTTCAGTCCATTCGCCGAGGCGGGACTTGATAGCACATCATCGAGTCAATCGGAAGAAGCGTCCGATGCGGGATGGACGGAAGTTGGTGTTAACACGCCCTACTTGCTCTACTCAACGTCAAGCAGTACAATACGCAGAGGACAGTCGGAGCAAGAGAATCCCGCAAAATTTCTCCGGCATGCGAATATTTTGATGGAACCGACACCAGACGAAGCCATGCTGACTGCCTACTTGGACGGCGAACTCACGCCGCAAGACCGGCAACGGCTCGAACAGCGGCTCGCTGATGAGCCGGAACTCCGGCAACGATTGAGCCTGCTCGAAGAAACTTGGCATTATCTCGATCTCCTCGAACAGGAAAGTACCGATATAAAAAAAATAGAAACCACCATGCGAGTGGCGGCGGTTGCCGTGTCGGGTGACTCCTTCCCTTTATTGAAAACGAACCGATGGGGACGGTGGGGAATTGTTGCTCTCATGGGGCTGGTATTGTTTATCGTCCCTTTCCAATTCGGTAAGCAGTCTTATCTTGACAATCCTTCCTTTCGCCGGATGGTTCTGCGACTCGACATTTATCGGACAATGATTGATGACGATGGTTTTGAACTTTTGCAGCAATTAGCCGTCAAGCGTGTGTTTTTGCCCCGGATACCCGATGATGTACCGCCGGTTGACGTGAGCGAATACGAACCAAGCCTACGTGTCTGGCTGTTCAACGTTTGGGATCATTCGGATACCCGTGATCGGAACAACATAGAATTATATCAATTGGTTTACCGAAACCGTCAACGATTCAATGTTCTCCCTCGGGAAGAACAGTTACAGATTCGGAAACTGCACCGCGATATGGAAACCGCACCGCGGTCTTCCGAGTTAGTGATAACATTGAAAAATTACTATTATTGGCGCAAATCGCTGCAATCTTACGAAAAAACGGAATTGAAGCAATCTGCGTCGCTTGACGAAAAAACGGCAAACATCATCGAACTGAAAAATCGGCTTGACTTATTGTTGCCGAATGATATTCCGTTGCCCCCTTCAGAAATTGCGGGCACCGAGGAAAATTCCCGGCTTGCCGAAGTCCTTACAAATTTGTATCCCTGGCAGAAAGAACAACTTCTGAACAATGCGCCCATGCAAATTATCAACGAACTCAAACAGTTGGCGGACAACTAACAGAGCCGCCGCTGCCGCCCGGTCAAAAAAAACCGGATTCAACTTGCAAGAGGGCTGTCCTTTGCGGGCCGGATCACTCCCGGCGGATTTTTCAGACGGTAGACAATTTCCATGAGCAACCGGTTTTCCAATGCCGCATCCCGTTCGATGATGAACCAACCGGCGGAACTCGGATCAACATCAATTTTGTCGGCAAACTCGTCGGCATTGTCCTGGAACCGCAAATTGGACGCATTGGCAACAGCACGTAACGGCTGGGAATTATCCTCCAATTCTTTGAACACTTTGACTTCGATGGTGTATCCGCCGGTCTCCGGTACGACGTGAATTTCCACCCGGCGGCGAATCGTTTGTGCAGTGCAGAGGGCACGTTCTTCAATGCCCACCGAATCGGCATGCCACGGTTCGAACAGCGAGCCCCCTATTTTCGGTTTCGTCTCGAGGTGTCCTTCGGTCAAAACGTTACCGTAGAGCCGAATCGGGATGTCCCGCTCAACTTCGAAATGGTTGTCGATGACATCAACCACAATCGACCATAAAAATTCGTGATCATAATGTTCGACAAAGATCGGGTTGTGCGATTGCGGAGCGTTCCATCTCCACGACAACTCCCTCGTTGCCGCAAAGGGTTCGTATGTCGAACACCCAACGGCAGACAACAATGCTGAACCGAGAAAAAGTATTTCCAGGCGGCGATACATTTTGGAAGAACAAAGCAGAAATCCAACGGTGTATTTTCGTGAAAATTCCGATTTTATTCAAGGGCAATTTTTGGAATTTACTACGTTGACTCCAATTTAGAATTTATACCGGAAAAAGCAAGTCCTTTTCTCATTCTTCCCATTCTCCCGCCGGTGAGCAACTCTTGCCGTGCCGGTTTTCGCCGCATAGTCCGGGTTGCCGAACAACTCTATTAGACCGGGGGGCGCGTAAGCAAGGGCTATTTTGTCCGCACTGCGCGGTTAAAACGCAAGCGACAGTTTTATCTTTTCGTTTTTCTCTCCACCGCATCGAGCAACCGCCCTAACAATTCCTGCGACTCCTTTGGTTCTTGTTCGCTCTGGTTGTACCGGTCATACAACCGCTGAATCTGTGTGCCGTGCAGCAAAATGCCGAAACGTTCCACGCTTTCCTCAAAAGCATCGCCCGCCTGATTCCGCAGTGCCATTGGATAGACCGCATTCGCCGCTAAGTCGTAAATTGCCGATTGCAATGCCGCCGACTTCACCACCGTCGCCAGTGCCAAACCCTCTTCGACTCGCCGCTCGCTGTGCAACGCATTCAACACGACAGCATCGAAATCGTCGAAATGGTAAATCTTTTGTCCCGACTCCAATTCTGCTAGTTTTATTTCTCGAAGCCAAACGAGTGCTTGTTTTGCTTGGTTGAGACGCTCTGTTGCCGTCTGCCGTCTGCCGTCTGCTGTCTCACTCCCCGTCTTATCGAGCAAATCATCGACCACCCAGAGAGCCGACTTCTCATCTGCCACGCGCGGATACGTCAGCGAAAGCGAGGTGCGGAACGGAGCATCGGGACTTTGCCGGTCGAACTGCGTCATCGTATTGCGGCGTAAGAGCGGGGGACGCAGGTCCCCCGGTTCAGCACCACGGTCACGTTCGTTGCCGCTCAAAATGGCAATCGGTATTTCGGCGGTTCGGACATCTTGCCGCATGGCTTGCACGAATTCGGCGACCGGCGGACTGGGCGTTCGGGCATCGACGAAGAGCAATTCCACATCGGGTGAAGCGGCGGCTTTCTGAAAAAGTTCACAGCATGTGACTGCCACATCGGTTTTATATCTGCCGCCCAGCAGCAGACTTGCCGTTTGATTGGCAACTGCCATCTGCGGATGTCCCGAAAGTGCCACGCTTTCGCCGTCCGACTTGGAAAACCAAACGAGTGCATCTGCAACGAGAGACGAACCGGCAAAGGGTTTGAGAGCCGGCGACTGTGTCGCCGTTAATTCCATAATCATCTCCAATGCCGCAAAGCGGACAGCACGATTCTTGGAAGCGGTTGCTTGGACTAATACACGCGGCTTGCCGTTGGTGGATGTGAGGAAGTCAGTCTCATCTGTCAAGTCTTTCAACCATTCGAATGCTTGTGCCGCTGCATACAAGTTACCCGTTTCGAGAGATTGTTGGAACAATGGTTCTATGTCTTCTACCTCAAGATCATACAAGTGATTAGCAATCACAGGAAGTCCAAATGGTGTAGGTCCAATAGATTCAAGAGCCGCAATCATGCGAGCAATTTTGTAAGTCCTATAATTCGCTGATGTTTTCGGAACAATAATGGAACTTAACGAGTAGTATCGAAAGGCAAAATTTTTATAGGCGGCTTCGATGCTCGAATAAGCAGCATATTCGAACGTCGGTTTGCCTTCTGCATCCGACCCCATAACCCAACAAGAGACTTTTCCATCAGCATCGGTGCGGAGTGGTCGGCGGCGTTCCAAATAATCATTTCCTCGTTCGTGCAAAATTTTAGCGGCTTGTTCTTGACTCGGAATAGCAATTCGCCGTTGCCGCAAGATGTTTCTCACCGCCTCTTTTTGTAGCACAAAAAGTTCCTCTTCTTTTGCTAATTGCTCTTTTTCTGTTGCAGAAAATTCCTCAATATTCTCACCAGACATTCTGACAAACGTTTCCCAACTATCAAACAAAAATTTGTAGAGCAGAAAACTCTCTTGTTGCGTAACCGACGCTGCAAGACCACGTGCCGCATAATACTGCAACTTTGTTGGGACACTATCGTTCACGGCGGCGGCGAGTGCTTCCTTCATATCGGGTCGCAACGACAGCAGGATTGCCGTCAGTTCGTCTGCCTCCTTTTCGTCTTCGAGGGTTGCCAATTTGTCGAAAACCTGCTGCACGGAAAGGTGATCGCCCTTCCAGAGGACCTGCAACGCTCGAGAGCCGGGGACTGTGTCCCCGGACGGCGACACAGTCGCCGGCTCTCTTATTTCCTTCAACGCCTCGGCAATTCGTTTGTCATCTTGCCAATGCTTCTTTGTCTCGTCAATGATCTTGGCGACCGCTTCCTTGCCGAGCGGTACGAACTCGGGATGAATCGCCAGTTGCATCAACTTTTGCGAGCCGATGGTCTCGATGATTTTCGCCGACTCTTCGGGAGTTGCCGCCGGAGTACCGGCTAAATAACGGCGGAGATAGTGCCGAACCAAGACCGGACGACCCGTTACGGAAAGGATGTCGATGGCTTTTATGACTTCGAGTGTCGTTTCCGGTTCCTTATAGAGAACGACTCTTTCGGCACTGTTCAGTTTGTTTTTCCGAAAATCTTCCGCTTCGATGGGAATTCTCGAAAGGGCATCCGTCGCAATTCCGGCAAGTTGCGGCAACACCGTTGTACCGAGAATGTCATTGAGTTCAAAACATTCTTCGGGAGTCAGTTTGTAGGCTTCGAGCATGACAAGGAGCCGTTCGGCGAGATCGGTCTGTTCATCAAGCCGGAACTCGTTGAGTAGAGCGGCGGCTTGGAGAAGTTCCATCGGCGGAAGTTGTTCCCGATATTTTTCGGGAGTGATTCGCCGTTGAGCGTATTGATCTCCGCTGACCGGAAGAAACCATGCCAAAGCGGCTTGGGCTTTATCGAGCAATTCCTCCTTTTGGGCAAGAGTTTGTGCAAGAGCGGAGGGCATACGCCCTCCGGTAAGTCCGGCGAGCAATAAAACAACGAGAATAGTGCGAATCTTCATCGTCAATACGGAATAAGACGAAACGGTATCGACGTATTGTAACAATTTTCAGGAAATGACAAAATAGCAAAGTTTTTGCCCCCAAAGAGAGAATCCAGCGTGCATTTGTCTCTTACCGTCCGCCCAGCACGGTGCATTTGGGTTCACCGAATGTTTGTCCGGTATCATCTTTCAACATACTTCGGTAATCGTTGAAGGCTTCCTGTGAAAGTTTCGTTCCCCAAAGCGTTGGATACTTCCCCGTGATGCATGCCATACAAAGTCGCTCCGCCGGCAAGCCAATCGCCCTAGCCACCGAATCAATCGGCAAGTATCGCAGTGAATCCGCTCCTAAATCCTCCGCCATCCGGTCTTCGATTTCACGCGTTACCCTCCATTCTGTTAACGGCGTATTTCCCATGTATTGCGGCACGAACAATTCCGAGTATGTGGACATATCTACCCCATAAAAACAGGGAGCCACAATCGGCGGACACGCTGCACGAACGTGAATTTCCTTCGCATGACCCAATTCACGGATCCGTTGCAACAGTACCCGCATCGTTGTACTGCGGACAATCGAAACCCCCCCCCAAAAAACAACATTTTTTTTTTTTTTATTTTTTATTATTTTGTTTGTTTT
>Ga0082212_10009757_pt1 | contig 12350 bp, 14 predicted proteins | sample TergutNt197P3_FD_71548 | JGI IMG/M metagenome (GOLD analysis project Ga0082212, IMG submission 71548) | Neocapritermes taracua P3 segment gut microbial communities from Petit-Saut dam, French Guiana - Nt197 P3 | ecosystem: Host-associated > Arthropoda: Insects > Digestive system > Gut ... | reverse complement strand
ATCGGCTTAGGGAGCGCAAACGCCAGAATCACCATCCATGTCTGCCATGTCATGCTGTCCCCTCCTATACCTTTGACCCGGCAAAACGGAAGTATTGCTCACGGAAATCATTCAAGCGCGACTTGCTGATCGGGACTTCCATTCCGTTTTCCAGCAGGGCGCGTTCACGCTCAATGCGCTTGATTTTTTCCATATTTACAAGGAAGCTCTTGTGCGTGGCTACGAAAAATACCGGCAATCGCTTTGCCAGTTCATCAATCTTTTCATAGCATGGGTGACCTCCGTCCAATGTGTGGACGGTCGCTGTATGGGCGCGGCTTTCGATATATAGGATTTCGTCAGGAGCGATGGAAGTTATATCTCCGCCATACTTTATTAAGAGCCTATTGTTTTCACGGGCAACATTGCTATCCCTGATTTTTTCAAGACTCCTTGTCAGTATCGTTATATCCGCAGGCTTTGCGATAAAACCGGCAAGGTTCGCCGTTTTCAGGAATATCTCCTGTGAGTAGCGTTCGGGATAGCCTGTGATGAAGATGATTCTCGCGGCTGGAGAAAGGGCGTATACCTCTTCTGCGAAATCGATGCCTCTCTGCTCGCCATCCCATTCGATATCCATAAGGATTGCGTCGAATTCCGCACCTACCCTGATATCCCGAAACAAAGTAGAGACATCGCTGAACAGCGATACCACGCACTGTAATCCTGTTTGCTCGACTTGCGCCGCTACATGCTCAAGGGCGCTTTGCTCGTCGTCGCATATCGCTATTCTCATCCGCCCGCCTCCAATTGGATATGAATGAATGTAAGTCTGATAAGACAAGCGGCGTCACGCGGACAAGCGGCGTCACGCGGGCGTGACGCTTCAAACCGTAGAGTGGTGACCTCCGCAGGAAGCCTTTGTGTAAACACCAAGTAAAATTTAACTTCAATGAACGCTAATAGTCAATGGTTTTTTATCGCGCCCGCTGACTGATTTTGCTCTAAATTTGACCATTTTTGCAGAGAAGGTAGATACTGGAAGCATTCTGCATACAATGATAGCGGGATATACCCGCTAATATGTTTATTGGAGGTTTTCACAACATGAAAAAGAGACTTATATGCGTCCTTCTAGCGCTCGCCTTGTGCGTAGTATCCACACTACCTGCATTCGCGAGTACTATAACCTATGAATGGCAATTCCCCAACACTGTCTACCAATTCATGAGCTTCACGAACGTGCTCGAGGGTGACGTCAACGAGTTTAGCAGCGAAGACGGTCAGGTCATAATAGTACACGCGAACGAGCCGGTGACAGCGACGATGATCGACAACGGCATGGAAAGATATCTTGCGGACTACGGGGACAACTTACGTGGATATAGCGGCATCAAGATTTATTCCGCGTCACATCCCTACACAATAAACCCCGAAACGGTTCTTGATGAGGATCCATGGTCATGGGCGTCCACCGACGCATGGGAGGAGGTTCCTGTCGCGACCGGAGAGAAGGTAACGCAGGTGGTAAAAGGCGATGCTTACTATGGAGAAAGCGACCGCGAGATTGAAATATACACAAACGGAACGACGTTTAGGCTGGAAGAAGGCGTCTACCGGATTTACAACGGCGCTGCCTGGAACCACGCATACTTTATCGTTGTAACGGGTGAAGGCGCCTCGTCAAATCCCACTTCTACTCCTATCTTGCACACGACGGTCAACCTCACAGAGGACGGAAGCATAACCGCTTCGCTAACAGACGTATGGGAGCATTACATGGAAGGGAACGACGGGATACAAATCTATATGACTGATGGAGGAACGGTCACATTCAACAGGGATCTTCATCTAATAGACTGGAGTGGTACCGGCGGCCCGCAGGTGCTAAGAACGCTCAGCGCCGGTACATCGTATGGCATTCAGGATATACAAAATCCGCTAATCATACGCAAAATGGATGACGGCGACCCATGGTTTTCGCTTCCGAGCCTTAACGGGGGTGTTATCGAAGGAAGCTACCTGCGGTTCATTATCGCCGATAACGACATATTATCGGATGGCAGCATTAGCAATGACAATAGCTACGGAGACTTCATTGGCAAATTTTCACCGTCTACTTCAGCACCCGACGCTCCATCCACATGGGCGGAGAAGGAAGTCAACGCAGCGATTGCGGCGGGACTCGTGCCACAAAATTTACAGAGAAATTACGAGGGCAGCGTTACCCGTGGAGAAGTTGCGCAGATGTTCATCAACCTTATCGAGAAAGTTACCAGCCAGGCCATCGACGAGTTCATGGTTGCGAAAGGCGTTACGATAAATGAAGGAGTTTTTATCGACACGACCGACAGGGCTGTCCTCGCCGCTAACGCTCTTGGCATCATTCAAGGCGTGGGAGATAGCAGGTTCAATCCGGATGGCGTCTTTACGCGCGCTCATATCGCAGTGATAATCAACCGCGTCGCGCGCGTTTTAGGCGTAAATACTGCCGGATTCACACATTCATTTATCGATGTTCAAGGCCATTGGGCCAACGCCGAACTCGGTTGGCCCGTGCACGCTGAAATCGTAGAAGGCGTTGGGGATAACAGGTTTGACCCGGAGGGGAACCTCACCACAGAAATGGCAATAGTCGTAACCTATCGCGCCCTCGCACCGCTTTCATAATATTTGTGGTAATAAGTGAAGCGAATGAGTATTTGTACAAAAAAGTAATTTCATATACGCTACACTAAAGGTATCTCGTCCCATTGGGCGCTCAGGAGGTTTATTTCGAGCAGCCTGCTCCGTATGACCCCCGGCTTTCCCAGCAGGACCTTGACCGTCTCCGCCGCCTGCACCGACGCAACATGCGCCGCGGTACAGCAGAGATTGCCCATCGACCCGGCCGGCGGGCCCTGCCAGAGGAAGTCTGCGTTATCCCCGGGATAAAGCACAATCACCCGTCCGTGCCACCCCCCGATTGCCCCGCTGACGAAAGGAATCCCGGCCTTCCTTGCCGCCGATGTGAGCAGAAGGCGCGTTTTCCCGTTATCGAGTGCGTCGACGATTACGTCGTGGCCTTCGATCATCTCTTCCACGTTTGCTTCCGTTATGTAGCCGCATACCGGTACTACATCGATATCGGGGTTGACGGCGGCCATCCGTTCCCGCGCGCAATCAGGCTTCGGCCTGCCCAGCGTTTCCTCCGTTGATAATAACTGCCGGTTCAAGTTAGAAACCGTAAAAACATCGCCGTCGACGGCGGTAATAAAACCGACGCCGATACGACCCAGAAACTCTATTATATACCCGCCAAGCCCGCCGCATCCGGCTACAAGCGCCCGCTTTCCGGCCAGGGTCGTCTGCTCCGCCTCGGATATGGCGGGTTCGTTGCGTTCATAACGGCCCACTTTTTGTTAACCACCTGTGATTTTAAACAGCACGCGAAGCTTCCCGCCATCCTGAAGGCAGGTATCGGCTTGCGCGGGGCTGTTGTTGTATACAAACACGAAGTTCGTTTTTTGCTCGTCTGATGCGTCGAGCCCGGATTCGCCATACGCGGCGTCCATCAGGGCCGCGACTGTTGATCCTTCCGGCAGTTCATAGGCGCCGTCCCTCAGTTTCCCCGCAATGTCATTGCTTAAAAATCTGGCTTCGATAGTCATTACCGACCTCCTGAAACGTTTTATGAACAAATGATATGGTGAAAAAACCAAAATGTCAAGGGATAAGAATGTTACACTCTGTACAGAGACTATATGTTCGGTATATAATATGATGAGAAAAATTTGAAAGGATGTATCATAGACATGAACGCAAACAGCATCTGCCTTTCTACCCGAAACCCGATACTCTTCGGACGGGGCGCAAGCGCGCGGGCCGGCAGGGAACTGCGCAACCTGAATGTAACAAAAGCGCTCGTCGTTTGCGACGAAGGCGTCAAAGCGGCGGGGATACTGCGCAAAATCCTTGACAGCCTTGATAGCGTGGGGATCGAGTATGCAATCTACGATAAAGCGCAGCCGGACCCGCCCGACTGGTCGTGCGAAGAAGCGGCCGAGCTGGGGCGGCGCGAAAAGGTCGACGGCGTTATCGCGGTCGGCGGGGGAAGCTCGCTTGACACCGGCAAAGCGGCATGTATCCTGTTAACGAACCCATCGCCAATATCGCGTTATTATCTCGCGGCCGAAGTCGTGCAGCCTGACGAGGCCGGGATGTACCCGGTCGTCGTCATCCCGACGACGTCTGGAACCGGAAGCGAAGCAACCCCCGGCGGCGTTATTACAGACACCGCGAACAACGCGAAGCGTAATATACCATGCGCGTCGAGCCTCGGAATAGTCGACCCGGAACTCACTCTCACGCTGCCGCTCAGCGTCACGGCGGTTTCCGCCATCGATGCGCTATGCCACGCGGCGGAAGCGTATACGTCGAATAAGCCCAACGCTATTTGCGATGTGCTGAATGAGCGCGCAATAGGGCTCATCGGCAAGTGCCTGCCGCGGGTGTTCGAGGCGCCGGACGATATCGAAGCGCGCGAAGGCCTGCAACTGGCAGCGACGCTTGCCGGTCTTGGCATCATGGGGCCATTTTGCCATATCCCGCACGAGATAGGTTTGATCATTAGCATGATGTTCCATATGGCGCATGGCGCCGCCTGCGGGATGACCCTGCCGGAAGGATTGGAGTACGTAGCGCCTGCGGTACCGGACCGCGTCGCGCATGTCGCGAGGTTACTTGGCGGAGAAGTACCTCCCGGCGCAGACCCTGAAGAAATCGGACGCATAGCCTATGATACGGTTGCGGGACTCTTCAAAATCGTTAACTTCCCGAAATTCCCGGCTTTCGCGACACGGCAGGAAGTCATTGCCGCCGCGCCGCGCATCATGGACCCATACCCATTTATCCACAGTCCGCGCGACTTGAAGCAGGAGGATGTGGAACGCATCCTCGCTAAAGCTTACGACAGGGGTTTCTGAGTATCCGGCCGCTGACGCCCGCTGAACGGCCGCTGACGCCCGCTGAAGCCCGCTGAAGCCCGTTGAACTGCCGCTGAAGCCCGCTGAACAGCTGCTTATGGCATACCGGTATTACCCGTTTTTTAGACGAAGCGGTAATACTATTCGCAACCTGCCAAGCAGCAAGCAATACAACGAAAGAGGTCAATCTGATGGGGGAGAACTGGAAAGGGAAAAGGCTGTTCACACAGAAAGAACTCGATGATTTTAAAAAAGGGTTCTCGGAGCTCGCCATTGAAGCAATAGAATCCGGAGACCTCGAAAAAGCTAAGGAGCTACTCCGGACGGAACACGAGACGCACAACATGAACCACGACCTTTTCATCCGCGAAATAGCCCATCTGTATTCGATAATCTATGATGAACTTGGCGAAGAATACTGCATGGAAACCATAAAAAAAGTCACAGGTTTCTCTGCGTCGGAGCACCTTGTCGACCTACGCAGAAACGACCTGGGAGGTTGGATGAAATGGCGGACCGACATGGACCGGCAGCACAGCCCGCACCCGGACACGATAGTTGAAGAGGATGATGAGAAAATCATCATGCGCGTTAAGTGCGCGAGTGGAGGTATGCTGGTCGACGAGGGGCTTTATGACGGCCCGGACAGCTTTAAAAGATTCAAAACGCCAACGTCCGACACCTGGGGCGAGGAGGACATGCCGCTTTACTGCGGCCACTGCCATTGGGTGCATGAAATACTGCCAATGCTGTCAGGTGGTCAGGGGAACCAGTTTTGGGTTCATGAGACTCCGTTCCCGAAAAGACCGGGGGACAGGTGCGTACACGTGATATACAAGGACCCGAAAGACATCCCGGCTGTGTACTACGAACGCCTGGGGATGAAGAAAGCGCCCTGACTGGGGAAGTGCGGCGGATCCAACCCGCTACTTCTTCCTGTTTTTCTCGAAAATTACGCCCAAGCCCCGCAAAATGAGGTTGGGGTCATGAACAATTTTGCTCTTGCAGTGACGGTACACGGCGCCGGACAATCCCCCGGTGGCGATTATCTGCGCCTTCTCGCCCAACTCCGCTTCGAAGCGTTCGGCCATCCCGTCAATAGCGGAAGCTGCGCTCAAGACAACACCGCTCTTGATACAGTCGATTGTATTGGCTGAAATCGCTTTGGACGGCGCTTCCAGCGGCACCCTTGGCAGTTGGGACGTCCCTGCGGCAAGCGCGTCCATCGAAAGCGCAATGCCCGGTAGGATCGCCCCCCCCAGGAAGTTTCCGTTTTTATCCAACACGAACATTTTAGTCGCCGTACCCATGTCCACGATTATCACGGGCGGCGTATATGTGCTCATCGCCCCCACGCCGACAGCGACCATATCCGCGCCAAGCTGGGCGGGGTCTTCAATAAGGATGTTCAAGCCGGTCTTTATACCCGCCCCGACAACCACCGCGTTTATTCCTGTGAGCAGTTTCACCGCGTTGAAGCATACGCTCGTCAGGGGAGGCACGACGCATGATATCACGGCGCCGCTAATGCTTTTTCTATCAATGCAGTTGAAGGCCAGCATATTGTTTATCTGTACTGCGTACTCATCCGCAGTCCTCGCGCTGTTAGTTGAGATCCTGAACACATGCGCGATGTCGCCGTCTTCTATGCATCCGATTGTTATATTCGTATTGCCTACATCGAGCGCCAGTATCATATCTTTGCCCCACCCTTAGTTTTTAATTCGCACTCCGCACTCAGCGCTTAGCCCTCAGCACTTGGTACTCCGCGCTCCACACTTAACACCCCGCACTCAGTAATTAGCACTTTGCGCCCCACACTTAGCGTTCGGTACTTAGCCCTCAACTCTCCTCCGGTCCTGCCCGTATTGAATCAACCGGACTATGGTCGGGCTGAGCAGCAGATTAATCCCCATTTCTATGAGGAAATTAATGCCGATCATACCAATAAAGATAAATACCGTAGCGTTGGCAAACCCTGCAGCTTCTGCCCACGACACGATCGTCGGGAGGAAAAACGCGTAGCAACCTACGACGAAAATGCCCGTATTGACGATAGGACAGACCACAGCGGCGGCAACCGCGGCGACTGTCCTGCTTTTTTTTGCTATTAGTCTATACACGGCCCCCGCCGCGAGCCCTGCCAGCAATCCTTTGAGCAGCACGACTGCTATTGCCGCAGCCGGGTCGACAACAAGAAACGCTGCGGCGTCCCCGCTGATCAGTACCGCGAGTCCTGAGACCAGTCCCAGCCAGCCGCCTTCGAACACGCCTGCCAGGGCTGCGCCGACTACTATAGGGAGCAGTACAAGGTTAATGGTAAACGCGGGGAGCAGTGGCCTTACGAAAATTGCCAGGACTTGCAGAATAATTACGATTGCTGTGAGCAGCGCCAGGAGTACGATTTTCCGGGTGTTAATAGTTCTTGCCTTTATCATTTTTACCTCCTGCTGCCGCTCCGGCTCATGCCGGATGCAGCGCATTTTTGGCCGGCAAACGCCGACAACGTATGTTACACCATAGAAAATAAAAACGCAAGAAAAAAGCGCCGAACATTACTACAAGAAAAAAGCGCCGATTATTACTATTCGCGATAATTGCTGCTACAGTTCAGGGGTAGCCGGGATCTGTAATCATAGTCCGGTCATGCGTTGTTGGCGGATTCCGCTATAGCTGTTCTTTCATCTCGATGTAACCTGAGAGCCTGAGCGCCAGTTTTAGAGCTTCCTGGTTACCGGAATCGCCTATACCATCCAGCTTCCGGCGGGCTTTTTCTATCAGCTCTTCAAGATACAACCCAAGCAGCGGGTCCCCGCTATCCATCAAACTCTTAAGCAACTCCGACTCAGGCTCCATCACGGATTCGCTCTTGCCCCCGGTGACGAGCAGAACGACGTATAGTTTCCCGGCGTCCAGCGCAAGCTTGGAGCTAAGCAGGGAGTACCCCGCCATTCTCAGGAACTCGCAGAGCACGGAGACCTTTGTCTGCGGTTGCAGGATCATATACACGCCGCTCCTATGCGTCCATGGGGCGTCCCTGAGGATACCGGCAATCGTTTCCCCGCCAAGCCCGGCAATTACGATAGTGTCAACTTCCTTTTCGCGTACGCCGGAAAGCCCTTGCGCTTCAACAAATGATATCTTGTCGGCGACGCCGTACTTGGCTGCGGTACGGCGCGCAGATCCTAAAGACCCGATGCTGATATCAGATGCAATAATGCGGTTTGTGGATCCTTTCATTGCCAAAAACGCGGGCAGCAGCCCGTGATCGGTACCAACATCTATTACGGAAGCGTTGTTCTTTATAAACCCTGCGACTGTCTCCAGCCGCTCTGACAATTTAACCGATTGAACCATTTACCTCGCCGCCTATCCCTATATCCCTGCGGCGCCCGCGCGTCGCAGCCCACGGGCAAAGGCGGGTCGCAGATTGCGCCGCCCCGCCTTACTCGTAATCATTTCTCTGAGCAAATCTTGCTACTGTTTAATGAAATCCGACAGTTTCTCAAGGAACGAGTCGGGGTCCACGCCGTGGACCATGCATGCCTCGCCCAATGTCTCACCGCTCGCCATGGCGCACCCGAGACAGTTCATACCGATGGAACGGAAAAGCGGCGCGGACTCCGGCGCAATAGTCAGTATGTCCGCTATAACGGTGTCCTTTGTGATATCAGACATTTCTTGCTACCCCTTACTCCCTCGTTTTCGCGAAGCAATCGCTGCAGTAAACAGGCCTGTCAGTCTTCGGCTCGAACGGAATCTTCGCTTCGTTCCCGCACTCGGCGCAAACTGCCGTGAAATACTCCCTCGGGCCGCGGGCGGCTGCTTTTCTGTTGTCGCGGCATATCTTGCAGCGCTGCGGTTCATTCTGGAATCCCCGTTCTGCGTAGAACTCCTGCTCCCCGCTCGTGAAAATGAACTCCGCTCCACATTCCTTGCACACTAATGTTTTGTCTTCGTACATACTGAAACCTCTCTTTTGACAAAGTTACCCAGTGGGTGATTATTTGCGTTCAGCTTTCACTGATTATCGCCGTTAATTAATGTCTTCGCGAGCTTTTTCCTGATCCGCTGCACAGCGTTATCAATCGATTTTCTTGTTTTCCCGAAATGGGCGGCCATTTCCTTATACGACACCCCATCCAAGAATAACTCGAGGACGTTTGACTCAAATCGCGATAATGCGCCGAATAGAAGTCTCGCGACCTCGCCGGCGCTCTCTCTCGCTATAACATAGTCTTCAGGATCACGCAAAAAATACGCTGTATGGGTATTGCGTTCGTCAAGTTGCGGAGATTCCAGTGAAACATAGCTATTGAGAGGGGTATGCTTGTAACCGGACGCTGTCCTTATCGCGCTGTAAATGCGTCTTTTAACGCAAAACTCCGCGTAGGTCGAGAATTTAGCGCCTTTGGCGGGGTCGAAAGTCCTAACAGCGGAGAGAAGTCCGAACATCCCCTCCTGCATAAGGTCCTCCGCATCGCCACCTGCCAGGAAATACGGGCGGGCGCACGCCCTCACAAGCCTGGAGTACTCTGAAAAAAGGGCCTCTTCAGCGGCGATATCGCCTTTGGCCGCCTTCAGCGCCAACTCCATTTCATCGCGGTCATCCATGCCGGACATATGGTCTGCACACATAATTGTATCCGTTACTTCTCATACGTTCCTCTTGCATATCCGCGATGGCAAGTGACAGTATATTTACTGGATGTGGTAAAGTCAAGCTTTTTCAGTGAAAAACATTAAAAAACGGGTGATGTCAGAGCGCTTTCATAAAATCGAGGAAACTCCCGGCTACTTTTTCCGCTAAAGCCTCGGTTTTCGCTTCGACCAGTACGCGGATGACCGGTTCTGTCCCCGACGGGCGGATCAGGATGCGCCCCTCGCCCGACAGGAGGGCTTCCTGCTTTTCAATCTCTTCGAGCAGCGCCGGGTTCGACATGATAGCGTCACGCTGGGCGGCGCCGCCGCTCAGATGATAACTTGGCATGACCTGGGGGTACCGGGGGACGTCGGCAACGAGTTCGGAAACAGTTTTCCCCGTCTTGCATAGGATATTCAGGAACTTTATAGCGGTGAGCTGACCGTCGCCTGTTGTCGCGTCATCGGAGAAAATGATATGTCCTGAGGACTCGCCGCCGAGGTTGCATCCGGTCTCCACCATCATCTCAAGCACGTTCCGATCGCCGACCGGCGCGCGATGGAATTCAAATCCATTATTACGGGCGAAAATGTCCATACCCGAATTTGAAACGACGGTACCGACAAGCGCGTTGCCCTTAAGATTACCTGATGACTTCATATCGCGGGCGAATACGGCAAGCATCATGTCGCCATCAATGACTTCTCCCCGCTCATCGACAATCATGCACCTGTCAGCGTCGCCGTCGAAAGCAAAACCTATACCAAACCTCCCGGTCCTCATTATATCCTGGAGATAATTCATGTGCGTCGATCCGCAATCGACGTTGATATTCACACCGTCAGGTTCATCGGCAATCATTTCAAACTCAGAGTGTATGAGCCGAAACAGCATCCTCGCAGTCTCTGATGCGGCGCCATTGGCGCAGTCGATCGCGATCCTGCCGCCAAACCGCCCGCTGTCCAGCGCCCCGGCGAGGTATTTCACGTACTCATTCGTCCGGATCCCGTGATCGAGGTATACCCTGCCCAAATCGCCGCCTGTCGCTTTCTCAACACTGTCCGCGTCGTCCATCAGTTGCTCGATGCGCTCTTCAAGCGCGTCGCTTAGCTTGAATCCGTTGCGGCCGAACATCTTTATACCGTTATGCTCAAATGGGTTGTGCGACGCCGAGATGACGACGCCCATCTGCGCCCCTGTCTTCACCGTCAAGTACGCCGCGGCAGGGGTCGGAAGGACGCCAAGCAGCGCCACATCCGCGCCGGCCGAACATAGGCCCGCCGAAAGTGCCGCTTCAAGCATGTCGCATGATATTCGTGTATCGCGCGCGATCACGACACGGGGATTATCCCCGCCCCCTTCGTATTGTTTGAGTACCGTCGCCGCCGCGAGTCCCGCTTTGAACGCGAGCGCAGCGTCAAGTTCTTTGCCTGCTACCCCGCGGATCCCGTCTGTTCCAAAATACTTGCCCATTTATCCCTACCCTCTCAGAAAGCCAACTGCTCATGCCCCGGGAACAACAATCCCAAGTGCTCATATGCCTTTCGCGTGACGCATCGGCCCCTTGGCGTCCTTGTCAGAAACCCCTGCTGCATAAGATACGGTTCATATACGTCCTCGATTGTGACCGGCTCCTCATTGATTGTCGCCGCTATTGTATCAAGACCAACAGGGCCGCCGCCGTAATTCACTATTATACTCTCCAGTAACCGCCTGTCTACAGCGTCAAGGCCTATCCTGTCGATCTCAAGCCGGTTTAGCGCGTTGTCGGCAGCCTCGAACGTGATAACGCCGTCGCCTGCGACTTCGGCGAAGTCCCGTACACGCCTTAGTAGACGGTTCACAATTCTCGGGGTCCCCCGACTGCGTGACGCAATCTCATGAGCTCCATCCGGCTGCATCGGGATTGCAAGCAGGCGGGCTGACCGTTCCGCGATTGTCTGCAGTTCGTCGGCTGTGTAGAGGTCCAACTTCAGGTCTATCCCGAACCTGTCCCTCAAAGGTGAACTGAGTTGACCCGAGCGCGTAGTTGCGCCGACAAGGGTGAAGTTCCTCAGCTCAAGGCATATCGACGTAGCTGACGGCCCCTGGCCGATGATAATATCTATCTGTTTATCCTCCATAGCCGGATAAAGTATTTCCTCGACAGTACGGTTGATCCTGTGGATCTCGTCAATGAACAGGACGTCGTTCTCGTTAAGGTTCGTTAGCAAGGCCGCGAGGTCCTTCGGTTTCTCAATCGCGGGGCCTGACGTTTTTCTTAATGACGCGCCCATTTCGTTGGCGATAATCACCGCGAGCGTCGTTTTCCCGAGCCCGGGCGGGCCATGCAGCAGGACATGGTCAAGCGGTTCGCCGCGGCGCCGCGCACCTTCCAGGAAGATTGCAAGATTGCCCTTGACCTTCTCCTGGCCGATATACTCCGAGAGCGTCTGCGGCCGCAGGCGGCTTTCGCTTGCGTCCTCACCCATATACGAAGCGGAAAGCAGCACTCCGTCAGTCTCGCCGCCGTTATTCATATCATCACTATAGTCAATGCTCAACTTATATCACCTCGCATCTTTCCATCGTCTTCACAGGGGTTTGAAAGGGTGCAAAGACGGTGGTGGGATTTAATCGGTGGTCGCTTAAGCGGCCGCTGACCAAACCGCGCCGCTGGATTTGTGCCGGGTGTTTTCGCCCATTTTGCGGGTTTTGAGGGCGAATACCCATTGGTATTTAACTGAAAAACGCGTGAAATGGGCGGAAAGAGACGGTGCAAAGAC
>Ga0082212_10009756_pt1 | contig 12350 bp, 9 predicted proteins | sample TergutNt197P3_FD_71548 | JGI IMG/M metagenome (GOLD analysis project Ga0082212, IMG submission 71548) | Neocapritermes taracua P3 segment gut microbial communities from Petit-Saut dam, French Guiana - Nt197 P3 | ecosystem: Host-associated > Arthropoda: Insects > Digestive system > Gut ... | reverse complement strand
CCGCAAGCATGTCAAAGCAATCGCCCACCGGTGTGGAAATGCAGGCTTTGCCCGCCGCCATTCCTTCCAATAAGCTTAACGGCTGCCCCTCGCTGATGCTGGTCAGCAGAATGACATCCATTTTGCCAATATGGTCCTTCACCATAATATGCCCGGTAAAAATGATTTCCTCCGTCCCCAGCATTTCAATCAGCTCAACACATTCGTTATAATAATCCTCATCCTCATTCGTTCCCCCCATGATATAAAGCCGGATATTGCTGATCGTTTCCCGCGCATGATGAAAAGCGCTGATCATCGTTTTGACATCCTTAATCGGAACCACCCGCAGGACCGCCCCGAAATTCACAAAGGCATCGTCCGGCTCCTTGCCCGGAATCCCCTGCATCCCCTCATAATGAATGCCATTATGGATTACCTCGGTCCCCTCTTCCGAACAGCCCAGCTCAATCTGCGTCTCACGGGCCCTTTTGAAAAGCGAATAAATCCGGTCAGCCCGGTTGTAAATACAGGCCGACAGCTTATAAAAATGCTCAATCCATAGGTCCTTGTAAATCCCTTTCGTCCATTTGGCGCGGATAATCTCTTCCTCGCGTTCCCTGGTGTAAATGCCATGCTCCGTCAGGATAACCGGCTTCTTATAAAGATATCCGGCACAGCAGGCGATGACCCCGGCATAACCGGTCGCCACCGCGTGGTAAACATCGGCCTGCGGATAAGGACATTTCAGGACCGTAAAAATCGGCAGGAACATCGAGCGGAACGTCCACAAAAAGTCGGCAAAGGCAACGCGGCTGTAATTCGCGTCGTAAAAATCCCGGGCCGCCCGGAAAAAATCTTGCCCCATCAGCAGATTATGCAAAGAAATCGGGTGATTTTGCAGCATTTCAAAGATATCCTCCCATTTTCCGTCATCCCCGAACATCAAGGCCCTTAACGACTCGTACTCCTTTTTGGTAAGCCGCTTGCGCCCTTTTTTGTTGCCGGTATCCCCGCCGTCAAGGAACGCCTCCGATACCTCCGTGATATTGTCCGGCAGGGTACAAAGAAATTTTCCGCCATCGGCCTTATAGGCGGCGATGGTCTGAATGACAAACTCATGTTCCGGCAATTTCGTGATGATGTCATTACACCAGCTCGACACCCCGCCCCGCAAATACGGATATGCGCCTTCCACCATCAAACAAATCTTCATGCTAACCTCTCTATTCCGGTTTAAAAACCACCGTCATCTCGTCCCCCTCGGCAACCAGCAAATAAACGCCCTCGCCAATTTTCTCCAGCTTAAACCCGGCGCTTTTCCTCATGTCAATATCCTTTTCCGTCCGCAGTATAAGCTTTGCCGCCCCGTCATTCCCGGCCAAAGCAACCGAAATCCCGTCCGCCCCATAGCTGGCCGCCGTCTCAAGGTTCAAATACCGCTTAACCTGCTCGGCGGCGCCACGGGCCGAATACTCCTTTAAATAACCCCGGCCTGAAAACAGCTCGCTCAGCTTATCACTTACATCGCGCATATACTGGGCCGCCCCATCCTCGAACAGATAAACCGGCTCCAAATCAACCTCATGCATCGCAAACCCAAAAGCAGTAATGAAGCTTTCAAAAGCAAAAGCACTCTCCTCAGCGTCAATCCCCCGCCCGGTAACCGGCAAAGTGACAGCCATGTCATTTAGCCATTCAAACCCGCTGTCGCCATCGTCCACATTAACCGAAGTAATGCTGTCCCAAATCTGCGGCGGCATCGCAAGCAGGCCATAAATTTTGGCCTCCGGAAATTTTTCCGCCATAAAATCCAAATCCTGCCTAAGCAGCTCTGCATCCGTATACTGGTAAGCCAGCTCACCCCGGTTCAGCCGGTAAAGCTCTTCCAGGATAAAAGCAACCGTCGTCTCCGCCTCCCAGCTTTCCCGAAAATGCCCGGCCGTATAACAGCTATAAAGCAGCTCCAGGTTTTTCGCCGTTGACAATAAGCTGGGCCAGATGGTATCGCGGGTATAACCAAAAGCCGTCCGCACGCTGGCCGGATAATAAATGTCGGCGATATAAGGAAAATTTTTGAGGGCAACCGTTTTCGTTCCGATGACCGGATAAATAAAATCCTGATAATGCAAAGCCAAAATTCCCGCCAGCACCCCGGCTCCGGATGATTCCGCCATAAAAGGCGCATTCACGGCATAAATTTCGCCGCCCTCATAAACCGTCCGCCAAATCAGCGGATTCTTATCCGCGCGCTCCGCTTTGATCGGGCCCTCCTTGATTTCTTCCTTAACCGTTTCGGCGTAACCATTCGCAAACACCTTTGTCCGGGCATAAAGATCTACGCCCATGCTCACAAAAGCGTAATCACTGTTATGCTGGAGCCCATTAATGAACATCCCGTCATAAACCGTAAAGCCGATTGCCGCAAACCCCGGAATATAACGCCTGATGCCCAAAAGCTCACGCAGCTCATCGCTCATTTCGGCGGGCAAAGCCGTAAAAATCACGTTCCCGCCTTGGCTCAGGTAAGCCTTTATATCCTCAACATCATTTTCACTGAATGAAGCAGCCGTAATCACCGCCATCTTTTCGCCCCGAACATCCGTTATCTTTTCATAAACCCCATGCGGGACCTGCATCCATTTAAGCGTATTTGCGGCAATGCCAGCCACTTTTTCCGTGCCGCCGACCACCGCAACCGAATACTGGCTGCCATCCTGCCCGGCCACCTCGGCCGGGCCTGAATCCGCCCGCTCGTTCCGCTTAATCGCCCGCTTTTCATCCGCCCGGAAATCACCGGTGTACATCGCCGGTGAAAAAGCCAGGAAAAAAATAAACAATATGAGGCATAATGAGGCAATTACTAAAAAATCACGTTTCTTTAGCATAATTTTCCTTTGTTTACCGTTTCACCCTAAATGAACCGTCAGCACGCGCAGCTTCACAGCTTCGGCTTCTTATAATGAACCTTCTTCGTCCGGTTCGTCTCCCGCAAAGCCACAATGAAAACAGACAGCATCATCTTAATGATATACATAAACGGCTTGATGATCCCCGAATGCATGCTTTCCCCGGCATAACGGGGATGCATGATCGCCGGTATCTCACAGATAAAATACCCGTTCATCGTCATCTGGACAATCATGTTCGCGTCCGGATAATCAATGGCAAACTTGCGGTAGCGGGCATAATGGGAAAAAGCATCGCGTTTCAGGCCTTGCAGCCCGGAAGTCGGGTCGGTGATCCGGATATGCCCGGTCAGCTTGATCAGCCAGCGGAAAAAGCTGATGACCAGCTTTTTGTATCCCGGCACATAAAAACTGACCGCCCCTTTAAGGAACCGGGACCCAATCACGATCGCCGGATAGTCCTCTTCCCTTAACCGCTCATAAAGCGGCTTGATATTCGCGACGTCATGCTGCCCGTCCGCATCTAGCTGTATCACGTAATCATAACGGTTTTCCGTGGCGTATTTGTACGCCGTCTTTAAGGCGGCGCCATAACCCATGTTAAAGACATGGCTGATCACCTTAACCTTTTTCGTCCGGCAAATATCGCTGGTAAAATCATCGGAACCGTCGTCAACCACCAGAATGTCAAAATTCGCCGGAACGGTTTCCTTCATGCTGTCCAGTATTTCCGCTATCGAAGCGGCTTCATTATAAGCAGGAATGCAAATCAAAACCTTTGGCTCCTGCTCGGCATCCCCAAGGAATGCCTTTGATTGAAACTTTCTTCTGGGCATATACCCTCCATTAACATTTATTCTTCACGTTCTCTTACCCGGAAATCATTCAAATCATAAACATTTTGCTTAATCCGGTAAACCATTATATCTTCATCATCATAATAAACGGACATCTCCGCCGGAAAATTCTTTTTAAACTCCCCGGCCCAGGCTTCGGCTTTTGCCTGCAAAACACCAGTCAGGCGCAAATCCGAATAAATGCTGTAGCTGTTATGGTCCCACGCTTCGATGCGTAAATCTGCATCCGCCCACGCCGGGTCATAATAAGGCAGGCCGGGGTCCTCGCCCAGCCGGACCAGGCTGGTAATATAATTATACTTATTCGGCTTTTTGACAATGTATAAAAAAACATTTTCGGCCTCTATTTCCAGCGGCTCATCCGGATTCCCGAATTCCAGGTCCAAAATGAAATCGGAAATATTATAATGATAACCGTCGAAAAGCACCTGCGTATATTCCGCAAACGAAGAAATAATCATCCACTGGTTCCGGGGAAACTCCTTGCGGATCTGGTAATAAGCCTTAATCGCCCCGTTATATTGCATCAGCGAAACCCGCTGCAATCTTTGCAGCCCATAATTTTGGTAAATAACCAGGCTTCCGGCTACGGAGATGACGAAAACCGCCCCGAAATAAACGGCCCGCCGCATTTTCGCAAGCAGCTTCTTTTTGTCCCTTTGCCGCCTGGTTCCCGTCAAAGCTTCCTCCTGCCCGGTAAGCAGCGAAGAAAAAAGCTCCGGCAAAACCGCCAGCGAAAGCGGAAGCGAATAAATAAAGTACGCAAACAGGCGGCTAAACTCCATCAAGGCAAAAATCCGTAAAAAGGACAGGATATATAAAATAACAAGCGTTATCGAATATAATGAAAACGCTGCATATATCTCATTTCGCTCCTGCCCCCGGAACGGAATGAAGCCGGCCGCAATGCCAAGCAAAGCGATCACCATCGCCGGAACGAACCAGTAAACATCCAAATCATTATATTGGTTTAGCTGCCCGCCTGAGACCAGATTTTTGGCGATATAATCAAATACGTTCCGGTAGGATGCCGCTTCCGCTCCGGCGGGGACATTGCCGGGAGCCGGTTCCGGAGGGCCAAAGGGAATCTCAACGCTTGTCTCCGTCACAACGGAGGTCGCCCATGAAAATGAACCGCTTAACGGAATCCCCCGCAGCAGGCCGACAGCCAAAGGCAAAACCGCAATAACGAAAGCGGCGGCGGCCGCAAAAATCAGCCGGATGAATGCCTTCCGGTTTACATAACGCAGATGAACCAAAAAGATGACCGCACATAGCAAGCCGGTAAATACGGTAATAAAGGGATGGATCAAAAGCGTTAAGGAAATGGCCATTGCCAGATGGACCAAATGCCATTTCGGCGATCCATATGGCATTTTGTACCACGCCCCTTTTTTCTTTAGCCCGTCAATATCAACCAGCTCATAGGATTCAAAAAAAATCGAGCTGCCCGCCGGCCCGCCTTGCCGGTCCCTTTCTTTTATCCCATTCAGGAAAGACCATAAATAAAAGGCCGCCAGATACAGGAAAATGCCGCCGTACTCCTGCGGCAAGGCCATGAAATGGCGTTCCGTCGCCCAGTTCGGAAACAGCTCCGGCACAACGAACAAAGCAAGGACCAGGTTGACGGCAAAAGCCGAACGCATCGTCTTTTTTAATAAATAATAAAGGCTGAAAAGCAGCATAAAGCCAACCACCGCGCCCAGCATTTGCATCACCGTAACGACATTAAAGCCAAAAACGTCCGCAACTGCCAGCACCACCGCATGGAAGCCCAGCGGATAAACGCCGCCATGAAACGGCTCATTTACCTGCATATGCTTCATCCACTGGGTATGGACATACATGTCCGAGGTGCCAAAAAATTGATTATGGAGCGAATGGTAGCTGGTGAGATAAATCCGGTAACCGAAAATCCCTGCCGTCGCCAGAAAAGCCAGCGGATGCCTGATTTTTTTCACAATCAGGACCAGCCCCATTTTTAAGGAGCCCAGCCAATTTTTAAGCATGACCTGCGGAAGCTCCACGCTGTCAGTCAGGTTTTTCATATGGAAAACGAAGCGGGCAACAAAAGCGCCGCGGCTGTTTGGGTTCGCAAAATAACGATAGCCGAAACAGGCAAGCAGCAATGAAAAAATCAGCGTAGCCCGGTGGTAAATGCCCACAAGGGTCAAAAAACAAACAATGAAAATGACGGCAAGATGGGAAAAAAGCAAAGTGCTGACCAGCTTGTCAGCCGTATTTTCATCCCGGAACCGAAATCCGCGCAGCCAAAAAGGAATCACGGCAAAAATCAGAACATAGGCAAAAATAACCAGTAAATACGGCAAAAGATTATCCGGCATTCCGTTCGCTCCTTGCATAAAACCGCACTAAATTCAGGCCCTTTTCACTCAAATCAACATCCGACTGCTTCAGCTCATCCATCGTCGCAATAAAATCGGCGGTCCGGCCGGTATCATAATAAATCCGCAGCAGATTCAAATACGTATCCTCGGTTGGCTTCATCTGATGACCCTCAACGGCCCATTCCTCGGCCATTCCATACTCTTTGTTAAAAAATGCCGACTTCACGATAAACTCATAATCCTCGGCAATCATTTTTTTGCCCCGGTTTTTGATCGCCTGGAGTAAATTCATGTTCAGGTAATGGTACCGTTTCAGCTCCACCCCGGCTAAAATCCCGCTGGCCAGCAAACCCCTGACCTTAGCGGCATACTCACGGATCAGCTTGACATTGTCCGGCTCGCGGTGGTAACGGTTATCGAAGTCACGCAGCTCATTTTCAAACTCCGCTTTGGCGTTCGCCAGCGCCGCCGCCGCATAATGCGACGACTCCGGGTCCTCAATGTCAAGCGCCTTGGCGACCGCCCCATAATTAATCGCCGATTCCTTTTTCAGCTCCGTAAGCAGCCCTTTCCGCTTGTCCACATCGGCGGACACCAGAAAAAGCTCCTCCAGCGGAACGGCCTGCATCTCCGCTTCCACGTCCGGCTCCGCCAGCCGCTCATGCACCGACCGGTCGAAACCAACCTCATCCAAGGGTATCTCCTTGGGCCGGCGGGAAAGATTGCGGATCAAATATTGCCCGACATAACAAACCAGCCCAACCAGCGGCGTAAAAAAGATTACCAAGGCGATAAGCTTCTGCTCTGAATTTTTACGGATAAAGGCCCTGATCAGAAAGAAAAGGGCAAAAATGGCATTCACGAGCATCACAACCCATACCGCCGTCATAAACGCACCTCCTGCCCGGTTAAGCCAACCCCGCCCAGGCGGTCAAGCACGAAACCAAGGCTATCCTTGTCGGTATTTGAAAGCAAGACATAAAGCGAATCGGGCGAATCCTTTACCTCGCCGATATAGTCATTCGTCCGCAGCAATGGCCGCAGGCTGGCCGACAGCTCCGCATTGCTTAGGCTTTTGCGGGTCTTCGCCGGTGAAACGATGATCGTCATGAACTGGGCCGCGTCTTTTTCCAGCGCCTCATTAAAGATTTTCAATTTATCCATAAAGGCATCATGGGTCAGTATTTCCGTTCCCGGCACATACGCCAGGTCGCGGATGTCCGCCGTATAAGCATAAGCCCGCCCCAGGCTGGAAGCGATTAAGCGGCTCAGCGTCAAAAAGCGGTTCATGTGGTAAAGCGACACTTTTTCAAACGGCAAGTCCCAAAGCATGATAATCGACATCAGCTCCTGCTCATAAAAAACCGGCGCGGCCAGCATCGGCAAATCCGGTTCCATTGTCCGGTTCGCGAAAACCTCATCACGGATGATTACCTCCTTCAGCCCGCCAAGCTCATTCAGCGCGACACTGATTTTGTACGTCCGGTCACTGCTTGGGGTCCGCGCAATCAGGCGGCACATTTTGAAATCGCCGCCGGTGACGGCATAAATGCTGACATCAAAGCATTGCATCATGTCGGACACCGTTTCCACCGCCTCGAAGAAAACCTTTTCCGGATTCAGGGCATTCAGCCGGTCCGTAATCAGGAACATTTTCGCTAAGCTGTCATCGTAACCGGCCAATTTTTCATCAAGCATCTTTTTGATCTGGGTATTCGCCGCGTTAATGCGGTAGATGGTCACCAGCTCATTATTCAAGTCACTGACCTCCAGCGTCTTTTCATGCATCACCGCCCGCATATGGTCACGGGCATAACCGCAAATCGTGCCAATGATGAGCAACTGGAGAATCCGCAGGACCACCGCAATATCCAGCATCGTATCGAGGAAAGGCCGCCCGTCCAAGGTGTTCAGCCAGAACATATAAACCCCGGAAAGCATTACCGCCAGCACCGGCTGGACCCCGCCCAGCATGATGGCAACGATGACCACCGCCAGCAGGATAAAATCAAAGCCGGCCAAAGACGGAATTTTTTCCGGGACCCAGGTCTGCAAAAAAGCGAAAAAAAGAAAAGCCGCCAGCGTCTCCAAATAAGGAAATAACGGGGCCAAAAAACTGAACTTATGTTTTTTCCTGGCTTCCGCCTTGCTGATGCCCTCAATCCGCCGCTTCATGCTGCCATAGGTCCGTTTCAGCCCGACATTTATGTCAATGATGGCGCGGTAACCGTAAATTTGCGAAAAAGACGAACCGTCATACGTCCGTTCGACAATGATGCTGTTATTCCGCGTTTCCTTGCTTTCATCAAGCGAAAGCAGGTCCTCAATCGCAATCTCCGCCCCCTCACTCTCCGGCTCGTAGGCCGGAATCGCCAGCTCAACGCCCTCCATTGCCGCCAAGGCTTCATCACTTAAATGGGCGCTGCCCTTAACAAGGGCCGCAATGACGCTGTAAAACTGCGAAAGAAAAATATGATGGCCGATCACATTAAAGGTGCCGGGAGCCTTATGCGGCGTGATCGCCTTAAAAACCGCGTCAACCGCATCGGAAAGATAAAGCGGGTTAAACATCATGTCAACCGGCGGATAAAAATCATCCAGATTCTCCGTTAAAGCCGCTTCCAGAAAAAGGCGGCTGCAAAAATCGAACGGCGAAGCCAGGCCAAAAACCTCCGTCAGGCGCAAAACAACGCATTCCATCTTATTCAGGTACGCAAAATCCTGGCAGATGTCTTCCCCTTCGCTAATCATCAGGCAACGCATGTCCTGGGGATTTTTTGCCGCAGACTCATCCAGCTTCGAACTCCATTCGGCCCCATAAACCTGGGTCGAGGAAAGATAAACGAAACGGCCCGTCCCGGACTGCTCCGCCGAAATCAAAATATTCGACAGCCCCGCCAGATAATCCATCGCTTGTTCCTGCTGCCATTCGGCGGCATATTCCTCATCCTGGGCCCCAAGGAATACGATCGCTTGCGGCATGATGCCCGCGATGATATGCTTGATTTTATCATCGGAATATTTAAAGTCATAATGATAGGCCTTACCCGTGGAAGGCTGGCTGCCAATCGTGTAAACCTCATTTTTTTCCCGAATCAGGCGGTCAACCAATGCCTCACGGAACGCCCCTGAACCAATGATCAATATTCGCATCCGGAAGCTCCTTCGCCTAAAGCGCCGTCCGGCTCATTGCCGCCGCCGGATGGCAAAATATTCGTTTCATCAGCAGCCAGCTTTTCCCTAAGCCGGTGGTTCTCTTCATAAGCGGCCAGCTTTAATTTAAGCTGGTGGTTCTCTTCATAAGCGGCCAGCTTTAGTTTAAGCTGATGGTTCTCTTCATTAATGATGGAGTGGGAAATCGCCAGCTCCGTAACCCTGGCATCAAGACGGGAAATATCCATTGAGCTTTTAAAGCAAATCAAAAATAGCAAAACCGACGACACCAAAAAAAGCAGCGTTGGCGTATAATCAATATGCAGCCACCACGCAATCCGGTCAACGATGTTCGGGAACACCGCCGTCACAAAAATCAACGTGCCAATCAGCAGCCAGAAAATCGAATTCGACTCATCCAGCTTGTTTTTCATCAGCGTCCGGATAACCGTAAAAAACACCATCGCACTGACAATAATACTGAAAACCTGCGTAACGCTCATATGCCCCTCCCTCCGGAACGTCCTGTTTATATTATACAAGATTGGCTGTAAAATTCAACCGGAAATCGTATTTCTTGGGTGCATTCAAGCGATTTTGAAGCGGAAAAGCTAACGAATGGATTTATATTAGGTCTTTTGTGTTAGTTTTAAAATTTTACGAACGCTATTAGCAAATTTGCGTTGATTGCTTTCGCTTGAAGTGATTTTGGTTGTAATATATTTTTGACGGACAGACATTGAAGCACTTATTCTTGTTTCGACTTCATCCGTTATACATGACGCCACAAGAACAGTTACAGCATTTGGATATTCTGCCAGAGTATTTTCAAATGACTTTAACATTGCTCCTAATCTCTCAAGTGCACCCGCCGGGTCAAGTCCGGCCTTAATCTCTATTACGCCAACTATAGCACCACAATCATCATAAAGTGTTATATCCGGTTCTGACGAGAATAAAATTGAAAAACCATTTTTAAGGTTTATCGCTTTAATGTTTTCTATTGAATCCAAAGCTTCATGCGCGACTAAATCAGAGATGGAGCTGGTTCGGTTTTGCCTGTCACAAATTGATGATATGTCTTTCTGAAACAAAAGTTCTCGTAAAATAATAGACCGTATAACACGTTCTCCCTCGTTACCAATCGAGTTGCGCCACGAACCATCAATGTTTGTTCCTGCGGTCGCATACATCATGCCTTGAATTTCATTTTCGCCAATATCCGAAGCAAGTGTTATTACTAAAGATAGCACTTCATTTATACTCGCGACAAGTTTATTAACTAATTCGTTTGACAACGATCCTGCATCCATTTTCCCTCTTTCTATTTTTTCAACATTATTAACGCCAGATATTGCTTTTAACCCCTTTTGCGGAAGCATAGCAACCGAGCGATAATATTTAAGAAACGAAGGATTTAACTGTAAAATTTTCGGATGCACAAAAACAAGCATTGGGTCAACCTTATTTGTTTTTAGTGTTTCCCATGCCGTCTTACTTATTTTCCAATCAGGATAATTAGACCAATTTAATCTCTTGCCTTCGAGGTCACATAAATTTCTAATCTGCATATAAAGCTCAAAATATCCATTCGCTTGAAGTTTGTTATAAAAAAATGTAGATCTCAGCAAATAACTCTCTTTAGTGGCCTCATATGGTACGCTTGGCATTTAGGATTCCTCCTTTTCAGCAAACCATTGCGTGAAAATGGCAGTAGCAATAATTTCGGCAAGAGTAGGGGGAACGGCATTTCCAACTTGTCCAAATTGTGTCATGGTCGTAACTCTCTTAGAACTATATGAATCAAGCCTTACTCCTTCAAAAATCCAATCAAGGGGAAATGATTGTAAACAAGCTAACTCCCTAACTGTAAGCATCCTATCTTCAAAAGGGTGAATAAAATCCCTATATCCACTTCGCGTTACAGTAGGAGATGGCTCATCAGGGTCAAGACGTCTATATGTTGAACCATATGTTTTTTCAATTTTTGATAATTTTCCGCCTATTGGTACTTTCTTGATTTTTTCTATAGTTGACGGCGAATGGGCTGTTGTTTGGTGGTTATGAATAGTGTTAGTAGCCATAACGCTCTCTCCTTCCTTTAATTGTACTGGCAACTTTTAAAGCTGTAGCTGATGGCTTCTCTGGTTCGGGAAGCTGCCCTATGGCATCCCAAACCGTAACAAACGATTTGCTATTGCATTTTACTTCTGGATAGCAAAACTCTTTTGCCTCACGATTTCCAACAATAATAATTCGCTCTCTATGTTGTGGAACACCGAAGTTGACGGCGTTCATAACTTGCGGTTTTGCAACAGTATAGCTATAAATCTTTCCGTTTATTTCGATCGGCTTCGACAATTCTTTAATTAGTAAATCTAACGCTTTTCCATTGTCCCAATTGGCAAGTCCTTTTACATTTTCAAAAACAAATCCTCTTGGCAGAGTATCTCTGATTACTCGAACATACTCAAACAGCAATTTTCCTCTCTCATCTTCAAGCCCCTTCCTCAAGCCGGCAAGACTAAAGCTTTGACACGGAGGCCCGCCGATTACAAGAGCCGCCTCTAATGGCTTTAAGCCTCCAGCAGTAAGTATATCATTTGAATTAACATCTTCAATTTTCTTGTTTATTATTGGCAATTTGGGTTTATTAGCTTTTAATGTGTCACAACAAGCTGAATCCGCTTCTACAGCTACAGCGATTGAAAAACCTGCTTTTTCAAATCCAATATCTAATCCGCCTGCACCTGTGAACAGACTAATTACTTTTAAGCTGTTGTTATTATCGTTTTTCAATACTGATAAATTTGCTTCGTAAGTCATCTTTTCTTTCACCTGCATTTCCGATAACTTTTTATCTGTACAATTATTATAATCATTAATAAGAAAAACGTCAAGAACAAACCGCGAACATTTGTTCTTCTGATTTGGCAGTAATACGATCCCTCAACGTCCTTTCAGCACCTGATAATAAATAAACGTATACCCAGCCATAATATGCCGCCGCAGCGGCCTTAACCCCCGCCAGAGCGTTGCCAGGATATTATACCGCCGATTCATCCGCCCGATGACTTTCCCCTTGCGGATGATATAATCCGCGA
>Ga0082212_10009755_pt1 | contig 12351 bp, 16 predicted proteins | sample TergutNt197P3_FD_71548 | JGI IMG/M metagenome (GOLD analysis project Ga0082212, IMG submission 71548) | Neocapritermes taracua P3 segment gut microbial communities from Petit-Saut dam, French Guiana - Nt197 P3 | ecosystem: Host-associated > Arthropoda: Insects > Digestive system > Gut ... | reverse complement strand
TTTATTAAACGCAATCAACGCTTCAAAGGAAAACGAACCCGATAAACTGATTTACGCGCTCGGGATTAAAGGTATAGGCGAACGGAACGCGATATTGCTTTGTGAAAAATTCGGCGGAGTAGACGGGATTATGAACGCTTCCGCAGAAGAAATAGAAGCAACTGAGAATTTCGGTGCGGTTTTAGCGAAAAGCGTTTATAATGCTATGCGCGAACCGAGTATGCTGGGTTTAATCAAAGCGTTAAAAAACAGCGGACTTAAAATGGAGTATACAAAAAAAGCCGCAAGCAAAAAGCTTGAAGGACTGACATTTGTTGTTACGGGTACGCTTCCGGGGCTTTCCCGCAAGGAAGCGGAGGAATTAATTACTTCAAACGGCGGAAAAAGTTCCGGTTCGGTTTCAAAGAAAACAAGCTATGTTTTAGCGGGAGAGGAAGCGGGCAGTAAACTCACCAAAGCGCAAAGTTTAGGAATAAAAATAATCAGTGAAGAAGAATTTAAAAACATGCTGTAGGGGCGAACATTGTTCGCCCCTACACAGGGATTCGTTTTACCCTGTGACTAACCGCGCAGGTAACTTCATACGGGATTGTACCGAGTTTTTCAGCAATAAATTCAACGTTTGTTTCTTTATAATTTGCGGAATAAAGTTCCGCAATATCGCCGACTTTCACGTCTTTTACACCGCTGACATCAATCATAAGCTGGTCCATGCAGACCCGCCCGATAACAGGGCAGAGATTGTTTTTAACCGCAATCAGCCCGCTGTTTGAGTGCGCTCTTGAATATCCGTCGGCGTAACCTGCCGGAATAACGGCGGCAAGGCGTTTTCTAACCGCTTTATAAGTTCTGCCGTAACTGACGAAGTCACCTGCTTCAAGTGTACGAAGCTGACAAATCGTAGATTTTAACGACATAACGGGCGAAAGAGTAAACGGCAGTTCACAGGCAGAATTAGGCGAATACCCGTAAACAGCTAATCCGGTTCTGATATAATCGCCTATAAAATTAGGATGCACTAAAATCCCCCCGCTGTTTTGCGAGTGGACTTTCATATGCTTACATTTTATGAACGAAAAAAGTTTTCCTTGTTGTTCAATTGTAAACTGCATATCTTCTTTCGTAAGGCCGTCGGCGGAGGAGAAGTGCGTAAAAACAGCTTCACAGCGAAGCCCCGGAAGTAACAGTATTTCTTCAAGTTCTTCTTTTGTGTTAATTCCGACGCGGTTCATGCCGGTGTTAATTTTGATATGTATACGAATGTTCATATCTTGGCTTGACATGTATTCGCTTAGCTCGCGTGCGTAATCAAGCGCGCCGACCGTCAGGATAAAATTATTTTCGGCGGCTTGCTTGAAATACTCTTTTTCGGTGAAGCCAAAAATTAAAATTTCGCTGTTTTCTACAAACGGCTGTATATGAGCGGCTTCATTGAAGCATGAAACCGCGAAGAAGTTCACGCCGAGTTTAACAAGCGCGGGGCAGATGATGTCGTCGCCATGCCCGTAGGCGTTCGCTTTAACTACAGCGATGATTTCTTTACCGGGGCTGATTCTGCGTATTTCCGAAACATTGGAAGCAAGCGCGGAAAGATTGATTTCTACCCATGTTCTGCTGTGAAAATCCATACATTACCTCTAAATTACAGTTTCCCGTATTGTTTTTTTATTTAATATGTGGTATTATAATATATGATGGGGTTTAAAATATTATTTTGTCTTGAATAATAAACGGGGGCGATTGAAGGATGGCGGTCAAAAAAGCAACAAGAAAAAGAAGCAACTGGTATATTTATTTATTAACCTTTGTAATTACGTTTGTGATGCTGAGCTTTGTGGTTTATAATATATGGGAATATTTGTTTCCGGCGAAAAATCTACCGGCGATGACGGGTTCTTCTTCCGACAACCGCCCGGACGCTGTTTTTAACACAACGTTTTTGCTCATGCTCTCGGAGAATAAGGGCGGCGTTCCCGATTATTACATGCTGATGAATTACCGTCCGCGGGACGAAGAGATTGTTTTAATTCCTGTGAAGAAAAACCTTTTATCAACCGTTCGCGGCGAACAGGGGATTTTAACCGATTTTTACATTTCGGACGGTTCAGACGGCGTTATTACGGCGATTAAAAACGCTTTCGGCGTTGAGTGCGAGCATTATATTAAATTTGATAAAAGCTCGTTTATCAGCTTTTTTAACACCGCAGGCACTACGCCCGTTAATATTCCGTCCGATTTGAGGGAAAGCGAAATTGAATTTTTAGCGGGTTCTTATGAATTTTCAGGCGAAGATTTATATAATTATATTACATATCCCGAATACAATCAGGGCGAAGATTACCGCTTAATGATTCACGGGCACGCGGTTTCAAATTTTATAAACAAAAACAGCCGTAATCTGACGGTATCGGAAATGCAAAGCCTTTTCACCAAAATTTTAAACACAACCGACACCAGTCTTGACTTTTTAGATTTTACCAAGAATCAGCAGGTGTATATGTACACAACGCAAAACAGCTTCAATATTGCCGATTATTATATCCCGAACGGTACGGTTGATGAATACGGGCAGTTTTCAGTTTCGGAAAACACGGTAGCGACGATTAAGGAAAGATTCGGATTCAAAAAAGATGATCATAGTTAATTAACTTAGAAAATGCCCAATAAACAGGAATGAAAAGCTTTAATTTATGGGTTTTTATGCCTATTTATTGGTGCAATTTTCAAGTTAATTTACTATAAATAACATAACAAAAATAAACGCCGCTTTAATTAAGGCGGCGTGTTTTATTTTCAGTGGCGCGGGCGTTTCGCAACGAATTCAAGCGCGTTTATAACGGCAACATCAATATCAAGTACATTCTGCCGTATCATCTGCTGGTCGATTTTTGTAAAAAGCTCGCCTCTGGTTGTGCTTACGTATTTCGGGGGGAGGTTATTAAGCGCGATACACTTTATATCCTCCGTACACTGTTCACAATTGCAATATTCGCCGTTTTTCATACGGTCTTCCATACGTATTTCAACCATTTTTTCCATCATATTAATAAAAGCCATATTATGACCATTCCTTTCGATGCTTATGCTCTCCGTCTTTTCATTCTACACCTTTTTCTTTATTTTGTCAAGATATTGATGAAAAAAATTTAAAACATTGACATTTTTTGCTTTAAAGGGTATAATAGGTAAAGATTAAAAACAAGCGAAAGGGACAAAAAAATGGGCATTTCCAACTTAATATTCGGCGATTATTCAAAAAAAGAACTGAAAAGAATGGAGCCGCTGAAAGAAAAAACATTGGAGCTTGAAGCGGTTTATGAAAAAATGAGCGACAGGGAGCTTCAGGGGCAAACGCCAATCCTCCGCAAACGCCTTGCGGACGGCGAAACCTTGGAGGATATACTGCCGGACGCTTTTGCAGTTTGCCGGGAAGCCATGTGGCGGGTTATTGCGATTAAACCCTATCCCGTGCAGGTTCAGGGCGGAATCACGCTTCATCAGGGCAGAATCGCTGAGATGAAAACAGGTGAGGGTAAAACCTTTGTTGCGGCTTTGCCGTCTTATTTGAACGCGCTGACGGGTGAGGGCGTGCATATTGTTACCGTCAACGACTATCTTGCCAAACGCGACAGTGACCAAATCGGGCGGGTGCACCGCTTTTTAGGGTTATCGGTCGGTGTGATTATACACGAAAAGGACAACGATGAACGCCGTGAGTCTTATAACGCGGACATTACCTACGGAACGAACAACGAGCTTGGTTTTGACTATCTGCGCGATAATATGTGCATCAGAAAAGAAGATAAGGTACAGCGGGGTCATCATTACGCGATTGTGGACGAGGTTGACTCGATTTTAATTGACGAAGCGAGAACGCCGCTGATTATTTCGGGGCGCGGGGACAAATCAACCGAAATGTATCAAAAAGCAGATAAATTGGCGCGTAAATTAAAAATGGTTAAGGTTGTGGAATTAGACAGCAAGGAAGAACATGACGATTATGAAGGCGATTTTATCGTTGATGAAAAAGCCCGTACTTCCACGCTTTTACCTAAAGGCGTAAAAAAAGCCGAAGAATTTTTCGGCATTACCAATCTGATGGAATCCGATAATTTAACCGTACTTCATCATGTGAATCAAGCGATTAAAGCGCACGGCATTATGAAAAACGATGTTGATTATATTGTTGACGACGGCGAAATTATTATTATTGATGAGTTCACGGGGCGTAAAATGCTCGGGCGGCGTTTTAATGAGGGGCTTCATCAGGCGATTGAAGCCAAAGAGGGTGTTAAGGTAAAGCATGAAAGCAAGACTTTGGCGACGGTTACGTTTCAAAATTATTTCAGGCTTTATGCAAAGCTTGCGGGTATGACAGGTACGGCGATGACGGAGGAGCAAGAGTTCAGAGGGATTTATAACCTTGACGTGATTGAAATCCCTACGAACAAGCCTGTCGTCAGGTATGACAGGGAAGACCAGGTATTTAAAAACGAACCGGGCAAGTTCACTGCGGTTATACGGCAGATTAAGGAATGTCACGAAAAAGGACAGCCGGTGCTTGTGGGTACAATTTCGATTGAACGCTCGGAGCTTTTATCAAAGCTGTTAAAACGTGAGGGGATTAAACATGAGGTGCTAAACGCTAAGAACCATGAACGTGAAGCGGAAATCGTTGCGCAGGCGGGCAAGAAAAACGCCGTTACAATCGCTACGAACATGGCAGGGCGCGGTACAGATATTATGCTCGGCGGCAACCCTGAATATTTAGCCAAAGCGCAAATGCGCAAAGAGGGGATTGAAGAAGATTTAATCATAGAAGCTACAGGCTTTGCCGATACTGAAAATGAGGAAATTCTAAAAGCGCGTGACGCTTACCAAAAATACAACGAGCGTTTCAGGGAAGAAATCATGGAAGAAGCGCAGGAAGTTAAGGACGCGGGCGGTTTGTTCATTCTCGGTACGGAAAGGCATGAATCCCGCCGGATTGACAACCAGCTCCGCGGACGTTCTGGCAGACAGGGAGACCCCGGCGAAAGTATATTTTTGATTTCGCTTGAAGATGATTTAATGCGGCTTTTCGGCGGTGAGCGCGTGCAGGGCATGATGAATATGCTCAAAATTGAGGACGACCAGCCGATTCAGCAGAAACTTTTAACTAAAACCATTGAATCCGCACAGAAGAAAATAGAGGGCAGAAACTTCTCTATACGCAAAAACGTGCTTGACTTTGACGATGTTATGTCACAGCAGAGAACGACGATTTACAGCCAGCGGTCGGCAGTGCTTGACGGCGGCGATGTCAGTGATAAAATCCGCGCCATGCTTGAAGAAACGATTGACGAAGCGGTTGACACCTTCTGTCAGGGAGAAATTGCGGACGACTGGAATTTAACCGGACTGCGCGAAAGCTGGTCGGGGATTTTAACAACGTCCGAAGATTTCAAGTATAGCAGGGAAGAGCTGAATGATGTTACCAGAGAGCAGATGAAAGAAGAATTGCAAAAGCGTGCAATCGAGCTTTACGAGAAGCGCGAAGCCGAATACGGGTCGGAGATGATGCGTGAGGTTGAGCGCGTGATATTGCTTAAAAATGTAGATACCAAATGGATGGACCACATAGACGCCATGTCCGACTTGAAGCAGGGAATTTATCTGCGCTCCATGGGGCAGAAAGACCCTGTGGTTGAATACCGGCATGAGGGTTTTGCCATGTATGACGAGATGATTGCGTCAATCCGTGAAGATACGGTCAGAATGGTGCTGACGGTTAGAATCAGGCGGGAAGCACCCATGCAAAGGGAGCAGGTTATGAAACCGGAAGCGGAGAACGCAGGTGCGCAAATCACCGTCAAAAAAGCCGCAGGAGAAAAAATCGGCGTGAACGATAAGTGCCCGTGCGGGAGCGGGAAGAAGTATAAGAAGTGCTGCGGGGCGTGATGATACCGGCTTGACAAAAACAGTAAAAAATGGTATATTAAAATAAGAGGGGGTGGGGAAATGGCGTTTGAAATTAAAGCTATTTTATCGGCATTAGCAGACAGTATTGCAAAATCAAAAACACTTAAAGAAGCATACATGGCGGTTATGAAAGCCGCAAACGTGGAAGGTGTTTCTATCCCGACTTATGAAGATGCAATGAAGGAAATTGAGGAATTGAGAAAAATCGATTAAAGAAAGGCAAGGGGGTGTAAAAATGGCTATCGAAACAAGAGTTGCTCAAAAAGAAAAGTTATATGCTTTATTAAGAGTAAAAAAAGGTTATCAGGATGCAGGATTGGAAATTTTACCGGTACTTGAAGAAGCGATAGAGTATGCAAAAGCTCCTATGGAAGCAGAGGATATATCACATATCGAAAAACAAGTGTTTTCGTAATAACGGAGATTTAAATAAGTAAAATATCAAGAACATCCCGCTGTCGTTTTAGACTGCGGGATGTTCTTTAGTTTTGATTAAACCATCGGGTTTTCTTCAACAAATTCCCTGCATTCGCCGTTTCTGCAGTAGTCGGGCTTATGCTTTCTGTGGTCGTTGTGCTTTTCGGTTTCGCGTGTTTTTACGACGTCATAATAATTATAATGATGTTCGTGTATTACGTCGTACTCATTGATAATATCATGCTGATGTCTGACGATGTGCTGATACTTTATAACCTTACGGTCTACGCCGCAGTCATAATTCTGTCTTTCAATCGATTCGCATTGGTCATGTCTCGGTTCACAGCATATGTCTCTTTCTCTGGGACAGCTCATTTATTTTCACCTCGCTTTCCTTGTTTTTATAGTTTATCTGTTTATTAACGGATAAACTATGTACTGCCGGTGTTTTTAATAAGTCCTTGCTGTGAACTGTTTATAATAGAACATTATTTTCTTTATTATAAAATATGCAAAGTCGTATAATTTGGTGCATAATACTAAATGCGGGATTTAATTTTTCCGGTAATTGCAAATAAAATAAAAACTATCAAATTTACCGCTACAATGCACGCACCGGGCGGAAGCGAATAATAATAAGTAATGATAAGACCCGCAGTGAAGCAGATTACAGAAGTAACCGCGGAGCATATAACGGTTTGTTTGAATCCGCCGAAAACCCTCATGGACGAAAGCGGCGGGAAAATCACAAGTCCAGAAATTAATAAAGCACCCATAAACCGCATACCGATAACGATGATGACTGAGGTTAAAACAGCAAGCAGTGTGTTATACAGCGGTACGTTGATACCGGACGCTTTTGCAAAATCCTCATCAAAGGTGACAAGGAAGATTTTATTATAGAAAAGTATGTAAAGCGTGATGATGACAAACGAGCAAACTACGCTGATAACAATATCAGACTTGTCAAGCGCGAATATACTGCCGAACATGTAGCGGTTTATATCATTGCGGACGTTAGGGCGCGACATCAGAATCAGCCCGAACGCAAGCGCGCCTGACGAAATCACGGCAATTAAAGCGTCCCCCTTGATTTTACCGTTTTTGCTGACGCGAAGAAGCAAAACTGCGGCGATTCCCACAATCGGAATTGCCGCCCAAGTCGGGAGCGGATTGACAGCCGCGGTAAGCGCGAAAGCCCCGAAACCGACATGCGCCAAGCCGTCGCCAATCATGGAATACCGCTTCAAAACAAGATTCACGCCGAGAAGCGCGGCGCAGAGAGAGGTTAAGCTTCCGGCAATCAGCGCGTTTCTCATAAATTCAAATGAAAAAATTGTTGTTAGTTCTTTAAGCATTTAATCCTCCCATTGCTTTAAACACTTCTGTTTGCTTATATTGAGCAACTGTTCCGAAAAAGTTTTCTTCCGATTTTTCGGAGATGTGCAGGATTTTTTCGGTGTTGTTCAATGCGCCTTTTAAGTCGTGCGAAATCATAATAACGGTCATACCTTCTTCTTTATGAAGCTGATTAATAATCTCATACAATTCTGTTTTAACGACAGGGTCAAGCCCTGTTACCGGTTCGTCAAGCAGAAGCAGTTTTTCTGCCGCGCATAAAGCCCGCGCAATTAACACCCTTTGCTTCTGACCGCCGGATAAATCGCGGAAACGGCGGTTTTTAATTTCGGAAATGCGCATGGTTGTTAAGGCTTCTGACGCTTTTTGTTTTTGCTTTTCTTTGTAAAAAGGAAAAAAACCAAGCCCGCTGATACAGCCGGACAGTACAACCTCTTCTACGGAAGCAGGGAAGTCCTCCGCAACGGGCGTTTGCTGTGGGAGATAACCGATTTGACTATGCTTCAAGCCGTTGAATTCAATTTCGCCTTTGTGTTTTAAAATCCCGAGCAGACATTTGACAAGCGTGCTTTTACCTGAACCGTTTTCGCCGACGATTGAAAGAAAATCACCCTGATTGACACTGAACGAAAGATTGCACAGCACATGATTCCCTTCATAATTCATGCACAGTTTTTCACATTTTATCATTTCTGTCATTATACAACCGCCTCTTTCAATTCGCAGTGACTGCACCTGCCGTGAAAAACGGTTTTAGCGTTGTCTATATTAAAACCGTGATTGCTTCGGATATGATTACCGAGATTGGAAAGCAAGTCACATTCCACGTGGAACAGCTTTCCGCAGCCGCCGCATTTCAAATGAAAATGCTCGAAGCAAGCTTCTTCATCAATATACTGATAACAGGCGCTTGCGCCGTCCTCTGCGGTATATCTGCGGACTTGTTTGGCTTCAAACAAAACATCCAGATAGCGGTAAATCGTTGCTTTTCCGACTGATTCGCCCGCGTTTTTAAGCGCGGCATAAATTTCATCAGCGGTCATATGCCGGTTTTTACTGCTTTTTAATAATTCTGATATTAATTTACGTTGTTTTGTGGTATAACTCATTGGTTTAAACCTCTCACAAATGAAATTGATATTCATTTTCATATTATAAAATATATTTTACGGCTTGTCAAGTGATTTTCTGTTAATTAATTCTTTTATCCAAAAAATGACAAAATAAAAAACGCATAAAAAAAACACGCCTTGTCAATACTTATTTATGGTAACTTCAGTTACTCATTTTCTATATCGGGAGTGATTTGAAATGTATTACAATAAGGTTGAAATCAGCGGCGTAAATACAGCGAGTTTAAAAGTTCTGAAAGAAGCGGAAAAAATCGAATTACTCCATAAAATCAAGACGGGTGATATGCAGGCACGCGAACAGCTTATAAACGGGAATCTGCGGCTTGTTCTGAGCGTAATCCAACGTTTTTCGGGGCGCGGAGAAAATCCGGACGACCTGTTTCAGGTCGGGTGCATAGGATTGATTAAATCGATTGATAATTTTGATACTTCATTGAATGTTAAATTCAGCACGTATGCAGTGCCAATGAATGTCTGTAGTGGAAAATGTATTAAATCATACGAATCCTTTTACAATATCAGCAACTTCAAGGATAACATCTTCCGATGCCGTTTCAATAATTTTTGCATTTCTGGCTTTTAAATCTAAAACCCGAATCTGGTCGCATAAAACAACTCCGGTGGTTTGCGTTTTATTATTTAACCTAACGTGAAAAGGGTGGTCTTTATCCCTGTTTGTGATTGGACAAACAATAGTAAGACTGCACATCGTGTTAAACAAGTCATTACTCACAACCATAGCGGGTCTATACCCTGATTGCTCGTATCCTTCTGTAGGGTCAAAATTAATTTTAATAATGTCACCTTGTTTTACCATACCTCTTCACCAACCGCCTTCCCCCAATCAATCTCAGACGGCTGATAATCGTTTGAATGTTCCTTTATAATCGTTTCGATATTTTTACCATAAAATTCTTCTAATCGTTTTTGAAGAGTTTTATGCTCTTTTATTTCAGGTTTTTCATCTAATACAGTGATTTTAACTTTTTTACGTTCAAAAAAAGTAATAGGGATACTTGATGTTTTTCCTGTAGGGAAAAAATCATTTTTTTCAAAATATCCTTCGTATGCTTGCATAATCAGTTCTCCTTTAAATTATTTTATTACCATATTTAATATTATACTTTATATAATATATAATGTCAATAAGCAAAGGCAGGAGATTATTATTATGACACGAAAACAAGCATTACATAAGGCGTTAGAAATCTTGACAGACAAAGAAGCAATCGGAAAAATTCAAGAGATTTTAGAAGAACTGCCGTTTACGAATTGGAGCGAGCGGACGATTTTTGATACCATTGACCAGTTTGTTCTTGATAACGGCAGAAACCCCACGGCGACGGATTTTATTCCCAAAGGTATGCCGCCGCATCCGGTGATTAAGCTGAGGTTCGGGATTCATTTAAAAGAATTTCTTGCGAAGTATTATCCTCAGCCGGAAAAGAACAAAGAAGAGTATAAGCGGATTTTCATTGAAGAATACATACGGATTAGTCCTAAGGGCGCAAATGAATTCAATCAGAAGCGCGGGGAGAATATACCAACGTGGGGGACGTTCGCCAAGATGCTCGGGTTTAACAAGTGGCTTGAATGGCTTACTTTCTGCGGGTTAGAAAAAAACAGCCCCGCACTCAGAAAGAGAGCGGGGACTGTGGAACTGACGATTATATCCCATGTGGATTTAAAAGGTTCATGAATTATTATATTCATCAATCGTCATTATTTCCGATTTGATTAATCCCTCTTCTGCCGTATAATCAAAATCAAATCTTTCAATGACGCGTTCGTTGCTGTCCTCGCTCCATTCAATAAAACCCTGCGCAAAATCTTCGTTTTCCATTGTTTCTGCGGTTACGGCGGCGGCAATTTCCTCTTCGGAGGGTACATATTCGTCAATAATTGCCTGCGCTTTTTCGGGGTTAGCAAGCGATTTGTCAAACGGAAGTTCAAAGATTACGCATGCCCCGTCATAATCTGAATTAGCGGTTAGTTCGCCCGTTTCCTCGTTGAAAAGAATGGCTTGATTATTCGGCAGCATACCGCTGTGAATACCGATATATACGCCCCTGTCGGCAAAAATGGTTATATCATCGCACTCAATTAAACGGTATAACACGCCGTCCGCCCATACTTCAGTCGCGCCTGTACCTAATAAATGCGCGTTCAAATGCCACGGTCTGATTCCTCTGATATAAGGTGAAATATAGAACCTTTCCGCGTCAAATCCAAAATCCATGGGCGTTCCGTCTGCTTTTTGAATAGCTACGGTTAAGTAAGTGCGGTCTTTGCGTACCTCTTCATTACCGTAATGAAGCTGATAATAATCGGATATGTCCGCGCCCGACACAATGGATTGCAATGTGAAGATATAACCGCCGGATTCCTTTGTTTCGTTGATATTGATTGCGCTGTCGCTCTCAAACGCCGCGCTGAGAGCGGAGTCATCAAGCAGTTCCGCAACCTCGCTCGGGTTCATTAAACGCCACGCGGCGTATGCGGTTGTGGTGAGCAGGGTTATCGCAACGGCGATAATTACAGCCGTTCTTAAATGAAATTTTCTCATAACAGGTTTCTCCTTTATAATTTTATTGTCAGCGGGAATAGCGATATTCGCCGCCATTTTGTTTTTGGTTTCCTCGATTAACACCGCGTCCGGCAATACCTGTTCCATCATGTTTTTGTAAACGTTTTTACTCATCAGGAAAACCTCCTTTCAGCTTCTTACCCAGAATGGAACGAGCGCGGGTAAGCCATGTGCGAACCGTTGATTCCTTTGCGTTCAAAATTTCGCTGATTTGTCTGACGCTTAAATCCTCGCAGTAAAAAAGATGAATTACAGAGCGGTATTTTTGAGGGAGTAATGTTAAATACTCAAATAAGTCATTGTCTTCCTTTATTTCAAAAACCATTGTTTCGTCAAGCGGTTCTGCCTTACGGAACCACGCCGACAGAAGAGAACGACAGCGGTTGACTGTTACGCGAATCAGCCACGCTTTACGGTGCTCCTCGCTTTCAAAAACACGAGATTTTGATATGTAGCGGAGAAAAACGTCCTGAAACACGTCCTCGGCGTCGTGCTTATTTTTCATTTGAGCAAAAGCAAGGCGGTAAATCATATTTGAATATTCTGCAATTACTTCCTCTATGCAATCGTCCGTACGCAACGATTGAACAGCCATCATAAAAACCCCCTTTCAAACTAAATACTTTTGAGACGGGCAAAAAGCTACAATAAAATAAAAAAATTCGATTTATTTTATCATAAAAAGGCGGAAAAGTCAAATGCTTTGCGATTTTAACCGCCTTTCCTATATTCAACAGCTTGAAGTGTGGACAAAATAAGTCTTTTATGATATAATAGACATATAAGAAAACAAACAATAAACGAAAATCGCCGCTGTCCCAAATGCGGACAAATCGAAAACCAAATTAATGCTGGATTTACCAAGTCTGGAACACAGCGATGTGTATGCAAAAC
>Ga0082212_10009754_pt1 | contig 12352 bp, 6 predicted proteins | sample TergutNt197P3_FD_71548 | JGI IMG/M metagenome (GOLD analysis project Ga0082212, IMG submission 71548) | Neocapritermes taracua P3 segment gut microbial communities from Petit-Saut dam, French Guiana - Nt197 P3 | ecosystem: Host-associated > Arthropoda: Insects > Digestive system > Gut ... | reverse complement strand
ATTTCTTCGTTGCTTTCCATCGACCCTGTTCGTTTACTTCCGCAACCTTTTGATACTGCACGGCTGCCTGCTGCATCATTTGTTCCGAAAACCGCTCCCTTAGTTCTGCAAGGGAATATTTGTATCGATATTGTGCCGGATCATAACCGGCAGGTTTCCGGTATTGTTCGGGCGCCAGCGGGATGACGATGCCGGTTTCCGTTTGCGGTCTGTTGTTGCAGGATAATACCAATAAAAGCAGTCCTGATAAAATGATATTTTTCATTTTCAATAAAAATTAATTTGACATGTTATTTTCCGGTCATTTATTTCTTTATGGAAACCCTGACGGGCGTTAGCGCCGGCATGTCCATGTTGACCATGCCGCAACTGACTTCGCAGGCAATCTCTTCGCCTTCGCCCTCATAGGTAAGCGTTATCGCCTGTAATTTTGTTTTTTCGTCCCAGCCATCCGGCGCAGGATAGGAAAAAGCGCCGCCGCTCCTTGAGAAAGCCAGCCAGGTATCGGGCTTGAAGCCGGGTAAAAAGGTAGACCAGTTTTTGGCGATAAGCCTGCCGTCCACTTTTATTTCGTAATTCCTGTTCTCGAAATCCACCGTCACGCAGGTGCCTTCGTCATAAGTAACCGTCGTGACCCTGCCGTTTTCGGTTATGCGCTCCATCTTCTTGTCGTACAGCAGACCGGTGGCCATCTGATGCAGGTAAATCCACTGTATATCATTATCATTGATGCCTTCCTCGCTGATAAAGATACTGCTACCCTTCATCAGTCCCATCAGCGTAGACTGCTCCGATCGTCCGCCGCCCTGATACGTGATCGTTCCGTGATAAACCATATCAATTAACGGGATGAACTTTTCGCCGGTAAAAAAGACTGAATAGGTATCGGTGCGTGCATGAAGGGCGAACCCTAAATGACCCACAAACCGGTGAATAAGCATCTCGCTGGTAACATCTACTCCATATTTATGAAACTCGTCGATGATGGCAATCTTTCCCTTGTGGGATTTTTCGGCCGACGCCGGGTCTTCGGGATTAAAATCATAGCGCAGCGGCTCGGCCGACAGTACGTCTAAATGGTACGATTTTTGTATCCCGTAGGTATCGATGGTCGCTTTCACCCGTTGCTGCATCAAACCCAGTTTACTGTATTTGTGCGGACTGATGATATGATCCACGCCTGCCGGCCAGAACCATCCCATCCACGGGTTACCCTCCTCGTCAATACTGTATATCCGCGGGTCGTAATGCTTCGTATGTATCACGTTGGAATCGAAGTTATCATGTAAAGATAATATGGTGTTGTATTTGACTGCTTCGCGGATGTAGTTTTTCAGTTCCTCTACCGTTCCCGCCCTTTCGTCGGTATTCAATGTAAAGGGGTATGAATTGTCAAAACCGCCTTCCTGAAACCCTCCGATATACAATACCTGCGGCATACCGTCCAAGATATTGTAATATTTACGGACCATTTCAAAAATCTCCCTGAAAGTGATTACTTTCGACAATCTTTTCACCGGATAGGGCGACTGCTCGGTCACATAACCTGCCGGCGGTTCCGGTCCGGCCGTAGCCAACTGTTTATGTATCAGTGCGCGCCGGTACAAATCCCTGTTGACGCCCTGTAAGTCTTTACGCCAGAATCGTGCGACTGCCTGCCATCCGTCGGCGCCCCATTTGGCGTCCAACAGATTGATTTTTACCGTATGATCATGCTCCACCGGAATGGATGCGACCTTGCCTTTGCCCCTGACGCGATTCACAAATACCATCCCCAGGTTTGCAGTCTTATCCCGCCCGTTATCCAATACGGCTATGTTCAGCCGGTCGTCCATGCAGGTGGATTCCAGTACAAGTTTTTGGTCTGACTTCAATAGCGCAGCGGCGTTCCTTGTATCATACTTGATCGAATAGCCTTGCGGTATCGCACGATCGAGCGATAACAACCGTCCACCCGCCAAAAAACTGACTATTTCAACCTTACCGTCCAGACTCATTATCGAAGGCATGTTGATTTCAAGCAATTCGTACCCCTTCGTTTCTTTCACGTCAATCATGGAAAATTGCAGCGTATCCCGCACCATCTCAAACCGAAGCGTATATTCGGCTACATCCAACCCTTTGAGCGAAACTTTCGCCTTGTAGTCTACCTGATTATTTCTCCCCGTCGCAGTGGCGTAAACCACTTTCACGTTGTCGTTCCCACTGTAATGCAGGACGTCGGCAGCATATTCCCTAATCGTAACGGAAGGCGACATGCCGCGCGTGCTTTCGTTCATGGAAATTCCATTGATCGCAATAATTTCGGGAAACTGCCTGTTCAATGTTACTTTCTGATTCGAGCCGATTGTAGCGCCGTCGCGATTGCCCGCATGTTCGCTTACAATTCCGGCAACCGGCCGGTTAAACTCGTTTGTGACGGGTTTGCGCACCTGATCCATCGTAGGCGTACCCCAGCCCCAACCCAGATCAATCCGTCCGACTTCGGCCTGTTCTACAAGTTTCCCGTCTTTCCCGATAATTTTTACCGGCAGATGCTCCTCGTCGCACAAACCGATTTTGATGGTATAGGTTCCACCCCAGGCCAGATTCATCCGGCATTTGAAAGTTGTCTTCCACACGTCGCCGGGTTGCCACTGGATGGTTGATGGATAAGGATCCCAGTAATAGCGGTAGTATTGCACCGTGTTCTCCAGGATACGCTGATGACCGAACGAAAGTTCAGCGAAACCTTTTAACGGACTTTCCGAAGCCTGATTCCCTACGTTCTGAAACCAGCATGTGACATACATCGTATCGGTTGGCTGAAACAAATCGGACGAAATATCCACCTTGAGCAACACCGGCTGAAAAGCGTCGACTGCGCCGTACACATGAAATGAAACTAACCCGATAAGGGCAATCAATGTCTTTTTATAAATTTTCATAGTTAAGAAATATTATTTAAATGATAAATTCCAGTTAATATCTTTATTCTGCTTACTGTCGATTGACAATTTGATCAACCCGTCCGCATCGGGGGGCGCGATTGAAGCCTTTCCCGAATCGACTTTCACGCTCAGCGCATTATGCGCATTGGCGGCAATAACAACGACATAAGTCTCGCCTCCCACAACAGAAGCCACTCCCGACAGTGTTTTGCGCGCCGCATCCCACCGGACGTCTTTCAAATCGATGTATCCCTGCATGATGTGCCGGTTGGTCGACACAAACTGCGGAAAATCTTCTTTGGCATGTAACGCAATCATACGGGTTTCGCCCGGACGCAGTGTTTGCCTGAACGGTTCGTTTCCGTTGATCAGACCTGTCAGGCAGTCGTTCCAGAAATCGTATGCGTAATACCGGCGAAGGCTGTCCAAACCTAACCCGCCTTCATTCAGACTCTTACCGGGCCACATGACAAAGTCGTTTTTTTCTGACGGTATTGTATCCAAATGATAGTTATACAGCGTCAACTGATGCCAGAATGGATTCACTTCGAAATCATAGATTCGCGGATAGCTCGCGCCGTTGTCGAACGCGTCGATCGGTCGCGCGCTTTGCGCCGTCGCGTGGTAGGGAAACGTACGGCTCATGTCATGCAACTGTTCGGCAGTGAGTTGTGCGAAGCTGTTACCAAGCAGAAACCGGCCGCTTGCCACATACGACATGGTCAGCATCGTCCGCACGCCGTCGTTATGCGTTACCGGCCCGGCTTTGGCAAGCGATTTGGAATCCATGTCATAATTAACAACCACCCTGTTCTTATACCAGCGCAGACCGCCAAGCGACACCATTTCCGGCGTAATAAGGTCGGTATCACCCCATACGCGCTGCGAAGAGACAAGCCCCAGCGTGATATCCGACCCGCGCACGATATTGCGTTCCTGCAACAGGGCGTCTTTCCCCAACCCCTCGCGTGCCAGCCCGAACATCCGTCGGTAAGCCCGGGCGGTTGTGGCATATTTGTCTTCAAAACCGCCTTCATAAGCCCAGGCGGTTATCTCCGGATAATCATAAAAAATGCCTTTGACGCCTGCTTTTTGCAAGCGGGCATAGACCTGTTGCATGTGTTGGGTAAAACCGGGGTCTGTAAAATCATACCCCCACACCATCCGGTCTGTTTTCCCGTAATCATCCCTGAAACGGGAAGGATAAGTCAGCTCCTGCGTCAGCCGCCTTTCGCCAACGATAGGCCTGTAGGGGTCGTTGAACAGTGCCCAGTCGGGATGTAGTTTGATAAAATCTTCAGAGCGGCGACCCGACTGCATGTAGGTGAACGGATAGCCGCCTTTGGCGATAATGGCTTGCGCCCAGCTTTCGGTCGTGAGGTAAGGCGCTACATAATGGCCATATTGCGTCCAGTGCGCGTCGTCCCACCAGCCCTGTTCATTGTCGTGTCCGTAATCGTCGGGAACTAAACGGATCGCCACTTTGGTATAACGGGTGATACCGCTCCGGACAGCGTTGTCCATCTCTTCTACCGCTCCTTTCGAATGATTGAACGGCGGACGGCTGCGGTCGCGGTTGAAAATGGCGGCATACCACAGGCACTCCGTCGGAAAGTCGTAATATTGCAAGTCGATCTGTTGTGTTATCTTCAAAGCCTCCGCATATTTTTCCAATGCCTCGAAAGGATTTTCATTGTGGAAGCACAGGTAGAACTTTTCGTTAAGCATATATCGCTGTCCTGCATCAATCAGGCGTCCCACCGGGTCTTCGCTGTACAGGTGTATTTGCATCGACTGCTCCGAAGTGGAAAAATGGACGAATTTTTCAAATTCATTGTATGAAAGTCCGCCGGCCACAATGATTTCAGGTTGTTTCGCATCGCCGAACCGGGCAAGCAGATTATTAAAGCAAGTGATTTTTGCGGTATCGGTTACCCGTGTCGGACTGCCCCCGCTGTTTCCATCCAGCACGCGATAGTTTTCCCTGACATTTTTCCCTTTGTAAGCCTGATTGGTCATCAACGGGAAAAAAGTCATCAGCCGGTAGGGTTTATCCGTATCATTGTCAACGCCCATATTGAACACGATGTATTCGCGGTTATCATACAGCGTCGCTTGCCACAGAATATCCGCATAGTCGGCGAAATGTACCGTGACGGTTACCGTCTTGCCTATCCCTAAACCGTCCGTACAGTTTTCAGCCTGCCAGGTTATTTTTTCGCAATTGTGATTCGACTGCAACGCATTACATCGGAAGTACGCCCGGTCGATTACTTTCTCGTTTTTGTCGTTTTCGATATAAAATTGTCCTTCCTTCGGATCAAAGCACAGTAGCATCTTGTGGTTGCCAAAATATATCCGGCCTTCTTTTTCTTCGACCGTAACCGTATTTTGCGCATTCGGCAGCGAACAAAAAAGCAGCAAACCGATAATCATCATCCATATGTTAGCTTTTCCAAACATCCGCGAATAATATCTTTTTTTAATCATTAACCATTATCGTCGTTTTCGATTCGTTGAGATAATTTTCCCTATCCACATGAATGACATTCCGTTTGAGGATGGTATAGTCGGCAAACGGGGGAATATGAATACCGTTAGGCCCGTCCGTAATATGATTGGCCTCAAAGATGTTCCATCCGTTCAGCGGCGCAGTTTCGGTGACATTTTCAAATTTATGCGTCCCGTTGAACGAGATGCCGTACTGGCCGGAAGGATCACCCCTGTACAGCCACGAAGGTACGATATGGAAGTTGGGATAATACCTGAAATCGACAAATTCGCAATAACGGACGGTATTGCCGAATACCGGCGCGCCCAATAAGGTAAGTCCGCCGCCGCCGATCGACCGCGATCCGATCAGGTCGATAAAGGCTACGGTCGCCGGATTTTTGTCATGATAGGCCCAAAGATAAAAAGGCGCGCCGTCGCGCATGATATGGCCGTCGACCACATGCCCCAGGTTGATGCCCCAAAAGCCTGTCCAGCTGGCATTGTTGGACGAAGTATTATCGATCCACAGATGCTCCACATTGGAGCCGCCCACCGTTACCACCGTTGTTCGGTCGGGAACGACGTCCCACGACTTTTCCAGTGTCAATCTATTCATTGTGTTCGACAGGATCCTGCGGTACTGTCCGATGCCTTTTCCGTCAATAATCATCGCATAACTGTCGGACATGTCGACGTCAAACGGCTCTCCTTCAACAGTAACCGTATTTCTGTCGGCTTGTGCGACGCGGCCCCACCAGTGTGCCGGTCCCGATTCGATCATCAACTCGCCGTCGTTGTGCCGACGCGCCAGGTTATTGATAAAGAGATTGCCTATCATCGCCAGGTGCGTGGAACTCAAACCTATATCGTATAACTTGCTTAGATTGTTGTGTTTTCCAAATTTTGTTCCGTTTTGCGAAACATAATTCCGTATGCCATAGTAGGTCTCGTTACTTTCAACGACCGACTTGCAGAATCCGCGCGTAAAAATCGTATTGGGCATCCCCGTCGGAAAAGTAACCATTTTATTGCGTCCCACATAAGCCTGGTAGTGGCTGTTCGCTATCACATCCATCGAACCCCAACCCCTGAAATCACAGTCGGCAATAACCAGCCCGTACGTATTTCCCATGATCGCTACCGCATGAGAACCTTGCCAGCCGTCGGCCTGGCGGTTAGCCGTCACCCTGATACGCTCAATACGGATATTTTCGGCCACGCCCGGACAGCGGGCTATCAGTATTCCCATATCGGCGCCCGGCCCGTAAACCATCGAAAGGTCGGTGAGGCTGCTGTTATGACGCATCCAAACCATCGGCGTATAATCTTTCACGAAGGGCGTCCAGTCGTGCGCATAGTCTTCCAGTACGGCCTCCCGGGGGAAACCGCCGTGCATCGGGTTTTCTTCGAGCACTTGCAGGGTAGTGGCTCCTTCTCCTGCTCCGCGGAGGGAAACGCCTGCCGGAAGCGTTATTGTCTGGCTGACAACCACGATACCCGACGGCAAAACGACTGTTCCGCCCGTCGCGGCAGCGGCGGCGAGCGCCCTGCGCAAAGCTTCCGTATCGTCGGTATAGGCATTGGCTTTTACGCCATATTCTCTTGCCTCGTAGCAAACAGTTTTTTGTGCCTTCGGCTGAACCGTAATGGTCATCGGTTCGCTCCATCCGGCCGTCCCGCCGTGTCCGTTGTGGATAAACAGTTCATATTCGCCCGCTTCCATATCATGCGGGAGGCGCACTTCCACTTCATACAGCGTGTTATGTACATGCAGTGAACTGCGGGCCGCCATATCGCCGCTTTTTAACATGCGCAATTTACGGCTGTCCCGCTTTTTTACGGCAATCAGCCGGGCGTCGATATTACGCCCAAAAATCCTGACTACCTCGCCGGGTTTTGTTTTTTCAGGATATATAAACCATGGCTTTGACGACTTAATTAACCACGGTTTTGAATATCCATCCTTATTTTTCACCCAGATAACATCGTCGCCCACCCGGTCGCCAAAAAATCCGTCAGGCGAATAATCATCCGAAAATGCTACGGCCATCACCAAGCCGCGCGAATCCTGCGAGAGGATGTTCAATCGCCTCGCATTGCCCGGTGGAACGGAAGGTAGCCCTGTGTAGTCACCCGCTTCCAAAGCGGCAACGACCGCTTTTTCATCAAAAGGAATATTCGCCGAATAAACCTCCGTAACTCCTTCTAAAAAACCTGCTCCCCAGATGGTTCGCGTATGACCGCCCTGAACTCTGCATATTTCGGGAACGGACGAAAAACCCTGAACGGCGAAACAGAGAAAAAGGAATAGCAATATTTTTTTCATGATTATTCTTTTGTATTTTATTTGTTAGTGGAAACCCTTACTGGCGTTTGCGCCGGTATATCCATACTGATCAGGCCATTTTTGATAGCGCAGGGTATCTCAACGCCCTCGCCTTCAAAAGTAAGCGTTACCGCTTTGATTTTCGTTTTTTCGTTCCAGCCATCCGGCGCTGCAAAGGATAATACGCCGCCTGCCCTTGAAAAAGCTAACCAGGTATCCGGTTTGAAGCCGGGTAAGAATGTCGACCAGTCCTTTGCAATCAGTCTTCCATCAACTTTTATTTCGTAATTCCTGTTTTCAAAATCCACTTTCACATACGTTCCGGCATCATAAGTTACCGTTGTGACTCCTCCATTTTCGGTTATTCGCTCCATTTTCTTGTCGTACAGCAGACCTGTCGCCATCTGATGAAGGTAAATCCATTGTATGTCGTTTTCGTTAATTCCGCCCTCGCTGACAAAAATACTGCTTCCTTTCATCAATCCCATCAGGGTAGTCTGCTCCGTTTTCCCGCCGCCCTGATACGAAATCGTGCCGTGATACACCATGTCGACCAACGGGATGAATTTCTCGCCGGTAAAAAATACCGTATTAACATCCGTACGCGCATGAAGACTAAAACCGACACGGCCTATATATGGATGCTGGAGCATTTCACTTGTCACATCGATACCGTATTTATTAAACTCGTCAATGATAGCAAATTTCCCTTTCAGGGATTTTTCGGCGGATGCGGGATATTCCGGATCAAAGTCGAAGCGAAGCAATTCCGCCGTCAACACATCCAAATGATACGAATCCTTAATTCCGTATGTGTCAACGGTTTCTTTCACCCGTTTCTGCATCAAACCCAAAGCGCTGTATTTATAGGGCGCTATGATATGATCGACGCCCCCCGCCCAGAACCATCCCATCCAGGGCCTGCCTTCTGCATCGATGGCGGCAATTCGGGGGTCGTAATAAGGTGTATTGTGTACGTCGGAATCGTAATTGTCATGCAGCGACAGGATGGTATTATACTTCCCGGCTTCACGGATATAAGATTTCAGTTCTTCGACCGTTCCCGCCCTGTGATCCGTATTCAGTACATAAGGGTACGAATTGTCATAACCTCCTTCCTGAAAACCGCCAATATACAACACCTGAGGCATCCCGTCCAAAATATGGTAGTATTTCCTTACCATATCAAATATTTCCTTAAAAGTGGTTGCCGACCTCAATCTTCTTGAAGCGTTCGGCGAAAGGGAGTTGAGGTAATCCGGCGGAGGCTCCGGTCCGGTAGTTGCTAATTGTTTATGGATCAGCGCACGCCGGTACATGTCCCTGTTGACGCCTTTCAAATCTTTACGCCAGAACCTGGCGACCGACTGCCATCCGTCGTCGCCCCAGCTTGCGTGCAGCCGGTTGATCATTACCCGATGGTCATGTTCTACCGGAATGGAAGCGACATGGCCTCTACCTCTGACCCGATTCACAAATACCATCCCCAGGTTGGCGGTTTTTATATTCCCGTTATCGAACACGGCAATGTTCAGCCGGTCGTCGACACATGTTGATTCCAATACGATTTTTTGTTCCGATTTTAATAACGCCGCCGCATTTCGCGTATCATACTTGATCGAATAACCTTGCGGTATTGCCCTGTCAAGCGATAAAAGCCGTCCGCCGGCCAAAAAATTCACGATATCCACGTTCCCGTCCAAACTCAGGAGAGCAGGCATGTCGACTTCAAGCAATTCATAGCCGTCTGTTTCTTTCACATCGACCATCGACAGATGCAACGCATCCTGAACCGTTTCAAACCGGAGCGTAAATGCGGCGATAGTTTTCCCGTCAAACGTCATCGTCACCTGATAATCCAGCCGATTGCTCCCGGCAGGCGAAGCGGTGTATGCAACTTTCACGCCGGCGCTCCCGTTGTACAACAACAGGTCTGAGGCATACTCCCTGACAGTGGCTACAGGAAGCATTTCACGCGTACTTCCGTTCATGGATATGCCATCGATCGCTATGATCTCCGGGACAAGTTTATTAAAAGTAATTTTCGTGTCCGTCCCGATTGTTATAGCTGAACGATCGTTTATCTTTCCGCTTACAGCGCTGACATCCTGCCGGTTAAATTCATTTATAATGGGTTTGCATACCCTGTCCATCGTAGGCGTTCCCCATCCCCAGCCCAGATCGACACGGCCAATCTCTGCCTGTTCCGTAAGTTTTCCATCTTTGCCAATAATTTTCACCGGCAGATGCGCGACGTCGCACAGGCCGATTTTGATGGAATAGGTACCGCCCCAGGCCAGATTCATCCTGCATTTAAAGGTTGTTTTCCATATTTCACCCGGCCTCCACTGATTGGTTGCCGGGTAGATGTCCCAGTAATAGCGGTAATATTTCGTCGTATTTTCCAATATGCGCTGATGACCGAACGACAGTTCGGCAAAACCTTGCAACAGACATTCAGACGCTTGATTACCAACATTCTGAAACCAGCAGGTAACGAACATGGTATCGCTCGGCTGAAACAAATCGGACGAAATTTCAGCCTTGAGCAATACGGGTTGAAAGGCATCATCCGCGCCATATAATTGAAAAGAAACCGCCCAAATGAGGGCTATAAGGATTATAAAATGATTCTTCATAGTATTTTTTATGCACACAGATGACACTGAATATACTGATTTGCACAGATTTAATAATCAGTGAAAATCATGATAATCAATGTCATCAGTGTGCTAAATTATTACAGTCTCGTCAAACATCCATAATAGACTTACTTGTCATTCGGATTGGGAATGCCTATATAGCCGGCATTCGTATTGACTTCATTAACCGGTATTTTCCAGTACCAGCCGGAATAGGGAGGATTAACATTCGCTACGCCTTTCCTGTCGCCTGGCAAAATAGGCCTTTGCAAGGCTACCGTGTACAGCATATATACTGATTCGCCGGTCATCTCCCTGACAAATTCGTTCATGATTTCATCTTCGTTGATGGTGGCTGCGGTTATTTCATACTGACCTGTCAGCCCCGCTCTGTCACGTACGACTTTCAAATCGGCTGCCGCACCGGCTTTGTCGTTATTCCTGTTACGAATGGCTGCACGCATGATATAAAACTCCGGAACGCGCATGAGCGGTTGGTTTTGAAATGAACCTGTCGGGGTCCTGTAATATTTGTCAACATAAATCATCGGATCCACTTCCGCATCATGATGTTGCTGGTATTTATCCCAAAGCGTAACATCTCCGGTCGATTCCACCTCGGCTCTCACATCGGCGTTACTCTTCCAGGGTTCTACACGCCACCATGTTACTTTATTATCACGGTCAAGCCCGTGCCTCCCGTAGCGTTTATCGGCGCGTACACGACCATCCGCGGAATAATTACCAGCAGCATCTGTACTTGCTGTATGTCGTTCGTAGTCCTCGTTATCAATGAAGCAGTAGTAAATTTGTCGAAATCCGCGTGAGAAAATCCGGTAACTTTTTTAAATACGTCATAACGCAAATCTCTCGACACGCTTGCCGAAAAACGTGCCGATAAAAAAGTGTTTATAAGAGCAAATGCCACAGCGCACAGCGCGATAGCAAGCATCTGTCCGCCCGTCGTTGCCACATAACTCAAATTGCCGCGGCCTATTCCTTCATCTATGACAGACGACATTAAACTCGGCAGCGACAGTTCACACATCGACTGCCCGAACAAAAGAAGAACCATGGCAAAAAGGCTGAAAATATAAGGTTTTAAGTAACGCGCCAGTTTCCGCATAAAAACATCTCCGACTTTCAAAAAAGAATATTTCCTTGTATCATAACAAAAATTTGCGGCGCATATGTGAATAATTGATTACAAATCCGCAAAATCCTAAAAAATCATAGTCAAATATCAATTTTTTATATAAAAATAGACATACACATTGCGCGCATCATATATGCATTTTTCGGGCCGTTATTTTCAAGAAGCGCGGCTAATAAAAAAAACGGGCGACCTTTTCAAACTTTACAACGGGTCGCCTCGGCGGCAAGCCACCTCGCGATGACGATAAAAAATGCGCTGTTTATCCACTCCGCATAAAAATAATGCCGCGCTCGATTTTCGGGCGCAGCATTGCTGAAAAACGTTTTTTTTCTTCATATTCCGACCGTAAACTCTGTCTCGCGCTATGCCAGATCGGCCAAGCCGGTGTACAATTCAAAATACCGACCGCCACTCTTTAGCAGCGTGTCGTGGTCACCTCGTTCGATAATCCTGCCCTGCTCCATCACGAGAATCAAATCGGCGTTTCGCACCGTCGAAAGCCTGTGCGCGATGACCATCGTCGCGCGGTCGGAGGCGAGGCGGTCGAGCCCCTGTTCGATAAATTTCTCGGAGCGCGTATCGACCGAGCTTGTAGCCTCGTCCATAATAAGGATTGGCGCCTTTGACAGCGTTGCTCGCGCGATGCCTAAAAGCTGACGCTGACCCTGGCTAAGATTTGAGCCGTCGCGCTCTAAAACGGTATCGTACCCGTCTTTAAGATGAAGGATAAAACCATGTGCGTTGGCCATTTTCGCCGCCGCAATCACCTCGTCGTCGGTAGCGTCCATACGTCCGTATCGGATAT
>Ga0082212_10009753_pt1 | contig 12352 bp, 11 predicted proteins | sample TergutNt197P3_FD_71548 | JGI IMG/M metagenome (GOLD analysis project Ga0082212, IMG submission 71548) | Neocapritermes taracua P3 segment gut microbial communities from Petit-Saut dam, French Guiana - Nt197 P3 | ecosystem: Host-associated > Arthropoda: Insects > Digestive system > Gut ... | reverse complement strand
GTTCTTGGAGCATACACGAAAAATGATGATGAAGTCCTTGCGCTATCGGACAAACACGTTACTGTTTATAAAAAGCCAAAATCGATTTCTGAAATAATGCGTAAATGTGACATAGCAGTGACAGCGGCGGGGTCGATGGTCTATGAATCAGCAGCTATTGGAATACCAAGTATCTTAATAGTCCAGGCGGATAATCAGCACAGAATAGCGGAGTATTTAGCTCGAAAAGAGATCATGGCTTGTGCAGGTAGTTGGGACAACATAGATTTTAGTAAGCTGAGAAATGAAGTAGCTGCCCTGCTTAAGAATAGAACCAGAAGACATGAGATATCTAAAGCATTGATTGGGCTTGTTGATAAGAATGGGGCGCATAATGCAGCAAACGCAATACTGAGCAGGCTATGCATACCCTTAGAAAAGAGTTGACATATGAAAATTGCCATATGGGGAGCCACCGGGCATGTCGGAAGGGCGCTCTTTTTTGAAGCCTTGTCGAGGGGTATCGAGTGTCACGGCTATGTACGTTATATAAACAAAGCTGCCAGGCTTCTGACCGGCCAGCCTTGTTTTGGTTTTGAAGAGTTTGAGAGTAATAGCTACGATATTCTCATTAATGCTGTTTCGGCGAGTGTGGCCGAACCTTTTTCACTGTTTGAGATATTTGATCGTTTTGACTACCGCTTGATTGATTATGCCCGAAGTCACCCTGAATGCGCCTGTGTATCGATTAGTTCCGGTGCGGCATACGGTGATGTTTTCACAGAACCCGCAAAAGAAATGCTATCATATGAACTCATGCCCAATCGAATTGAGCAACATCAATGGTATGGGCTAGTCAAGCTAATCTGCGAACAAAGGCACCGAGCGCTGGCTCCGCTGCCGATTGTTGATTTGCGGATATTTGCTTTTTTCACACGTTATATCGATTTAGCTCAGCCATATTTCATGACTGACGTTGTAAATGCAATACTTGAACAAAAACCAATAGTCACGCCGCCGACGGATTTCGAACGCGATTTTATACACCCTTCTGATTTTCTTGATCTCATTTTATTGTGCGCTGAAAAACGAGTTAATGCCTGTTTTGATCTTTACAGCCTCTCACCTGTAAAAAAGTCGGAAATTCTTGCTTATTTCCAAAAAAAATACGGCATGTCCGTCGAAAACGGGGCCGTATGGGAATCAAAAACAGGTGGGAAAAGCAGGTATTATTCCGAACATCATTCAGCTTCTTCGCTTGGCTATCAACCACGATTCTCGTCAATGGATACAATAAGCGCTGAAGCTGAAGCTATTTTGTCTTTTTAGATATTACCGGTATGCTCACTCCAGCGCCTTCGTGAGCTATTACAGTCAATATTACATAAGTCTCGGTAATACTGTTATACATATTGATTAGTAAGCCGGTAGATTTGGCGATGCAAGATTAGCGTTTATTAGCAACTCTTCAGATAACTCGTGACATACAGCTAAGTACTGCTCAGCTTTTTCATTATCATTCTGCCGTTTTGATATTACCGCCATATAGAAAAGCGAATATTGCACGGCTATTTCATTGATTAGTATATCGTCCAGCACTTTCGGATCTAGTGTTTTTTCCAGAACATAGCTAAAGCATTCCGCCGCTTTGTCGAAATCATTCTTGTGAAAATACGCCTCGCCCTTGTAGTATCTCGTACGTATACTGTCCGGCGCATTTAGTGATATAACACTATTATAATCTTTTTCACGCATATGTTTCCGCATTATTTCTCGCGATTTCATACAAAGCGAATCACCAAAATCATCGGCAAAATACTCATCCGGCAGTTTCGCCTCAGGATCGAAGTTACGATAAAACTGTAGAATTATACTGAACAGCGTATCGCCTATCATGATACTTTCGTACTTTTGCAATCCACTGGGTAACGCGGATGAATAGTCTTGGTTGAAACATTGCTCCGCCGGAGCTATGTACTTATTCCAAGACTCTTTTTTTGCTATATCAACTATATGCTGAACCGCAATTTTGAAATACTTCATTAAGTCTTCAACGATAGGCTTACGTTCACAACCGTATTTTTCCCTTGCAGCATCCCAAATGACTGAATCCGGTCCGGCGCTCTTGTATGTCATGACATTCCCGTAAAAAATGCCGACAAGACACAATACTCTACGTAACACAGCGTTGTACAATGAAACCGGAGGGTTAACAACATTGTTTTCAATGTAATACGTATATGAATACAACATGCGCATTTTATTATCAGCTTCGTAACCGGCAAACTTATATAATACAACTGATCCTTTTTTCTTAATGTCAGTAACCTTGCTTTCAACACTACCATAGTAACATATAGGCATCTCTGTCATCATGGAATTGTTCTCTATTGCGTTTTCTATGGCGATCTTGACTAGTGGATCAAGAGATACATCTCTTGAAGGAATCAAATCGTTGTAATAGCTCAGGTGCTTTATCTTGTTTCTGCTCATATTGTATATGACGCCGGTAATATGACCGCAGAATTTAATAGCATTATATATGGACTCGCATTGGCTTTTACACTTGTAAGTATAACTTATCGCGTTTATTACTGGTGGAAATGAGTAGATAATCATTCCTATCTCAGGATCCAGCAGATTATGAATATAGTATTGTATCGCATCCAGATTGACTATATCCTCATCACTCATTATGACCGCCCATTGCCCGTTTGCCCTTGAGACCGCAAGCGGCCAATTAAGCGAAAAAATATTCTCTTCATTAGTGTGAATTACCAATCGCTCATCTCTTATCGTACTCAGTAGTTCTAACGTATTATCCGTTGAGGCGTTATTAGAGACAACAACTTCTATATCGTCTCCTGCGTATTGAAGTATACTCTTTACACAATCATAGACGCGTTGAGCGCGGTTGTAGGTTGGTATACAAAAGCTTAATTTGATTTTCTCATTCATACTGAATTTGATGCCCCTATTCCATATCATAACCGCCGTCGACGGAAACTACCGCTCCGTTGACATATGTATTCTCAATAATACTCAGGCATATACCGGCGACCTCTTCCGGAGCGCCAAAACGCTTAAGCGCAACCTTTTCTTCGATTTTAGCCCGTAGCCAGCCGGGCTTTTCTTTATGCCATTCTGTATCGATGAACCCCGGGCAAATTACGTTCACACGTATACATCGCGGTGCAAACTCTTTGACAAGGCACTGAGCCAGCATATTGACCGCCGCCTTTGTCACCCCATACGGAACGGACGTCGCGTGTGGTTTCAGAGACATTGCCGAACTGATAAAAACTATTGACCCTCCATCCGTAATTCTATCAGCTAATCTTTGGACGAGGAAAAACGGTATGTTCACGTTTGTATCCATAACGCTCTGCCAGTCAGGGTATTCTATCTCTTTAAAACTCTGTCTGCAGGTTGCTCCCGCGTTCAGGATCAAGCAGTCCAGCGTCGGCGTCTGCGCAAAAACAGCGTCGACGAGGGTGTTCATCCCTTCAAGTGTTGACAGATCCGCATTAATGTATCGCGGGTCGCCCGATATATTGCTCCTGCCGTTTCTAAAAACAAAATATCCGTTTCCGGTGAGTTTTTCAGCAATCGAATACCCGATCCCGCGTGTCGAGCCTGTCACAAGCGCATACTTCATCATGACGCCCCTGTCAGATAATCAGCTATGACGCGATCCTTGAATCCGGTCATAATGCTTTGTATGATTTCCTCATCGCTCATTCCTGCAAGACGCGAGTAAAAGAAAACGCTCCGCATGCGCGTGAAAGCGTGTACCGGCAGGGCTTGCAGGAATTCATCAAACTTGTTTTCTTTGTAATAGTCCGCCAGCGACTCAAAAGTATCGGCGTATACTTCCGCAAGATTCCCCTTTTTTGCGACTGTATACACATTTGAGTTACCGCGCTGAAAATAATTGTATAACCCGTCCTCTATAAACGTCACACGCTTTATATGCGGGAGAAGTTTAAAATTGAAAAGGGTGTCGTCGCCGAGTTTATACTGTTCAAACCGCACTCCGGAACTTATAACTATATCCGCTATATACAGACGTGTCCAAATATAGTTGTTTGGCTTCAGGCATGCGCAGTATTTACAGAAATAGCCGTATATGTCGTCATAAACGTTCACTGTTTCATCACGTATTTTCGAATACTGCATATCCGTGTGATCGTCATAAACCAGATTATAATTACACACAGCCATGTCTGCGTTTTCCCGCGTCATGGCTGCGTATAGCTTTTCATACATCGACAGTTCCAAATAGTCGTCGCTGTCGACAAACGTCAGTAATTCACCGGTAGTCGCGGCAATACCTGCGTTGCGGGCTGCAGTCACCCCTGAGTTCGGCTGCTTGATAAGCTTTACGCGTTTGTCCGTCGTATAGCGCTCCAATATGCCGGCAGTGCCGTCCGTAGAACCGTCGTCAACTACGACAACCTCAAGATTACAATAAGTCTGAGATAATACGCTATCCATGCATTTCGCCGCGTATTTTTCCACGTTATAGCATGGTATAACTACCGAAATCAATTTATCCATTATTTCTGTACTCCAATATTCTGTGATAGTCTTCAATAAAGTCTATCTCCGCCCAAAAATGACCCGCGACGTCGACCGCAAAAATCGGGCGCTCCGGCGTCATATTATACAGTATCTGTTCCCACCAGTCTCCGTGCTTTTGCTTTTGCACCATATTTTCAAGCTGCGTCTTGCAACGCGGTATCATATCACCGCGTATAACCGCAAGCCCCACATACTCACAGTTAGCCTGACTGCAATCGATACCCTTACCAAAACTTACGATCCTGCCGTCCGTCACTTTAAACAGGTAGTCGCCCTGTTCCACGCGGCTGGAGTCGCTCAGCATTACGCAATCACGCCGCTCGTTGAGTAGCACAGATAAAAGGTTATCTTCCCAGTATACGTCCGCGTTTCCGAGGATTATCGCGTCGCCGCTCAGTTCCGCCCGCGCAAACCACAATGACACAAGCGAGTTGGTTATCGAGTAGAATATGTTCTCGTGAAACATGACCGGTAAGCCTTCCAACGCGTCTATTATGCGTTGTTTGTCATAGCCAATGACAATATGCACTTCAATGTTGCTATCCAGCAGCATTTGCACCGTATAGCGTATAAGCGGCATACCGCCGATATCCAAGGTACATTTACAGTAATCGTTTATCTCACGGCTTATCCTCGTCCCGCGCCCGGCTGCCATTAGAATGGCTTTTATTTTTTGTGGCATACTTTTATCTTCCTCTACGACAGGATTTGTTTTTTGACATATTTATATATTATTGCGCCTGACGTACCGTCTGAAATCGTTGAACGAGAACTGAACGCTTCTTTCTGACCATGTATAGTCCCGTCTTCACTTACAGGAAAACTGACGTCATTATTATCATGCATTACATAATCTTTATAAATCAAATCCTTATAATTATCGATAGTATCCGTTAGTTTTCCAAACAGCTTATCGCTGCTTACGCAAGTCTCGGCATCATAATGCTGAATTACAATCGGTTTCCCCGTCATGCCATACATTGTAACAAGGCTACTCCAGTCGCCGTAATATGCGTCGCTGACTGCGATTGCGCGGTGTAAATCAGATGTGTCGTCGTATATCCCCCATCCCGCGCTTTTATATGAAGCAACAATTCGCTCATACTCGTCAATCAGCTGTCTACGCATAGAACTGTATGTCGCTTCGCTTAAAGGATGTGGCCGCCACCAAAGAATGACGTCATCGCGCTTACTAAAGGTATCGAACACACAGCGCAGTTTCTTCAAATACTGCTCGTTACCATCCAGTATTGCCCAAAGGCTTGTGTTGTATAATACGATTTTTTTGCTGCCGATAAGCTTTCGCCAATTTTCCGGCAGCCCATAATCATCCCTTTTCGAGTTGATTACCGGATCGAATTTCGGCGATCCCAACGCTATAAATTTATCCTCAGGCTTGCCAAACCTGACTCCATACGCTTCTTTGAACATGCGCGTGTATTCATCGCGCAGTTTTTCCGACTGGATGATCGCCTTATGCGAAAAAACACAGCCCGCAGCGGTGCAAAAATGGTCTGCAATACTATCGCCAATAATCACAAAATATGGTATGTAAACGAGCAACTCCGTATGATCCCGAAGCCGCTCGCTGTAGAAGTCCGGATGGACGCTCGTAACATAGTTGTTTCCGTCATATGGGTTGAATGTAAATATTACGTCAGGGTGCCGCGCTTCGACATCATATTCCTGCCATTTTGTTACCTCAAGTCTGTCGCTGTAACACTCGGCGCCTTCGAAGTGCATCGTCCCGAAAGAACCGTCGGTATTCCTGTCAAAATACGGGATCGGGATCCAGTAAGCGTCGCAATCAGGGTCGCCTTTTGCAGATAAAAACACCGATTCGATACTGTCGCTCATGCTTGCTTTGTAGCTCAGGAACGCTATCTCAATACGCGTGGGCTTTAGCTCAGTTTTGACACTGTTTTCGATTTTTATCATATGTCTGCGAAGCTGCTTTTCGCTGGCTTCGCCGTTATTCGCTTTAAACAAAAGCTCGCAGTATTCTTCAAGCAGCGCTACGGTTTGTGTCCCCTCGCCTTCTATAGACTCTATGTACTCGCCGACGCCGATTGCGCCTTCCTGGCAATCCGCGTAAAATCCATCCACCTGTGTTTCGTAAATTGTTTTTAGGAGTTCCAATATCAGCCGCTGTTGGTGCACCCGCATATTATACCTCTATTGCGTATAATCAGGTTATCGTACTTTTTTATAAAATTCTTTACCATGCAACAATTATTCAGGGGATTCCGTTAGCCATTTAAGTTCCTCAGGGGTAAACTTTGCCAGCACTTTACTGACAAGCTCCATATTCCCCACGGTTTTTGCCGCGCGCATGACTGTCAGTTTATCCTTAACATCATTAAAATCGTATAGTTTGCCCAGAAGTTCAAATACCTCGTCGTTGGACGTCTCATATCCCGGCCGCCTGAAAGCGTCGATGTATGGAGCGAGCATACCCGGTTGGTTTTTGTCCTCCTTTAGAGCAATCGTAGCGTACTTAATGACGTCATTTACATTACCCATTTCCTCGGCGGTTATCACCATTTGATAAAATAGCATGAGAGGGTTCCTGATGATATAACTAGCAAAACCCATCATATCTGTATTCATCAGGTCTTCGCATTTTTCGAATTTTTCCCACGCAGCCTGAAAATCACGAATTAAGTAGAGTTTCCGTCCATAGTAGAAGCAAAAATCAGGATTGTCAGGGAATTCATCATAAGCCTTGCGGCAGAATTCGAAATTCTCAGCTATTTTAGTCTCGTCCTCATAATACTTAGCTATTAAAAAATTATACGCTCCCTGCTTAAGTTCATCTAGTATTTGCTGTCCGCTTGCCAACGCCTCGCGGTAAAGCGCCTCTGCCTCATCATCATTGTGTGTTTCTCCGTCTATGCGCAGAGAGTCCGCCAGATAACACTTCAGCGTAATGTTATCCGGGTCGTTACTAAGTTCTTTTCTTATCATCTCTACGTTTCTCGACGCCTTATTTGTCTCAGCATATGAGCTTGCGGAGTATCCGGTATGGACTATACTCAGTTCCGGCGCTTGTATGTGCGGCTCTTTCAAGTCGAGCACTTCGTGGATCCTTCCTACATAACGTAATTCCGGGACATTACGGAAAACACGGTCCTGTTTTAACGCCATGAAAGGTTTGCCCTTATCGTCCACATTAACGATCTGGCATCTTATCGCAGTTTTCAGCTTACTTAGCGTCGGATCATTTTCTATATTCCTTAATATAAGCATAAGCTTTTTTACGTCCTCTTTTGGGAAATACTCGTCGGCGTCGAGGAACGCTATCCAGCTACCGCTGCACTGTTCGATCGCGAAATTTTTCGCGGCTGAAAAGTCGTCTATCCACTCGAAATGGTAGACTTTCGCCCCCATGCTCTCGGCTATCTCGACCGTCCTGTCGGTCGAACCTGTATCGACGACGATTTGCTCAAAGGCGACGCCCTTGGCCCATGTTAAGGCTTTTTCAATATTTTTCTCCTCGTTTTTGACGATCATACACTGTGAGAGGCGGATCGGTTTGATTATATGGATTTTTTTGTCGGGAGCTCTGTGGTAGGTACGTTTTCCTTTGCTCTTACCCATGGGCGTCCTCCTGGAGATGTAGAATGTATAGTGTTAAGATCTTCAATGCAGAATGCAGAAATAATAATTCTACTGTCATAACAAAAACAATCTGTTTACTACTCATAATTATAACCGGTTTTTGCAATAAAGCAAGCGTGAAACGATTATTGAATTGTAGAGCGTCATTGTGGTATCGTATCATCATGGGATGAGTCAATTTCTGGGTTCCTCCTGGTTAGGTATACGGGAGCGCTCTGCGCTTATGACCCCCGGTTGCCGTATACCTAATAAAGGAGGTAAAGCGATGGTAGTTGTTCTCCAGGTCCTGCTATGGGTGTTGCCGAACTTGCTTGTAAGCATAGTTGGCTCGCTTATCGCGAATTGCATAATGCGATACGTGAAGAGCAGGACAGAGAGAAAGAGCTCCACCCCAGGTAAAAAGCTCTTTCCTTGCAGCGGTGGTGTTGACGCACTATCGCTGCTTTCTACGAACATTTTAGCACCGTGGGCAAGGTTTGTCAATGGTTTTTCACGAATTTCGCGAGAACGCCTGAGTTGTGAAACTCAGGCGTAAACGCGCGCGCTTTTTTACTTTACCACGCCGCTCAAGCGGCGTTCGCTGCCGTCTGCGGCAGTCGCTGTTGACAGCGGTTTATACCGCGAGAGTGGCGCCACTACTGACGTAGTGTTTTTACCGCAAGTGCGGCGTGAATAATGTCTTGCTACGCTAGCCGTTGCGTTTGCTAAGTAAACCAGCCTTAGCCGAGGAGCTGCAGCACGCCCTGCGGCAGCGCGTTTGCCTGCGCCAGCATCGCGGTCGAGGCCTGGAAGAGGATGTTGTTCCTTGTGAAGAACGTCATCTCTTTCGCCATGTCTACGTCGCGGATGCGGCTCTCCGCAGCCTGCAGGTTCTCGGCGCCGATGTCGAGGTTCGCAATCTTGAACTCCAAGCGGTTCTGCAGGGCGCCGAGCATGGCGCGCTGCGTCGAGACCACGTTCAAGGCAGTATTGACCTGCGTGATAGCTACGCTCGCGTCCATACGGTTGGCTATGCGGGCATTGGCGATACCGAGGGAGTATGAGTCCATCTTGCCGAGGTTAATGGCTACGTTATCGCCCTCGTTCGCGCCGGTCTGAATAACAAGCGCCTTGCCGTTGCCTTTCTCCACATTGACTCTAATCGATGTTTTTATGCAGTCCGTGGAGGTATTAGAGTTGGCCACAATAGAATCCTTGAGCTGCAGACTTATACCGCTATTCTTAAAGTTTAGTGTGGTTTGGCCTGTCTCAAGTACGACCTGCTCGCCGCCGTCAAGAGTCGCCACATGCTTCCATTCTGCCGGACGGTAGTCCACTGCATCTTTAACGGTGAATTGACCTGTCAGACTGACAAAACTGTCGGCGTCTACAGGGAATGTGCCCCCGCCTGCGGCTTTAACAACAATCTGGCCCAGCCCATTGAAATTGATAGTAGCCGTACCTGCCGTAAGGGCTGCGGTCACCGCATCGATCCTCTGGCCGGTCCTCAGGTTCTCGGCGACTATCTTACCATCGCTGAGGATGACGTTCCACACACCGTTATACTGCGCTCCATTGATGGTGCTGCACGATAAAAAGGTCGCTGTTACAGGCCCCATTTTTGAGATCGCCACAAATGTCGTTGTGCCTGCAGAGACACCGGTATGAGTCTTCACTGCTTCCTTACTAAGAATTGTAGAGAAAGCAACAGTGTAAGATCCTTTCTGGATCCTGTCGTCCGCCCACGCGAAGTTCGCCAACGGGTTTGTGGTCGTCGCGCCGGTGATGCTCTTCGCGAAGGTCCCGTCGATGAGAGCCTGGTCGTTGAACTTCGTCTTCGCGGCTGTGTCGTCGATCTCCCTGATGAGCTGCGCAAACTCGAGCTGGAGGGCGTTACGGTCGATGGTCGTCTCGTTCGTGTCGGAGGCTGACTGCACGGCCAGCTCGCGCATCCTCTGCAGGATGTTGTGCGCGGACTGGAGCGCGCCTTCCGCCGTCTGTACGAGCGAGATGGCGTCCTGGCTGTTTTTCGAAGCCATGGTCAGGCCGCGGATCTGGGCGCGCATTTTCTCTGAAATCGCGAGGCCCGCCGCGTCGTCGCCGGCGCGGTTGATGCGGTAGCCGGAGCTCAGCTTCTCGATGTTCTTGCTAAGGCCGGAACTGTTTACGCCGTAGTTGCGGTGCGCGTTGATTGCTGTGATGTTGTTTTGAATACGCATAGTTTTTTCGCTTCCTTTCATAATTCCCGGGAATTTCCTTGCTCCCGGTTTTGATTCTCTATGCTTATAAACCCTGTTCGGGGCGCGCATCCCTCACTGGGTATTAAGACATAGTAAATCACTTACAATATGTATTATCGCTATTTGCAATGCGGGACTTTACTGTATTTTGCGGATATTTGGAGTTTATATACAAAATGTGTAGATATTATCCAATTTTACGTGCGCAAAGGTATACTATCACACGTTTTCACGCAGGGCAAGTTGTTTTAATGAGATAAAGCCAGTGCAGATGAGACAAAGCCCGTGCAGATGAGACAAAGCCCGGGCAGATAGCCCGGGCGCTAATGTGCGCGCCTTAATATCGTTGCTGAGTCCGCTGCCAAGGTTCGATTGTGTCGCGGGTTTTGCCGTGTTTTGTTGCCGGTTTTGTCACGGGTTTTGTCGCGGGGCTTGTCCTGCCGCCTTCCTTAGTGTATACTTGGCGTGCGTGTTGAGTAATCCTTTTCCAGTGCTCGTTTCAAGGGGGGTCGGGTATGTCGCCGAAGGCTTCGGGGGTCAAGCAGGTCGCGAATAACAAAAAGGCGTTCCACGAGTACTATATATTGGAGAAGTTTGAGGCCGGCGTCGAGCTGTTCGGGACGGAGGTCAAATCGATTAGGCAGGGCAATGTGAACCTGAAGGATTCGTTTTGCATGGTGAAGGGCGGCGAGCTTTTCGCGCGCGGGATGCATATAAGCCCATACGAGAAGGGGAATATCTTCAACCGCGACCCGATGCGCCCGAAGAGGCTGCTCATGCACAAAAGGGAAATCATGCGCCTCTACGGCCGCATAAGGCAGGACGGCCTGGCGCTCATCCCGCTTTCGGTGTATTTCAAGGATTCGCGGGTCAAGCTGGAGCTTGGGCTCGCGAGAGGCAAGAAGCTGCATGACAAGCGCGACGTGGCGGCGGAGAGGTCATCCGCGCGGGAGATGGATAGGCAGTTGAAAACGGTCAGGGACTAGGGAAAAATAGATTTTATTTGGAAGGAATGATTATATGTCAGAGGAAGTTACCAGGGAAACGGGGAAAAATGATGGTGTGCAAAACCCGATCGTGACGATTGAGATGGAGGGCGGGGGAGTGATAGTCGCGGAGCTTTACCCCGAAGTCGCGCCGAACACCGTTAATAATTTTGTGTCGCTCATACGGAGCGGGTTTTATGACGGGCTCATTTTCCATCGCGTCATAAAGGGTTTCATGCTGCAGGGCGGGTGCCCGCGCGGCTCGGGCGTCGGGGGCCCCGGCTATGGCATACGCGGCGAGTTCGCGGAGAACGGCGTTAAAAACGACCTCAAGCATAGGCGCGGCGTGTTGTCGATGGCCAGGTCGAGCGCCCCGGATTCCGCGGGCAGCCAGTTTTTCATCATGCACGAGGCTTCGCCGCATCTTGACGGCTCTTACGCCGCGTTCGGGTGCGTGACGGAGGGGCTGGACGTCGTCGACGCGATAGCCATGGTCGGCACGGACAGGCGCAGCGACAGGCCGGATAAGGACCAGCGCATGGCAAGGGTCACTGTGGAGACGTTCGGCGTAGAGTACCCGGAGCCGGAGAAGGTAGAAGCTTAAGTATCGTCTCAGCCAAATGTGAAGCCTAATGAAATGGGTCCACATTGGGTAGGAGGAGCAGAGTTCACCTATCATCCGTACTCAAAACCGAGCCCAGCGCAGCGGGTCGGTTTTGAAAAGGAGCGATTTGGTAGCATAGCGCAGTTTTCGTCAAAGGGTGCAACCCGGGGACGGAAACGGAGCGCCGCTGCCAAGGTAGCGACGCAAGGGGCTGCAACGGTTTCGACGGGGGTGTGGAGGCGAGAATAGCGGGCGGAGGCGCCGACTCCTAAAACGGCAAGCTTTTTTAAAAATAAAGGACAACGATTACGCTGTTCCGGTAGCCGCTTAGGCTACCCGTCCTCCCCGGAAGGTCCACG
>Ga0082212_10009751_pt1 | contig 12354 bp, 12 predicted proteins | sample TergutNt197P3_FD_71548 | JGI IMG/M metagenome (GOLD analysis project Ga0082212, IMG submission 71548) | Neocapritermes taracua P3 segment gut microbial communities from Petit-Saut dam, French Guiana - Nt197 P3 | ecosystem: Host-associated > Arthropoda: Insects > Digestive system > Gut ... | reverse complement strand
TATTACAGCGCAGTATCAGCCACAGGTAGTTGGTACACAATTTGCCTTCCCCCTCAAAAAGGATGTCGCATGTATTTTTTCGCATACGGGTTGTTGCTGCTGGCCCTGCTGTGTTCCCTGGGCAGCGGCGCTCTCGCGCTGCTTCAGCTTTGGCAGGGCCGCTCCGATCTTCTTGCCGCGACGGAAAAAGCCCAGCTTGTCCTGGCCGCGGCCCTGCTCGTCGCGTCCGCATTGTTGCTGCACGCCCTGTACTGGCATGATTTCTCGCTGCAATACGTGGCAAGCTATACTGATCGCATCCTCCCCGTGTTTTACCGCCTGACGGCCTTTTGGGCCGGGCAGGCCGGCTCGCTCCTGTTCTGGGCTCTGTCGGTCAGCCTGGCCGGGGCGGCCTTTGTGCTCACTCCCGGCTGCCGCGCGTTGCATCCGGCCACGCGCTTGTGGTTTTTGCTGTTTTTCTCCGGCATCATGGCCTTTTTCGGCCTTTTGCTCACCAGTTGGAGCAACCCCTTTCTCATGCACTTTCCGGCGCCGCCGGACGGCAACGGACTCAATCCGCTGCTCCAGAATCCGGGCATGATCTTTCACCCGCCCCTGTTGTTTTTGGGCTACGGCGGTTTTGTCATTCCCGGCTGCCTGGCGCTGGCCCAGCATCTTTCCGGCAGGCGCGATGAAGAGGGCAGTTGGACACGCATTGCCCGCCCCTTTACGCTGCTGGCCTGGCTGTTTTTGACCGCGGGCATCGTGCTCGGCGCCTGGTGGGCGTATATGGAACTCGGATGGGGCGGCTATTGGGCCTGGGATCCGGTGGAAAACGCCTCGCTCATCCCCTGGCTGGTGGGGACGGCGGCCGTGCATACCGCCGTTTTGGAGGAGCGGCGCGGCAAGCTGGCGCGGGTGAGCGTGGCGCTCATGTCGCTGACCACGGTATCCGCCTTTTTCGCCACCTACCTTGTACGCAGCGGGGTCATTGAGTCCGTGCACGCCTTTGGCGACGGCGGCGTGGGCATGCCCCTGCTCGTTTTTATTCTGGCCTCGACCGCGCTGTGCATCTGGGTCGCCTGCCTGGGGCAGGGGTCCGCAAAGGGCCTGTCCGGCATGGACAGCCGTGAGGGCTTTCTGGTGCTTGCGGTCTGGGTGTTGCTGGCGCTGGCCGTGATCATCTGGACTGCCACCCTGTGGCCCCTGATCAGCAAACTTTGGGGCGAACAGGCCCAGGGGCTGGGGCCGGACTTCTACAACCGGGTCTGCCTGCCGCTCTTCGCCATGCTCACGGCCATTTTGGCCCTCTGCCCCTGGATGCGCTGGGACAGCGGCCTGCGCGACAAGACGAAGGCCTTTGCGCTTGTCGGCTGCGCCATCGGCGCGGGCATAGCGCTGTGGTATACCGGCTATCGTCAGCCGACGGCCTTTATCAGCGCCGTGGCGGCCTGCGCCTGTCTCGCCGGCATAGGACTGCTGATGGCCGGACGCCCGGCCCGCGACAGCCTGGCGGCGTACGGCGTACACTTGGGCGTGGCGCTCATGGTGCTGGGCGTGGCCTTTTCCGGGCCCTACAAGCAGGAAGCCGATCTTGTGCTCGGGGTGAACGAGACGGGCAAGGTGGGCGCCCACGAGTTGCGGCTGACCAAGATCGAGGACGGTGAGGCGCCGGGCTACCATTTCCTGGCGGCCCGCCTTGACGTGATCAAGGAAGGCGAAAAGTTGGGCGAAGTGGCGCCCGAGCGCCGCATTTACGAAAAATTCGGCCGCCAGCAGTTTGCGCAGGCTGCCACCGTCTTTTCCCTGGGCAACGAAGTCTATGCCTCCCTGTTGGGCATGGAATCCGCTGCGCCGGGGCAGGAACCGCGCGTGACCGTACGCATCAGCGTGCATCCCCTGGTGAACTGGCTCTGGATCGGCGGCACGCTCATGTGCCTCTTCCCCTGTATTGCCTTGCGCCGGCGTAAAGGGGGAACGGCGGAGGGATGTTAAACAATGGCGGATCGCATTCCAGATTTTGAACAACTGCTGGCTGATCTTGAGCAAAACAGGTTTCCGCCGCACATCGCTACGCTGCCCGTGGATGATGACACCAAACGGGCTTTTGCCATGTACGAACGGTGCGTCATGATCCAGCGTTGGGGTCTGATCCCCGTCATGCCCAAAGATATCCGGGCCGCCTTCTGGAAAAGCGGCCTGGGATTTCAAAAGAGATTAGATCTGATGCATATGGCGCACAACAAGGATATGCTGTCGTATAATAATTCGTGGTATTGGCATTTTGCCGGGCCGTTGTATTATTGCACTACCCCCATGTGGAGAAAAGGCCTGCTTCTTGTATGCGCGATGCTCCTTGTGTCCGCCGTTTTAGGCTCGCTTGGCGCGGTCGGAATTGAAGCAATACAGGCAGCGGTCGCGCCTGCGCGCGAAACAGGGGCCACCACGGCGGTGTTTGGGGTGACCATCGGGGTGAAGACACTGGTGGGGCTTGGGATGACCATCTCGTGCTTCCTGGGTCTTTTCCTTGGTTTCGGCCATATAATAGCTCCCGCGGTAACGTACGATACATACCGCCTGACGGTCAAAAAAGAGAGCTTTTTGTGGTAAGTTTGCAGGATGCATGTAATTTCGCATGCCGGCGCATGAGGGGAAAAAATGGACAACGGCTCAAGGTAAACAATGCCTGCGATGCTTCTGCTTGAACTGCGCGGCATAGCGAAGTTTTTCGGCCACAGGCGCATTTTTGCCTCCGTGGACCTGAGCGTTGCGCGCGGCACGGTAACGCTGCTGACAGGAGCGAACGGCGCGGGCAAATCCACGCTTTTGCGCCTCATGGCCGGGCTGCTGCGCCCCAGCGCGGGAAGTTGCGAATGCCGCGCGGCGGCGGGGCGGGTGGCGTACCTCGGGCATGCGACCTTTCTGTATCCGGGGCTGACGGCATGGGAGAACCTGGAGTTCTGGCAGAAAGCGCAGGGCCTGCGCCTGACGGAAGCGGATTGTATGGCGCTGCTGGAACGGGTGGGCCTTGAGCGCCAGGCGCATGAACGGGCCGGGATTTTTTCGCGCGGCATGTCCCAGCGCCTGAACCTGGCGCGGGCGCTTCTGGTTGATCCGGAACTGCTCCTGCTGGACGAGCCGGGCACGGGCCTGGACAGCCGCGCGGCGGCGATGCTGCGCGGGGAAATAGTCCGGGCCAGGCAGCGGGGCGCCGGGGTCGTGTGGATAAGCCATGACGTGACGGCGGATGCGCCGCTCGCGGACAGGGTGCTGGCCCTGGACCAGGGCAGGCTGAGCGAGGCGGGAGCAGACAAGCCATGTTGAAAGCCACGCTTGCCATTGCGCGCAAAGACTTGACGCTGACCCTGGCACGGGGCGGCGGGCTGGTGCAGGCCCTGCTGCTGGGCCTGTTGCTGCTGTTCATGTTCAGCCTGTCGCAGGAAGTGGGCGAACGCATGAGCCCGCAGGGCGCGGCGGCCATTTTTTGGCTGGCTTCGGCCTTTTGCCAGGTGTTGGTCTTCAATACCCTGTACGGGCTGGAGGAAGCAAACGGCGCGCGGCAGGGGCTGGCGTTGCTGCCCTGCCCGGTGCAGGCGGTATGGCTGGGCAAGGCGCTGGCCGGAGTGACCCTTGTCCTGCTGGCGCAGGCGCTTTTTGTGCCCGCGACGGTGATCTTTCTCGGACAGGATATGTCCGGGGAATGGTGGTGGGCGCTTGCCGTGCTGCTCTTGGCGGATCTCGGCATGGCGCTGCTCGGCTCGCTGCTGGGCGCGCTTTCCCAGGGACAGGCGGCCAAGGAATCGTTATTGAGCATAGTGCTCTTTCCCTTGCTGGTGCCGCTGCTGCTGGCCGGCATCCGCGTCGGCGCCGGCGTGTTCGCGGGCCGGACCGCGGAGGGCGTTATGCAGTGGCTCGGCCTTGCCGCAGCTTTTGACGCCTTTTTCATGGCGGCCGGGCTTGCGCTTTTTGCCCATATCTATCCTGGAGAGGAATGATGCGGGGAACATGGACGACGCTATGCGCGCTTCTGGCGGCGCCGCTGCTTGCGATCTGCCAGTGGCTGATTTACATGTATGCGCCTGTCGAGCGCAGCATGGGGCTTGTGCAGAAGATCTTTTACCTCCACCTGCCCCTGGCGTGGTGGGGGCTGGCAAGTTTTTTTGTGGTCTTTGCGGCATCCATAGCCTACCTGCGCAGCCGCCGTCCGTGGTGGGATCATCTGGCCCGCGCCGGGGCCGAACTGGGCCTTGTGCTGGCGACCTTGGCGCTGGTTTCGGGGTCCGTTTGGGCGCGGCATTCCTGGGGCGTGTGGTGGACGTGGGATCCGCGCCTGACCACCACCCTGGTGCTGTGTTTCGTCTATGCGGGCTACCTGGCCCTGCGGGGACTGGATCTGCCGCAGCAGCGCAAGGGCACGCTGTGCGCCGTGGTCGGCATCGTGGCTTTTCTGGATGTGCCCTTGGTGTTTGTTTCAGCAAGGCTGTGGCGTTCCATCCATCCGGCGGTTTTCGCCACGGAAGGCGGCGGGCTTGAAGCGGAGATGCGCCTGACGGTATTGGCCTGCGTGGCCTCTTTCGGCCTGCTGTGGCTGGCCTTTCTCGCCCTGCGCGCCCGGCAGCTTGACCTTGCGGCGCGCATCGAACATCTTTCGGCATCGCGCTATGAACATGAATAAAAGAACGGGAGACGAAGCATGACGGATATTCAGTGGCTGCTCTGCGCCAGTATGGCGGTATGGCTGGGCATCGGGGGCTATGCGGCCTTTTTGGCCTCCGCCCAGAACAGGCTTGAACGGCGGGTGCGCCAACTGGAGATGTTGCGCGATGACTGAGCATGTTCCCGCGCGCGGCATGCCGCGCCTTGTGCTGATCTTTCTGGCCTTGGCTTTTGCGGGCATGGCGCTTGTTTCGCTTGGGCAGCGCATTATGCGGCCGGAGTTGGTTGTGCCGTCCAATGTTCCGCAGACGAGCGCCGCGAGGGGCGAAACCCCGGCGGACGGCATGGGGGAAATCGGCCGGCTGATGCAGCACATCCAAAAAAATCCGGGCGATGTGGCCGCGATGATCCATCTTGCCGAGCATTTTATAGAGGAAAAAAACTGGGCGGCCGCAGAAAATTTTTCACGCAAGGCGGTGGTGGCCGATCCGGGTAATTCGCGGCCCTTGTATCTTTTGGGGGTTGTCCTGCACAACCGGGGCGAGCATGCGGAAGCGGCGGCCTGTTTGGAACGGGTTGCGGGCTTGCGTGATGAGCCCTCAGTGCGTTATAGTCTCGGCGTCTTGTATGTGCATTACCTGCAGGACCCGGCGCGCGGCGGCCAGCATTGGCGCGTGGCGCTCACGCAGCCGGGGATTTCGGACGAGTTGGCAAGGTCGATCCGGGCGGAATTGGATGCCTTAGCGCCTGGGGCCGCGTCGCCGAAAGACGCGGATGCTTCCGCAACAAGCGCGCCAAGGAAGAAAGGCGACAAGCCTGCCCCGGCGCCTTGAAATGCCGGTCCTCATGACAGCCGTAATTTATTTGAAGGGTGACACATCATGAGCAAATTTGATCCCCTCGCCTCGGAAGGCTTTGACGTCGCAACCGCTCTGCAACAGCTTGCGGGCAGCGAAAAACTGTATCTTTCGATTATCACGAAGTTTTCCACGCTGTATAAAGATTTGCCGGATACGATCCAGGCGGATCTGGAAAAAGGCGATTTGGAAAAAGTCCAGCGCGACGCCCATACCATCAAGGGGCTTGCCGGCACCTTGGGACACAGCGCCTTGCGCGAGGCCGCCGCACAGATTGAGCACAGCGCCGTGGCCGGAAACGCCGCCGAATGCGCGCAGCATCTTGCCGCTTTCCGGGATATTTTCGCACGGGTGCTCGGCAGTTTGCAGAATATTTTGAGCGCCTGAACCCAGGCCGACGCATAACCCGCTGTCCCCCGCAAAAGACTTTGCGGAACAGGAGGCAATCCGCGCCGCTCGATCAGGGCGGCGCTTTTTTACGCATTGCCGGCGCTACATCTTCACGCGGCCCACATAGGAGGTGTGGAGCAAACTTTTCGCGATGGGCCCATAGGGTTTGCCGAGGAAGTCCTTGTACAGCGCCTTGATAGAGGGATTTTCGTGCGACTTGCGGAGTCTTTTGCCCTTATCTTCGTTGAAAAGAGCCTGCATGCGCTGTCCCAGAATTTCGATATGCCCATGATGGTACGGCTGCCCGCCGCCGTCAATGCATCCGCCTGGGCAGGCCATGATCTCGATGGCGTGGTATCCCGCCTTGCCGGCGCGTATGTCTTCCAGCAGGCGCCGGGCATTGCCCAAGCCGCTGGCGACAGCCACCCTGACATCCATAGTGCCGACCTTGACCGTTGCTTCCTTGATGCCGTTCAAACCCCGTAATGCTTCAAAATCAACCTTTTTCAGCGTCTCGCCGGTGACCCACTCGTACGCGGTGCGTAGCGCCGCCTCAAGCACGCCGCCGCTGGCGCCGAAAATGACCGCCGCCCCTGTTGATTCACCCATGGGCGCATCAAACTCGCCATCCGGCAGCGTTGCGAAGTGGATGCCCGCTTCCTTGATCATTTTTGCCAATTCGCGGGTTGTAATGACAATATCCACTTCCGGCAATCCGTCCACCTGGAACTCTTCGCGCGCCGCTTCATACTTTTTGGCCAGGCAAGGCATTACGGAAACAACAGTCATTTGCGGGGGATCTATTCCCAACTGCTCCGCCATGTAGGATTTTGCTATCGCCCCGAACATCTGCTGCGGGGACTTGCAGGACGACGGCACATCCAGCATGTCCGAGAACTGGTGTTCAAAGAACTTCACCCAGCCAGGACAGCAACTGGTGAGCATGGGCAGCTTGCCGCCGTGTTGCAGGCGATGCACGAATTCCGCCGCTTCTTCCATGATGGTGAGGTCTGCGGCGAAGTTGGTGTCAAAGACTTTTTTGAAGCCCAGCAGTCTCAAGGCCGAAACGAGCTTGCCCGTGACAGAGGTTCCGGGCGGCATGCCGAAGGCCTCGCCGAGCGCGGCGCGCACAGCCGGAGCGGTTTGCACAATCACGTATTTTTCCGGGTCGGCAAGCAGCGTCCAGACCTTGCCGATATTATCCACTTCCGAAAGCGCCGCCGTGGGGCATACCGCCACGCACTGGCCGCAATACACGCAGGTTGTTTCCGCTACCGGCAGGTTCAAAGCCGTGCCCACCGTGGTGGAAAATCCGCGGTTGACCCCGGAGAGGGCATTGACGGTTTGCACCTTGTTGCACATTGTTTCGCAACGGCGGCACAAGACGCACTTGTTCATATCCCGCACGTAGGCCGGACTGGAGGTATCCAGACGGTGCTGGCTCTTCTGGCCGGTGTAGGAGATGGCATGGATTCCCAACTCAGCGGCCAGGGCCTGCAATTCGCAATTCGTATTTTTGGCGCATGTCAGGCAGTCTTTCGGATGGTTGGACAAAATGAGTTCCACCACCGTTCGCCTGGCGGTAATGGTCCGGGGGCTGTGGGTGTTTATCTCCATCCCCTGGGTTACGAGCGTGGCGCAGGCCGGGGCCAGATTCCGGCGGCCGGTCACCTCCACCATGCACACCCGGCAGTTGGCGCTCTGGTTCACCATCCTGATATCATGCAAGTCCAGGTGGCACAGGGTGGGGATATGGATATCCAGCTTCTGCGCCGCATCCAGAATGGTGGCGCCTTCGGGCACCTCAACCTTGTTTCCGTTTATCGTAAGACGCACCATAGGTTCGCGTTTGGCTTTTGCGCTTTTCATGGCATTACCTCATAATCAACTGCGGACAATGGCCTTGACCGGGCACACGCTTTCGCATCTTCCGCATTTGATGCAGCGCGTCTTGTCTATAGCGTGGTACTGCCGTTTAACGCCTTCGATACAGTGCACCGGGCATTCATGGATGCAACGCCCGCAGTCTATGCAAGCGTCGGTAATGGTAAAGTCCAGAAGCCGCGTGCATACTTTTGCGGGACAGCGCTTATCTCTCACGTGGGCGATATATTCATCGCGAAAATGGCGGAGTGTGCTGAGCACCGGGTTCGGCGCCGTCTGGCCCAGGCCGCAAAGCGCCGTATCCTGCATAACTTTGCCGAGCTTCTCCATTTTTTCCAGATGTTCCATGGTGCCGCGGGCTTCAGTGATATCGCAGAGCAACTCGTACAGGCGCTTGCTGCCAACCCTGCAGGGCGTGCATTTCCCGCAGGATTCATCCATGATAAAGTCCAGGTAGAATTTGGCGATGTCCACCATGCAGTTGTCTTCATCCATCACGATCATGCCGCCGGAACCCATCATGGACCCGATACGCCCCAGCGATTCGTAGTCGATCCTGATGTCCAGATAGTTCGGGCCGATGCAGCCGCCGGATGGGCCGCCGGTCTGCACCGCCTTGAAACGTTTGCCGTTTTTGATGCCCCCGCCGATTTCATAGATGATTTCACGCAGGGTCATGCCCATGGGCACTTCCACCAGGCCGACATTGTTGATTTTGCCCGCAAGGGCAAATACCTTGGTGCCTTTGGATTTTGCCGTGCCTATGTTGCTGAACCACTTGGCCCCTTTCAGCAGAATGGGGGGCACGCTGGCAAGGGTTTCCACGTTGTTGATGACGGTGGGCTTGCCATACAGGCCTTTTTCCGCCGGAAAGGGCGGCTTGAAGGTGGGTTCGCCGCGGCCGCCCTCAATGGAATGCAACAGGGCCGTTTCCTCGCCGCACACGAAAGCGCCGGCGCCATATTTCACTTCCACGGAAAAAGAAAAGTTTGTTCCCAGAATGTTCTTCCCCAAAAGCCCCATCACTGTCGCCTGTTCAATGGCCAGTTGCAGGCTGTTGATAGCCAGTGGGTATTCCGCCCGGATATATACGTATCCCTCGTCCGCCCCAATGGCATACGCGCCTATGGCCAGGGCCTCCAGGATACTGTGCGGGTCGCCCTCCATGATGGAGCGATCCATGAACGCGCCGGGGTCGCCCTCGTCGCCGTTGCACACGATATACTTCTTGTCGGAATTCTGCCTGGCCGCGGCCTGCCATTTCAGCCCAGTGGGAAAACCGCCGCCGCCACGGCCGCGCAGGCCCGATGCGATCAGGGCATTCACAACGTCTTCGGGCGTCATGGCGTCAAGACACCTGCTCAAGGCCATATATCCGTCCGCCGCGATGTATTCGTTGATATCCCGCGGGTTGATGCGGCCCAGGTTACGCAGCGCGATCGGGTGCTGCTTCCTGTAGAAATCCATTTGGTGCTGAAAGTGCACCTGGTGGCTCGGCGCGGCGGGATCCTGATACAGCAGGCGTTCGACTATGGTGTTGTTCTGCAGGTGGCTTTCAACGATTTCTTTGGCGTCTTCGGGTGCGACTTCAAAATAGACGATGTTGTCCGGGAACACCTTGATGATAGGCCCCTTTTCACAAAAGCCAAAACAGCCCGTAAGCTGCGCGTGTATTGCATGATCCAGCCCGGCAGCGCTGATTGCCTCATGCAGAGCGGCCAGCACCTCCTGGCTCTTTGTCAGGCGGCAGCCGGTATCGCCGCAGACAAGCAATTCCCGTCTGTCAATCGCCACCTGCGCCTCATCCTGGCGCAGGCTCAACAAGGGTTGCAAAGACTGCTGGGCCTCGACAAATTCTCTCAGGGTGGCAAATTTTTGCATATATCGCCCTCTTAGCCTTGGCAGTCGCGGATGATTTTGCTGACATCGTCTATGTCCACTTTTCCATAGACGGCCTCGTTCACCAGCACCACGGGGGCAAGGCCGCAGGCGCCCACACAACGCAGGGCTTCCAGGCTGAACTTTCGATCAACCGTGGTTTTTCCGATTTTCAGCTCGAGCTGTTGTTCAAATTCTCTGGCTATCCGCTCAGAGCCGCTGACAAAGCAGGCTGTGCCCATGCACAGCTTAATCTGGTTGCGGCCTTTGGGCTCTGTCGTAAAATACGAATAAAAGCTCACCACCCCGTATATCTTGGCAGCGGGCACATTGAGCCTCTTGCTGATAAACAGTATGACGTCTTTGGACAGATATCCGAAAATATGCTGCGCCTTGTACAAAACCTTGATAAGCGCCGCTTCCTTATCGTCATACTGTTTGATAAATGCGCCGAGGGTTTTCAGCCCCTCTGCCTTCATTTGCTGCTCTTGCGACATCGGGGAGCCTCCTGGCGGGTGCCGTGCATTTTGGGAATTGTAGGCAATAGCGGGAACAACACGGGGAGCGGTATGCCCAACACAGTGAATATAGGAAAGCGTATACGCGGCTGTGAAAAAAAAGCAAGCAGAACACTTTCCGCTTGCTTTTCCAGGCGTGCGCCTGAAACAAGGTCAACAATCCCCCAAGAACACGGCCGCAAGAGTTTTATGCTTCGGCCTTCCCCTCCTGGTCGCCTTTATCCTTGACAGGCGGGGGCGGCATGAGCACGGAACCGTCGGAACCGACCATGCTGAGCGCACGCGCGGGGCAGGCTTCAACACAGGCGGTAAGCTTTTTGCCTTCGCTCATGCGCCAGGCCTTGCACATGTCGCAGCGCACGGCCACATCCTTGCGGGTGCGCTGGGCCATGGTGTCCCCTTCTTCGCCGGGCATGCCGAGGCTGTCCATGTCTATGGCGCCGAAGGGGCACACCTGGATGCACATTTTGCAGCCCGAGCAAAATTGCACGCGCATGACAATTTCGCCGTCCGGCTCCTGCTGGAGGGCGGTCACAGGGCAAACGGCCACGCAGGGCGCGGGCACGCACTGGTGGCAGCGCACGGTCGTTTTGAATTCTTCGTCCTTGATGACGTGTACGCGCGAAATCAGTTCGTCACGGCGTTTCGTGGCTTCCTTGAAGGTCAGCCCGTGGTGCGCGGCAATGCAGGCGACTTCGCAGCGGCGGCAGGCGCGGCATTTATCGGGTATGGCTTCTACATGATAGTGCGTCTCGCTCATACGGAACTCTCCTGGTCGGCGCGTTCGGCGCTGATACTCTGTATGGTGCACCCGTGTCCGCCCTGAACCTGTATCTCCGCGCTCCGGCAGCGCGGGCAGAAAAAAGAGCGGGTCAGCAGTTCAAAGGTATGCCCGCAGCTTGCGCAACTCGCGGGCAAAGGAGCGCTTGCCGTCTTCAGGACGGCCCCCTGCGCGACGCTGCCCTCGGCCAGCAGTTCGAAGCAGGCGCGCAAACCGTGTTCCTCCACCGCGCTCAAAAGACCGACCTGCAGGTGTATTTCCGTGATGCGCGCCACCTTGTGGCGGCACGCCTCTTCGCGCACAATGCGCAGAATGCCGGCGGCCAAAGCCGTTTCATGCACCGTCAGCGTTCCGTGCAGGACACGCAGGGATCGATGCTGTTGGTGATCAGCGCCGCATCCGCCACCGTGGCGTCTTTCATCATCACGCCCAGGGCTTCCCAGTTCATGTAGGAGGGAACGCGCCACTTGAGGCGGGCCGGATGGTCGGTCTCGTTGCTGCGAAGATAATAGAAGACTTCTCCGCGCGGGGCTTCCGAGCGGGCAACCGCCTGGCTGGGCCGGATCCTGCGCATCGGGGTGACCAGGGGGCCTTCGGGAAGCTGCGCGCAGCACTGGCGGATGAGGCTCATGGACTCGAACAGCTCGTTGAGGCGGACCAGGGAGCGCGCATGCACGCAACAGCCCTGTTCCGTGATCAGCCTGAAGGACAGGTGCGGGTAGGCGGCATAGGGGGCATCCTTGCGCACGTCCATCGCCAGACCGGAACCGCGGGCCACCGGGCCGACCACGCCCAGGGCGCGGGCATCCTGCGGCGGCAATTGGCCGAGGCCCCTGGTGCGGCCGAGCACCATGGCATCCGTGGCATAGATGTCGCGAATCTCCAGGCAGGCGTCTTCCACGTCTTGCAGGCGCGTGACGATATAGCGGACCAGCTCGGCGTCCACGTCGCATTTCACGCCGCCTATGCAGTTGACGGCCAGGTTCATGCGGTTGCCGTACACCGTCTCCTTGATGTCCTGCATGATTTCGCGCACCTCCATGACGTGCATGAAGAGCGATTTGAAGCCGATGATGTGCGCCTGGATGGCCAAGTTGAACAGATGCGAGGCCACGCGCTTGATTTCCTCGGCCAGAACGCGCAGATAGCGCGCCCGTTCGGGAATGGCGATCATGATCAGGCTTTCCACGGCCATGCAGTAGGTGAAGGAATGGCTGTTGGAGCACAGCGAGCAGACGCGTTCGGTCAGGGTGGTGTTCTGGAGCAGGTTGCGCTGGGTTGCCATGGCCTCCATGCCGCGATGCACATGGCCGGAGGTCAGTTCCACCTTGCGGATGATTTCGCCGTCCACGGTAAGATGGAAGTACACCGGCTCCTCAAGGGCCACATGCACGGGGCCCAGGGGCAGGGT
>Ga0082212_10009750_pt1 | contig 12357 bp, 5 predicted proteins | sample TergutNt197P3_FD_71548 | JGI IMG/M metagenome (GOLD analysis project Ga0082212, IMG submission 71548) | Neocapritermes taracua P3 segment gut microbial communities from Petit-Saut dam, French Guiana - Nt197 P3 | ecosystem: Host-associated > Arthropoda: Insects > Digestive system > Gut ... | reverse complement strand
GTACCGAATACCGTTATACATACCGACCTACAGATACCCACAGTCAAAGCAGAAATAACTAACCACAGCACCAAATACCGAGAAAAATTAATCACACATCCCAACGAACTCATACCCGTCCTACTAGAAAACGAAGAACCAAGACGACTGAAACGACTCAAACCAATTGAGCTAATAATAAGATTCTTATAAGCACTGTACACAGGTACGAGAACATCTAATGTGAGGATATTCACTGGAATATTACTCCACAAATCATGCACTAAAGGGTAGAATATAAGGCTAAGTGTACTTATAGTCTGTACTAGACTGGTGGTACAATAAAGGAGATATAAAAAAAAGTGCAGTTTCTTTGTGCACTCCACCTTTCAATGTACATATGTAGCCTATACATAATGTCACTGAACAAAAGTTATTTTTAAAGACGTGGATAAATTTTTATGGTTAAACATAAGTGGGTACATATTAAGGAAAACAAAACATTTAATGCGATAGGTAACAAATAAAAACTAGGTAGAGGTCAATTAGAATGCAATGTTACGTAATTGAGACGAGTGGACTGAACTTTAACGTCATCACACGTCAGCAACATGGCGTTACGCCGGTGGTCTAGGGGTTGCTGTAAATTAGAACTTAGCCTATTAAATGCAAGGACGTAAATAATATACTACAGTGCTAATTAGAAAATAGAGCGGTAATACAACTTCCTTGATTCTGTAAAACAAAGCTACAAATACATGTTGTAAAACTCAGTTTTTGTTGCAGAGTGTACATTGTGCTCTAATTCGTACATCTGTGCCTAAGGACCACATCAAGTAGACGTATGAATAAATGTAGGTGTAGCTCCATACATTCTTAACCTCAGCTCTAAATGTACGCGAGTGACTAGCTTCAGTGCTTGGACGCTTTACCACCGGGGGAGGATTACCGGTAACCATAGTATATGAGAAATACAGAAACTTCTTCCCCGACTTTGAATGGACACCCTACTGGAAATCTAACAACTATTCCTTACGTACAACCCATGGCCTAATCACTACACGGACCGTTCTAACGCGATTTCACAGTTTTAATATCTTCTGTCACAAGTTCCGCGTGCGTTTTAACCAAAACTTTGTAAAGAGTTCTTATGTAACCCAAGTATTAGTCTACCACTTAACTTGTCACTTGGACCTCCAAAACTCTCAGCCAACAGTCGCAAACTCTCAAGCTGTTTTTAAGTAAATTTATCCAATTCTCAGTCCTTGTATACGGCTTATTATCAGATATTCTGAACGTTTTGTCTTCCATTAGGAGCAGAATTCACATGTCCGATCGGAAGAGATCACAAAAAATTTTAATCAAAATATTAAACTATGGACAGCATTTTAAATCGAAAAAAGACATATTTCAGATTATGAGGCATGTCAGAGAAGTTTTTGTACACTTCACATCTTAGGAGTTCGATTTTCAACTGACAGATAGTATCTAATTTTTGTAATCCACCACTGCAGTTCAATGACATTGACACGCGCCACTATCTTATAATACAGATTCCCGCGTAAGCCAGGGCAGAGGTTCGCTGACTTGCGTTGAGAAAGGAAGTGTGATAGTTTGCTGCCGGTCTGCAGACTGCAACTGTGTCTGCTGCCTAGGGATAGGTTTCAGGCTGCCATAGTAAGTTGAAGTTGCTAATTAGCTGGCGTTTATGATTTTATATTAATTAATTTAAATTAAAAGCAGTTGGAAACGAAATAAACTTCTTGGCTTGCAATTTCTAGAAATTTAGCACTGAACAGGACGTAGCTTCGTTGTTCTGAATGTCACCGCAGTGTGTGTGCGATTTTACAGTTACACGTTTCGAGTTAATTGTATTGCACTTCAGGCACTAATTAGTAATTATTATCGGTATAAATGAACGTGAAATGTTAGTTGCAAGGCTGAATTTTAACGTGAATCTGCATTTTTAAATTTTCTAATGTATTCATCCGCGCATGACTGCTGCAAGCTGCACTAATTCTGAAATTGTAATTGGAGCCATGTTGAAGTTCGAATGGCACAGGTGAAAGATATTTACACAAATGTTTAAAAACTACTTGGTAGGAAAAAATCGAATGCAGTGACTGTCATATTGCTGACTAGTATTCGGTAGGCAACAAGTTCGAATCCAGACAGGGGAACTATATCTTTGTTTTTACCTAGATTTATCATGGCTTCCTTCCAACGCGGTAACACCGACAAAATGGCAGGTTGTGTTTTAATAAATTATACTTTATGATTTCTGTACTTTCTTATAGGATAATGCCTTACATTAGATCACGATTTCTGTCCTTAAACAACAGTTAAGATTCTAAAACATCATCCCTCCTCTTACAAGTGGTGACATGGTTTTCTGAAATATTACTGATAGGTAATTAGTTCTATCCAAATTGACAAACGTGTTATAGGTTATAGTTCATATATCCAGAGATTTAGACTTTCAAATAAAATTGCATGCCCATTCATATAGCGCGATCTTTATTAGTAGGGACCACAGAATGTCTGAAACGCCACACAGTTAAATACACTGGAAATGTAACGTGGGAACTAATATCTAGTTCCAAGTTTAGGAATGCGTGAGTTTACACTTCAACTTCCCCCATTGTGCCTTCATGGCATGGATGGGAACAACTTTACATAGGGTGGTATTACTGTCAGTAATACATTAGGTTGCGAAATATTGCGTTGGTGTTTTGAGATTTAATGTATTGTTTTTTTTATTTCTGAATACATCAGGAGCAGTACCCAATAATTGTAGTGGACATAGAGTTAGGAATGAGTGGAGCTATACATATAATCCCCCCATATGTCAGCATGGCATGGACAGGTATAACTTTACATAAAGTAGTGTTAGGGACAGGAGTGTACTATGTTGCGAATTGCTGAGGTGGGATTTAACAAATTAGTTAATTAATTATGATTGTTTGAATATGCCTTTATGGCATGGACAGGTACAACATGCATCGTGTTGCAGATTGCTGAGGTGGGGTTTCAGATTTAATTTACTTATTCTAATTCTATTGCATATATTAGAAACAGTGAATACATCTATTACATACTACGGGAAACAAAATACTATCAGTACTAGTAACGTTTTGTTTTATAGGCTAATTAGTTCATGTTTTACACTTTACTTTATCCATTCTGCTTCTTCTGCGTATATGGAATGATGAATGCCTGGCTTTTACAGTTATAACTCAAGGTGATATTATAATACAGTGCTACCAGTTCACTTGTTTAATTCACTAGCTGTGTTTCCTGTTTGCAATAATCTTTTTTTAAGTTCTATCACTGATTGTTTTTGACTTTCCCGTTGTCCTTCCTGTTGAATGCCCCGATGCCAACATGCAATAAGGGCACTACAATCCCCTCTTCCCCTTCCTTCGCCTCCTAACTCGACGATCGCAACTTCATTTGACTTCTTCACTGCCCTCTTATTTGGGAGGTTTAGGCCCACCTGGCCTGTTCATGACCTTACAAAACACAGTCCTACTCTCAGTGTTTTATTATTCCATCCATATTACCTCCATTTTTCAGTGTGTTTATTCTAGTTTCTGTGTTTGTTTTACCTGTGTAGAACACCCCTTGGCTCTGCCGTATAACACGTTTCAGTAGATGCTGCCTATTGCTGCCCATGTCTCTGTACATAAAGCTCTGGAATACTGTCACGCCACCAGACATACCTTTCAAAAATTTGCTTTTGCTATATTCGGTGTTTCTTGGCTCAGAAACTCTTCTGGCCGATATTTTTTTTGTCAGTGTCTCTCAGTTCTATTTAATTTCAGGATACTATTTTACTAGCTCACTTCAGCCTTCTTCCCATAAGCCCAAGTATTTCGAAATGTTTAACTCCACTGACATCATTTAACCCTACGTCGCCAGTTCTGGACCAATCGCCCTGATAGTGAGCTTACACTACAGAACTGTATTATCCTCGTTGCATTCTATGACCTTCATGAGCGCATTTTCTCGGTTATATTCCTTACAACTAATTATATACCTACGGATGCCATAAACCTGTGAAACATGCAGTGTTGATTCGTTTGTAAAAAAAATCCTATTGTTGGCTTCAAGAAAAAGTTTCAGTGAGTGTTTCTTGTGGTTTTCACTTTGTTTCCTTTTCTATATGTACAAAACATATTTGAATTTTCTGATTTATCATTAGGTCAATAATATTCTGCAGTTGTCTTCGTTTGATTGCAGCCAGATCTTCTGAAATATTTCCTGGGCAATTAGATCCTGTTGACAGACCTTTTATTTTTGACTTTCAATACAACGAACAAACTGACGGATTTCATTTTATTAAATAATTAATGTATTTGACACAGGGTCATTTGTTAATGACAGAACCACAAAATAATTTGTTCGAATTAGAGAATACTTCTTTAGAAATTTCTCTCAGCTCTGCAAGTCATATAACAGCCGTTTTGACTACAGTAAACTTTTTGAGAATTTCTTGCAAATCCGCGCTGTAAATTGACCACAGACACCACTGATAGGAAACTCCACAATTTGTATTGCACGCGGTACCTTGAGAAGGCTTAAATGTTTTTAATTCGTGTTTCAAAAATTATACAATTGATCACGACACAATGACCTGCGTATTTAAATAATTAATTTTGGAATTAGTATGTTTGTGTGTTAAACTGCGAAAAAAAATGCCACTATGACGTATGTGTAGACGTCACAATACGAACAGCGTTTCTGTAAATATGGACCTTACGATATTATACGTTACGTCTAAATATGGACTTTGCAATAAAATGCAAACTTTATTTTTAATTGTAGAGTTTATTTCTGATAGTACCACTCCAAATGCAAAAATGAATTGTGTCTTAAATACATGACTACATACATGACTATTCCTGCAGTTCGACGAAGACTGTTGGTTGTATGACTGCAAGAGTGTCACGTGATTTCTGAGTTAGTTACAACAAATTACATTTGTACTGTGAAGTACAGACGTCAAGATAAATGACAATTGTAACATTGGCAACATGCATATGAATGGCACAAATCATCAGTCTTTTATTTATCTCTACTAACAAACTAAACAAACTAAACAAACTAAAAAATTTCTGTTCTGGTTGTGGGTCTCTTCTGCTTTCCGCATGGCCGGCACATCTAACTAACACGATTTGTATATCCACATGCATCCATTGCCAACCGGTGTTAGACTTACAGGTTAAATTATTTTTATGTCAATTCTAATTATGTACATAACTAAAATTTTAGTTTATGTCTAAACTGTGTTTCAGTGCATTTCGTTTCTCTTCTGGTAAACTCTGTTTTTTGAGTTCAGCAGTTTGCGTTACATTACCGTTTCTCGAACATTGCCTTTCGGTCTGTTAACAGTTTTGGATGACAGATAAAATAAAAGTTTATAAATCCTCCTAAACAAAATGTAATAAGCTATTACGAACATATAAACAATAAAATATTATAAATAAAATACAATAAATGTTGTATTTTCCTGGCCACTGCAAGGCGTGTGAGTAGTACTATAACTGTTAATATTCATAAATACGTTGTAGGCTGGTCCACTCCGCGGAAACACTTGCTTAGGACAAGGCGGAACTAGCGTGTCACAGCCGAATGTTGGCAGTACTGAACAATGCACACCAACGTGAAGGTTTTTTGTGTGTGTCAACAGACACGGCTTATAAAATGTTCTCGGCCCTCACGATATTTCTGTGGCCTTCTTCACTGCGATTTCTCAAAATGAAAGATCAATACGAAATTCACTGAAATTAATTTGTCATAAACATTCCCCGGACCATGTTTCTTGTCGATGTCTTCCGTAAGATTTCGCAAAATATGGGTTTTAACGGCTTTTTTCAGTAACCCTTCCCAAAATAAGGCTTCATTGCACGGTTAATATCATTCCTATTTCAGCCATTCTTACCTCTTCTAGTGTCTTCTGGTTTTCTTCAATAAAAATTTACGAAATGATACATGTGGAATATTAAAGTCACTTCTACGTAAGGCGTTCTCAGCTATGGTGTTATTTATTTTGGTTGTCTTCAGTAAAAATTTCCAAAACAAACCGCTGAACGTCTACACAACTTCTGTACGACGCATTGTCAGCCTTCCTCACATTCTTCGTGGTTTTCTTCAGTTACATCTTTAAAAATAAACTTCATTTAATAACAATAACAAATTTTTATAACACGATCTCAATCTTTTCTGTGTTGTACGCGGGTTTCTTCATAACAGTTTGCACAAGAAGGTACAATGTTAGTCACTAATAATTTTCGGCAAGCAATTCACAGTTCTAATGTTTCCAGCGGTTTTCTTCTGTAATGATTTCCTAAGGCATTCATTTATACAAACCTCTTACCCATACGGCGCTTTCGTCTCCCTTGCTATGTTTCCTAATCATGTTGGGCAGTATTCCTAAAGCAAAATGTCATCACATTCTCACTAGACGTGAATTTCCCGTAAAACAGCATCTGTTAGCAATATTACAGTATCTCGATCTGTCCACTCAAAAAGCCACACCGAAGATATGCCGCTACTGTACGGACACTTCCGCAGTCAACTTCATATTTCACTTCGATGCAAACCAGACCCCCGGCCCCAATTTCCAGCTTACAGCCAACTGAAATTATTTGTGAAATATTCCCAAACGTTCAGTCTCACCAAATCTGCTATTATACCCTAAATTGAGCCAGTTTGATCCCATCATTCTCCCACAAAGTATTTTCGAAAGATCACCTTCTAAATTCCAATGGCGTTGACCACGAAATTGCCAATAGAAATGGTTATGAACACTGTACGAATTAGAGTTTTATCAAGAGTGGGAAATCGTGTGTAGAATGTAGAACTACGAAGGAAGGAAATAAGAGAACATTTTTATTAGCTGGGGTGTGGAAACTGGGAGGAATTAGAAAGAGTATGCAGGTGCAAAGGGGATGTCAAACATACTGCTGAGCTTTTCAGCAACAAGACAATTTGGAAGGGAATTTATAAGCAAAGAGTGAATGAATACGAATGAAGATGTAGTTTACTAGAATATATTAAGTAGCATCAACTAAACACCCTCCCCATCTAGAGCCGAGTTTGAGAATAGGTAGAGCTATGACTCTACTCCCCGTCTACCCGGTGCCTTCATGGCATGTTATAAGCAGAAGTTTAAATTTTACCTTCACTAATAAAACCTTTGTTACAGATGTAGTAAGGTACTTAGAAAAGTTAAATATAAAGGAAAACTGTGTAAATAATACAAGTAACAGTGTAAACAATTTTAAGATGGAAAAAGAGTATCTATCATAACAATTTTCTGATTACAGCGTGTATAATAAAGCCCTTAGGTACGTAATTTACTCAATTCCCCATTTAGAAACATATTGCCAGGAGTAGAAAGACGTATCCTTAAATGATCATAATTGCACTGATATTTATTTACAGCTCCTTGATTATTTGTATTTTTATTGCTTCATTCAAATCATTTATAAAAATTTTATGATTTGCTTAACAGACAACCTGTACCACTTAATTATTATTACACAAAATTGATTAATTAAACGTCTGGCAGCAATTTCGCGTTCTTTATTCAAGTTCCTTATCAATATTAAACCAATTTATCACAATAAATGTTGACAATTTTCGGCATTGCTCTAAAGTTTTCTATAGGACATAAGAAAAATTTAACATTTGAAAATAAGCCCGGCAGGTAGGTAGGCAGGCAGCAGATTAATTGGTTTCATAGAGCTTCAAAATTTCGGTCCCATTAATTTCGGGAGTGTTTGTGGACCGAATATAAAAATTATTGTCGTGAGTGTTTGTGCACCGAATATAAAAATTATTTTCATGAGTGTTTGTGGACCGAATATAAAATTATTTTCGTGTGTCTTTGTGCACCGAATGTAAAAATTATTTTCGTGAGTGTTTGTGGACCAAATATAAAAATTAATTTCGTGAGTGTATGTGCACAGAATATAAAAATAATTATTTTGGGGAGTGTCTGTGCAGTGAGTGAAATTTCTTATACTGCGTGTTTTAAAATATATAATCTCGAATTGTGTTTTCAGTGATCAGTTTTTCCTTTCGAGTGGATTTGTGTTTGTTTTGATCGTTCTGTGTCTAGCGATGTGTGAGTCGAACGCTACAGACTCTACAACGAACCCGTAAGTGCTAGTGCTAGTGATAGTGCTGCAATGATAAGTGTTGTGATATTGTCAGCGGCTGCAACAATTCAGCGGTTACAACAGTATGCACCAGAAGGACGTCGAACACAGGACGACGGCAAGAGGAGCAACGCGCAGACGGTAACACCGATCGACAACCAAAGGTAGGTCCCACACATCGGGAGCCAGCAGGAGTGCCGCAACGAAGGTGAGTCACAGACATCTGTCCTTCTCGTACTTTGATAGGAATGGAGACGCAAAACACATCGATATTACTTGCATTTCCCTTGTCCGAAAATGTCGTCGTTGGTCGTCGGAGTTAGACGGAATTTGTTGGCTCTGGATATTCCTGTGATTAGGCACCAGTCTGTATTTCTTTAGGCATTTTTATTGTTACCGTCGCGAACTGCTGTCCCTAGTCTGAAGACAAACTAAGCGGAACAATGCTTATTGGACTATGTTTACTTTTAGCTTGTGATATCCGAAATGAACGGAGCGTCCTGTGAACACGATGCGTTGTGTTTGAAGTTCCTGTAGAAGAAGCCGTCGACATTTTGTTCTGTTAATGCTGCACTTACACGTTACACGAGTCTAATATAAAACCTTCGTGATGTTAAAAAAGTAAGGTCGAAAAAACGCACACATTAGGAACTAAACTGAATGTGTTACGAATGTATAGGTCTGCCAGTAGCCACCAGAATTTGTGACATTAGAGTTGTTACTGCTGCGTCGAATGTAACTATTCATTTGTTGACTGAATACTTCAGCATTCCTCTGTTTGTCAATTTACCATTTTTATCAACATTACTACCGTTTTTTTAGTTCCTGATGGCAGGAAACATATTTGTACTGCCAAATCTTTATGTACAATAAAATACATTATTTTGATCGAAGGCATCATGGAGAGAGGGCTACAGAAATTTAAATATATAACAGGCATAAGGGAGGGAGGGAAATATTTAGGATATACGTAGTATGGATTGCCGCAGGTAACTCTTTTAAAAGACACTCCTTTCACATAGCAAACAAACTGACCACGCCTCGGAGTTCTTTGATTTTAGCGATGAAGTAAATTTCACTTCGAGACGGCAAATTTACGTTGCGCTTCAATGCAAGAAAATTTCGACGTTTCGTTTTTTTTTTCGACAAGTGACCAGAACTCGAGATACGACAACTTAACGCTTCGTTATACCGTCTTTTCGTCGGCGTCAGTGAACGGCTGAACAAGCGTGCGTGTGAATTTTCCACGAGCAACAATATATGGAGTAAATGGCGTATTGAGGCCAGAAAAATATATTTAAGTGCATCGTTGTACCTGCAAGAAGATGTATCATCATGAAATTCAAGATTGCAAACTACACAAGTAAGTACCCTCTTTTCACAATATTCTTATTTATAGACAGAATTCATTAGTGTTTTTTGACAATGGTTGGCGCTTTTCGCATATTCGTGAAAAGCGCCTTTGTGTTTTTTGTTGTGTTCTGTTTTGTTTGTTTCAGGTCCCGCTCATATCCTGTGCCTCACCGTGGCGAGCGGGTGAAACAAGGAACGGTGCATCCCCGAAATATGCCACTGTTACGTTACAGAACTATTTTTGTAGTGCGTACCATTATAGTTCCAGGATTAGATGTACGAAGATTTGGTTGAAGTTTTTCGCAACATTTCTTGTGCCCACATGCAATAATTTGACTACGGAATAATTTAAAATTTACAACAATTAGAGAAATATCTAAAACTCCAGTTCTAATCCGAATTTAAAATGATGAACTTTGTTTTAGTGAGGCTTATATAAATTGTATATTTTCCCTATCAATATTAGTAAGATATGACGAAATTGTGGCAACCTGGATATTAATATTTATCGTGTTTTATGCGCATTATTTATTCTTTCCGTTTTTCCAGAGTATCGGCTGTCACACAAACTTGGCTTTGGCGTAGCACAATTAGGGCTTCAGATACTGATAATGGAATGTTTGATGATGTCGTTAAAGGAGTCTGATCAGATTTTAAGCTGGAATATTCATTGAAATATAAGTTAAATGTAACACCTTATAATTTTTTTCTAACACCCGACACTTTTTCAGACATTATTAAATCTTTATTTGTGCCTCATTAAAAGGATACATTTGTCCCTGTTCGTACCTAAAGGCATGTAGAGGGCAGTATATTTACGGGTCCACCCATTCTTAACCTCTGCATTAGACTGAGTGGTTGAAATTCACGCCCCGACATTAATTGTGCAGGAAAATGAGATGAAAACGGGGAAGTTTTAAATGAATAGGCCGGTACTGTAAACAGCTTGACATTTGGGCATAAAATGCTCAAAAGGCTGAAATAGTGACTTTTTCACGCAGTACAAAAAGTTGACCCAACTTTCCCCTTCTTTCAAGAAACTGCTGCGCGATGTTGACTTCAAAATGAGCAAATGAGGGAATGCACCGTTCCTTGGCCAAACAGGATACATTAGCTGCACAAATGTCATTTCCGAAATCGTTACTGTGAATGAAATGCTTATGTCTTGCATATCCGTGACAATCCAAAATAATCCCCTTAAAAAAAAAACTGCCCATTGTACAAACTGATGGCGCATCACCTTCACCGTCACAGAAATTGCACATTTTTTAAAAATAGAATTCTGGGTAAAGCACTAGCAAAGCAGTATAAACAGAGTTATAAATTTTGTGGAAGGTGATAACATTTGAGAGCTGCTGCTATTAACTTATCAGTATCCTAAGCAATGTCCCTAAGATCCATTTCTTTCTTCCCATTTGCTTTTATGTCTTCCCAGTTGACATTTTACAAACGGAAATTTTATTAAAAATTAATGAACCATTCACCGCCAGTGATCCTGGATATAAACAAGGATAATTTACGCTCCTCATAATACGGCCGTTGTACGCCGTGCCTTCTCTTGTTAATTTTATCAAAATTAGGTATCTAGTGCTACGCAACTAGACGATGCACATTTACACACGTTGGTGCGTATGTAGTCCAGCTTTATGTGCATCTGCTGACTGTAGATTCAATGTAGGGGTGTTTTAATAATTTATTTATCTAAAATGTTCTTCGTTTTAAGAACAGTCTTCTAGACATGAGGTGTCACACCATAAAGACATTTCAAGAAAGTGGAGATCCGCCAGAATCCGACCCCCAGACGGCAATAAACGATCGGTGTTCCGGTGTGTCAGCTTTGTTCCTGAGGAAGGCGCACCAGAACCAGTATGTGTGCTGTGCAGAGTGTGTCACCACAATTGCTTGCGCGTCACTATATTGATTGACCCAACTTAGCTCTTATTATGGAAGCTTTTTCAAAGCAATTTGTTAAGCTAAACAGATGTTTGTATTTTAAGTCCATAAAACAAATAAATTTTTATGATTTTAAATTATTGAGTTCTCCATTTCAGGTGCTTTCACCGGAAAAATACGCAAAGAGACTGCTAGATTTATCTTGTTTATCGCGTCTGTCTGTCCTTCCGCATGGAATAACTCAGCTTCCATTGGACGGATCTGTGTGTGATTACACACACACAAATATTTATAAAAGAATATATATATATATATATGTATATATATATATATATTGTGCGTGTGTATTACATATTTTATACATTTATAGTTCAACTGAAATTTATGTCAACAAAGTTTTGAGTATTATTGCTTTCAGTGCCCGGTTAGAGTTTTGACCCAGATAACGCCTATTGTGGCTAGTTTTACGCTTCAGTCCTTCACTGCTTCAAATTAAACTATGACAGCCCTTCCGGTTCACTTACTAACCACCTTAGCATTCGACACAAGGCCTGTTTATTCCGAGCTGCTCACTGTCCTTAACTCAAATAAATATGGCGGCGATAAACGCTTCATGATCCCATCATATTCATGTTGTATTCTCAAGAACGGTGAACTGGGGGTTAATAACTCTCTTTCTCTTACATCTGTTTCGTTCGCAATTCGAATGTTCCTTTATCCAGTTTTTAAGTAGTACTTGGTGGACATTAATCAAAACCGCCCAAACCGCACCCAAATACCGGCTTAGATGTATTCCCACATGAAGTCATTTCTAACGGTGCAGCTGGGCCCATTAATCCTTCGAGCAATGTCGGTTGTTCTCATCTCACCGTTTTCTCACCCATCGAAACTCGATGGTTACTGTGTGTGTAACACCAGGATTAACCCTTATCCTACGGCGTTCCCGTACGGGAACGGTATGGTT
>Ga0082212_10009749_pt1 | contig 12357 bp, 9 predicted proteins | sample TergutNt197P3_FD_71548 | JGI IMG/M metagenome (GOLD analysis project Ga0082212, IMG submission 71548) | Neocapritermes taracua P3 segment gut microbial communities from Petit-Saut dam, French Guiana - Nt197 P3 | ecosystem: Host-associated > Arthropoda: Insects > Digestive system > Gut ... | reverse complement strand
CCCCCCCGGGGGGGGAGGAGGCTCTCGCCGCCCCCCCTAACAACCCCCCCAGCGCCCCCCCCCGGGGCCGCCAAAGGCCCGCCCCTACAGCTCCTAACTCCTAACCCCTAACTCCTAGTCCTCCGCGTCTATCGCGTCGAGGATCTGCCTGTACCAGTAAAGCGCGTCGAGAAAAGCCTGCGTCAGTTCCTCGATGTCGACGCCGCTTTTGACCATAATGATCGACGCGTTGTGCCAGTCCGCGCGCTCATAAGCAAAAATCAAAGCCAGGACGTCGCTCAGCGGGCCTTCTTTATTGATAAGAGCGTCCCTGACCTCGCTGTCGGCCGCTATCTCCTCGATCGCTCTGCTCATAGGCATTTGCAATATCACATCGAGAAGCGAGAACAGACCGGCGATAAAGAGCGAGCCGGACTTGACTGCCATATCAAAAGCGGGGGCGAGGTTTTCCGCGAATTTGGCGCGTATGAGCGAAAGCCTTGTTATCTCGCTTGGCCTGTCCTCGCCGATAGATATGGAAATCGCGACGGTAGCCCACTTCTTTACCTCGTTTTGCCCGAGTATCGCGACCGCGTTGCGTATAGAATCAATGACCCTGCTGCGGTCGGGGTTCATGGCGTTGAGAAAACGCAGCAGCGAGATAGACAGAGCGGCGTCGCGCTCGACCGTGTTCGCGGCGACCACCAGGTCAAAATCCTCCTCGTTTATATGCCTGAGGAGGCTCAGGGAGTTTATTTTAAGCGGGGAGACTTCGGTCAAACCCTTTGTTATGGGCTGACTGTAAAAGCTGCCGGACAGCAGGACATTGCGGGCGCCCGCAAACTTTTTATACTGCGCCATATCCGGGATGTCCGTGATCACGAGCCTTGTCTTGAAAATATACGGCCTGATCGTCTTGAAATCATCGCTGAAGCCCGGGGCGGTACAACTCAGCAGAAAATAATCGAAAACCTTTACCGCGGTGTCCATACTCAGATGAGTCCCTGGCAGCCCTTCGAGAGCGAGCCTGTAACCTTTGCGCTTTAGTATCCCCATCTTCACATACGCCGCGTTGTCGCTTAAAGCCTCATTGTCAATGACACAGACCAGCTTCTCCGGGGGGATCTTCATATTCAGCGGCATTCCGACTAAAAGCTGGAATTTGCTTATACCGACAAAAAAATCGTATCTTCCGGCAAAAGGTTCGATCCCTATGTCCTTCACAAACTCAAGGGCAGGCGCCAGTAATTCGCCGCCAAGCATACGGAAATCCTCCGCCGCGCCGAGCAGCTTGTCGCCGTCGCGCGTCATCATCCTGTAAGCCCGGACAGCCATTTCCGTGTCAAAAAATGGTATCGCGCTTATGAATTGCCGCGTCCCCATAACCAGTCTCCTCTGTTCAAGGTTTTTTTCGCAACCCCCGTCTTATCTGTCAATTGTTCATTGTCCATTGTCAATTGTCCATTGTCCATCGTTCATTGAGAAGTATTGCACCAACAGATCCACGCACGCGCCGTAAGACCTCAGACCGAGTTCCTGATTATGCGACCTGAGAAAAGAGTCATAGACAGTGTCGACCGCTTCGCTCACCGTCCCGGTTGTCGCCGTGAGGACTTTATCGACTATCTTTACGCCGGTGTCAAACATTTTCTGGGACTGCCAGAAATCGTGATTGTCCTGCCAGTCTGTGTTGACCTCTTCGGACAAACTGAGGACCACTCCGACCCACGCCTCCCTGTCGGCCTGGGAAAGCGCGCCGCACAGATACATAAGTCCCGATAACCATCCGGAGTACTCATAGACAGGGTTTCCTGACGTCACGCACGCGGCGATCCCGACGAAATTAGCCTCGTCCTCTCTGTATACGCCGCGTTGATGCGCAAGCTCGTGGGCGACTACAGACGGCATTGAAAAAGCGGGCGTGTTGGTGTTGATATTAGACTCGCCGGTCAGCGCGAAATATATACCGGTATACCCTGTGCGGCTCATCAGCCACGAAAACAGCATGGATTTCGGCCTGTACAGCCGGCCGCCGAGGCCGGGGAATTCGGAAAACATATTGTCGTAGATACTGGTCGACGCTGCGAAGAATTCGCGGCGGTCCTCTATGCAGTGACCTTCGGCGTCCCGTTTCACAAGCGGGGCAAACTCGTTGGCTTTTTCCGCGAAAAGTCTCGTGACCGCAGTCAGTTCCGCCGTTGTGACCCCGCCCGGTGAAAATCCGTTGTTCGCGGCAAAACTGTGCGCGAAATAGCCGACGTTCCACAGCCAGCAATACGCACTCCAGACGTAGAGAGCCGCGACCGCTATCGTCAGCAGGCGTTTGGAGAGGATTTTCAGCTTGTCGCGCCTGCGGACTGTCGCCATCACTGTCCTTACGATATAGTATATCAGCCATACGGCAGCCGCGGCGCAGAGGATCTCCATAAGGGACAACGGGTAGATAGTGCTGAAAAGGCCCAAAACCCCCCGGACGGGGGACGAGATTCTTACAGCGAACCAGCTCATCAGACCCGTGTTTGACCGCAGCACGTAGAACAGCAGTGCCAGTACGGCCGGAAAAACACAGATGACTATATAAACGGTACGGGGCAGCTTGAAAGCAGGCCGCGTCCCCGAAGCTTTTTTTAGCATATAAGATTACCTTGCGAATCTGCGTAAAACTGCGTCGCCGATCGAAGTGAGAGGAAGCTGCTCGGAAACACCGCCCATATTATACGCGACCATGGGCATGCCATACACCACGCAGGACGCCTCATCCTGCCCGATCGTGTGCGCGCCCGATCTTTTCATTGCAGTCAGGCCGCTTGCGCCGTCTGCGCCCATGCCTGTGAGGATCACGCCTACGGCGTTCCTGCCGGCGGTCTTGGAAACGGAGTCGAACAAAACGTCGACGGACGGACAATGGCCGCTGACTTTCGCGCCTTGAGTCAGGTATACGTAGTAACCTTTCGCATCCCGGCGCAGGTACATCTGATTGTCCCCGCCCGGGGCAATAAGTATCTCGCCGCGTTCTACACGGTCGCCGTTCTGGGCCTCGACGACGTGCATAGCGCATATTTTATCGGCCCGCTCGGCGTACATTTTGGTGAAAACGGGCGGCATGTGCTGTACGATGACGACCCCGGGCGTATTAGCCGGAAAACGTGTTATGACTTTCAGTATGGCTTCCGTGCCTCCGGTCGACGCGCCGATAGCGATAACGCTGTCCGGAGTCGCCCCGGACATATTGTGTTTTGCCGGTGTGATGGCGGCAAGCGCCGAAGCGGCGGATTTTGCGGCGGCGGCGCCCGGCGGTATGACGTGCGCGGAAGAAGCTATTTTGATTTTTTGGATCATGTCGCTGACGAACAAGTCCTGATCGCTGCCCGGCTGCTGCCCCGGCTTTTCAACGAAATCGATGGCGCCCGCGTGCATGGCGTCAAAGACGTTGCCCGAGAGGGAACTCATCATCACCGCTTTGATGTTCGGGTTCCTTGGCAGGACGTGGCGCAAAAATTCGTTGCCGCGCATTTTTGGCATTTCCATGTCGACAACGATAACATCGGGGCGCAGCAGCGCGACGTCCCTGGAAGCTTCAACAGGGTCTCCAAAACTTCCTACTATTTCAAGCGACTGGTCCTTGCTGAGCCTTTGGCTGAGGAATGTCCTGAAAAATATTGAATCATCGACGATGACCACACGAATTTTCGGCATAGTAACTCTCCGTATTTTTGTTGTTCAGAGGGCGCCGGGCGCTGATGTTTTTGCGGCGCGGGACGTTATTAAAGCAGCGCCGGTTTACGCCGTCCGTTTAAACAATGTCCTATTATAACGTATTCATCGCGTTCAATCAATGGCTTTTACGGCGAATGTAGAAATTTTGATAATAAAAACGGGACGCGCTTTAAAAACATACCCCACACACCTCAAAACATTTAGTTAACTTGTAAAATCTCTACAAATAAAACACAGTAATGTTTAAAAAGACGTATTCAAACGTTGATTGACAAAGAGCGGCGATAATCATAGAATTAGGGGCGGGAAAACGGTGAAACAATTGACATTGCAGTAAAAGTAAGGTAAAATAACACGCCATTAGGTAGCTAAAAACAACCTTTTTTCGGAATTTGGAGGGTGTGCCTGTGGATGCGTTCATAGCAAGGCAGCCTATATTCAGCAAAAACATGAAAATATTCGGGTACGAACTGCTCTTCCGGAGCGGGGCGGCGGACAAAACTTCCGCTGTTACGGACGCGGATCAGGCGACGTCACGGGTCGTAATGGAGAGTTTTTACTCGAGGGGAGTCGAAAACATAACAGGCGGGAAGCCCGCTTTTATCAACTTTACTTCCCTGCTTCTTTTGGAAAATACGGCGACTCTGTTCCCAAAGGAGCAGCTAGTAGTCGAAATACTCGAGGATGTCGAGCCTACGCCGGAAATAATCGAAGCCTGCCGCGATCTCTACAAAAAGGGCTATACTCTTGCAATGGACGATTTCGAATACCGTCCGGAACTGGAACCGCTCATCAAAATGAGCAAGATCATCAAGTTTGACTTCCTGCTCAGTACCCCGGATGAAATAGCCTGGATGATCAGTCAGATCGATATCACCGGGAAAAAGCTCCTCGCGGAAAAAATCGAGTCAAATGAAATGTTCGAACTGGCCGGTGAAATGGGCTTTACGCTGTTCCAGGGGTACTTTTTCAGCAAACCTGTCACGCTGTCCTCAAAAACGCTTTCACCGCTCAAGATCAGCTATATCCAGCTTCTCAAAGAGATCAGTTCCGAAGATGAAATAGACTACAGGAAGCTGGCGGCGACGATCCGCAATGACGTTGCGCTGTCGTATAAACTTCTCAAACTGGTCAACTCGGCATATTACGGATTGCGCTCGAAGGTCAAGGATGTTGTGCGGGCGCTGGCTATCATCGGGACGATAGAAGTCCGGAAATGGGTGTTCATGATCTCGCTTATGGGGATCAGTTCGGACAAACCCGATGAGATCGTGAAAATGTCGATGATCCGGGGGCGGTTCCTTGAAAACCTCAACTCAAGATGGGTGCGCGCCCACTCGAACGAGAATGTGTTCCAGACCGGGTTGTTTTCTATGATAGACGTGCTGATGGATATGCCGATGGAAGAAGCGCTCGAAGGTATCTTCCTTGCCGAAGAGGTGCGCGAGGCTCTCATCGGGCACACCGGAGGCATGAGCGATATGCTGAAACTAGCCATAAGCCTCGAACGCAGCGACTGGGACAAGGCGGAGGAGTACGCCGCGCGTTTGAAACTCGACGCCGGGCGCGTAACGGAAGAATACCTCGATGCTGTCAAGTGGTGCTACGAGATACCGTTCTAAGAATCAGGGGACGGGGTTTACGATTTGTAGGGGCTGCCTTTGGCCGCCCGAGGGTTGCGTTGTAGGGGTGTTCATTAATAGCGCAGGAATTAAGAATCACTTTAAGAAGCCTTGCAGGATAGTATCCTCGGCTTCTTTTTCCGTCAGGCCCAGGCACATCAGTTTCGTCAGCTGCTCCGAGGCGATCCTGCCTATGGCGGCTTCGTGGACGAGCTGCGCGCCTTCGTCGAGGGCGGTGATCTCCGGGATCGACGAGACCTGCGCGTTGTGCATTATTATCGAGTCGCACTGTATATGCCCGCGGCACTCGCAGTGGCCGCGCATGTTCAGATGAAAAACCTGCTTTGAGTCGTTCTGGGCGACGCTTCGCGAGATGACCTGCGCGGTCGAACCCTCGCCGAGAAGTTCAACGGTGACGATAGACACGGCGTCCTGGTCGAGGTAGGTCAGCAGACGTTCGGAAACGATGAGCCGCGCGTTTTTATGAAGCCTGACGACGGTGTCGCGTTTGGCTGAATCGACGCCCTTGATCTGGACCATTTCCAGTTCGGCTGTACCGCCTTCTTCGATTTCGATGATCGTCGTCGGGTTCAAAACGCGTTTGCCCGCTCCGTCGCCCTCGCCGTAATGCTTTTCGACGTATTTCATTTTCGCGCCGCTCCGGATAAAAAACTCGTGTATGCCGTCGTGGCCGGCTTTTTTGGCCGAGGGGTTATGTATGCCGCAGCCGGCGACTATGGTGACGTCGGAACCTTCGCCTATCTCAAATGTGTTGTACACAAGGTCTTCCATACCCTCGGACAAAATCACCGGGATATGGACGCTTTCATTTTTTGTGCCGGGCCTGACGGTAACGTCTATGCCCGGTTTGTCCGCTTTTGTAACGATATCTATATTTGCCGTAGTGTTGCGGGAGAGCCCCTCCCCGTTTTTGCGGATATTGTACGCGCCCTGCGGTATATCATGCAGGCCGGCGACTTCATTGAGCAGCTTCTTATCTATCGAGGTCAGCACATCACGACCTCCTTTTCTACCGAATTTTCAGTATGATCCGGCTGCGCGTTAAACTCTGCCGGAGCATACGGCGTCTCCCCCGGAGATGTTGCGAGGTTCGGCCGTGCGGAAAATTCGTTGCAGTTGACGCAGTCGCAGTCGGGGTTCTTGCAGTCGATGTCCCAAAGGATCTTGTCCGGCGTCGTTATTTCGGTGATTTTTCCGCCGGCGATAAGTATCACCTCGTCGGCCAGCCGAAGGATCCGCTCCTGGTGCGATATGATGACGATCGTGGTATCGGTCATTTCGTTCAGGCTCCGAAACGTCTCGGTCAGGCGCTGGAAACTCCACAGGTCGATACCGGCTTCCGGTTCGTCGAACAAAGCCACGCGCAGGTCGCGCGCCAGGATGCTCGCTATCTCCACGCGCTTTAGTTCGCCGCCGGAAAAACTCGCGTTCAGCTCGCGGTCAATATAGTCCTGCGCACACAGCCCGACGTCGACGAGCAGGGAGTATAGTTTCCTTTCATCGCTTTCGCGCGAAGCAATCGAGAGGAAGTCGCGCACTCTGAGCCCTTTGAAGCGGGTCGGCGCCTGAAACGCGTATCCTATGCCCATGTTCGCGCGCTCAGTTATTGATTTGCCTGTGATATCCTCGCCGTCGAGGTATATCGCGCCGCCCGACACAGGATAGATCCCCATGACCGCCTTTGCGAGCGAAGTTTTTCCTCCTCCGTTCGGCCCGGTGACGACATAGATTTTTTTCTTGTCGAGTTTCAGGCTGACGTCATTGATGATATCAAACGCGTCCGTCGCGCCGTCCGCCGCGGAAACGGCGCCTCCGGCAGCGACGCTGACATTTTTAAGTTCCAGCATGATACGGTACCTCCATTTGGTTTTCTGTAGTAAATATATACTTTATAGAAAAAAGTGTCAATAATTTGTAAACATATGGAAATAACTCTTGACGTTATTGAATAATACAACTAATTTAGTATAAGTGTTTCAGAGGCGGCGCCCTGAAAACAGCGAAAGGAATGAAACCATATGTTCAAAGTGTTCAAATACGTCAAGCCGAAGGAATGGATGATGGCCGGCGTCAGCCTTGTATTCATCGTCGCGCAGGTTTGGCTTGACCTCAGACTCCCGGAATATATGTCGGAAATAACGAGGCTGACACAAACGCCGGGCAGCGCGATGAGCGACATATGGCGCAACGGAGGCTACATGCTGCTGTGCGCCCTGGGAGGGCTTGCGGCCGCGATAATAGTTGGGTTCATCGCATCGAGGATCGCGGCTTCCTATTCGCAGCGTCTGCGAAGCCTTTTATTCACCAAAGTCGAGTCGTTTTCGATGGAGGAAATCAACCGGTTCTCGACGTCCAGCCTTATCACCAGGTCGACAAACGATATAACGCAGGTGCAGATAATTGTCGTCATGGGCCTCCAACTGGTGCTGAAAGCACCGATCACGGCGGTATGGGCGATCACAAAAATCGCGGGCAAAGGCGCCGAGTGGTCCATGGTCACTGCCTCCGGCGTTTTGGTGATAATCCTTATGGTGACGATGCTGATGATCTTCGTAATACCGAAATTCAGGAAGATGCAGGTGCTGACCGACAACATCACAAGAGTGACAAGGGAAAACCTGACCGGCCTGCGCGTAGTCCGCGCGTATAACGCGGAGGAACATCAGGGCAGAAAATTCAAAGCGGCAAATGAAGAGCTGACTTACACACAGAGATTCACAACCCGCGCGATGGCGCTGATGACGCCGGTAATGACGCTGATGATGGGCGGGATGTCGCTGGCGATCTACTGGATAGGCGCGTATCTCATCGACGCCGCGGGGCTTAGCATGACCGCGAACGGAGTGCCGGAAAAACTGGAAGTTTTCTCCAACATGGTCGTCTTTATGAACTATAACATGCAGGTGATAATGTCGTTTATGATGCTTGTGATGATCTTCGTGTTCCTGCCCCGCGCCAGCGTAGCGGCAAAACGCATCAACGAGGTGCTCGACACCGAACCGACGATCCTGGACGGGAACGTGACCGAAGGCGCCGACGGGCTCCGGGGCGAGATAGAGTTCAGGTCCGTCTGTTTCAGCTACCCCGACGCTGCCGGGCATGTCCTGGAGGATATAAGTTTCACCGCGAAACAGGGTGAGACAGTTGCGTTCATAGGCTCAACGGGGAGCGGGAAATCGACGCTGATAAACCTGATACCGCGCTTTTTTGACACAACCGAAGGCGAGGTGCTGATCGACGGTGTGAATGTGAAGGATTACAAGCAGGAATCGCTTTATAATAAGATCGGATACGTGCCGCAGCAGGCCGTTCTGTTCAAGGGCACAGTTGAATCAAACGTGGGATACGGCGAAAACGGAAGCGGCGCGGACTACGGGATCGACGAAGTGAAGAAAGCCGTACGGATCGCGCAAGGCGCGGATTTCGTCGAAAATATGGACGGCGGATATGAAGCGCTGATCGCCCAGGGCGGGACCAATGTTTCGGGCGGACAAAAACAGAGGATATCCATCGCCCGCGCGGTATGCCGCAAACCCGAAGTACTCATATTCGACGATTCGTTTTCGGCGCTGGACTACAAGACAGACCGTTTGCTCCGCAGCGAACTGAAGAAAGAAACCGGGGGAGTCACATGCCTGATAGTCGCGCAGCGGATAGGCACTATAATGGACGCAGACCAGATCATCGTGCTGGATGAGGGCAGGATCGTAGGAAAGGGAACGCACAGGGAACTGCTGGAAGGCTGCCCGGTATATAAAGAGATAGCGATATCGCAGCTCAGCGAAGAGGAACTGAGCGCTTAACTAATTGAGAATTGAGAATTGAGAATTGAGAATTGAGAGGTAATCTCGTATGAGTGGAAATATACAGACAAGCGGCGGGGGGCCGGGGGGCGCCATGAGAGGGCGCGGCCCCATGGGCAGAGGCCCGATGGGAGGCGGCCCCGGCGGGCGGTTTACCGGTGAAAAAGCCAAAGACTTCAAAGGGACGTGGGTCAAGCTTATTAACTACTGCAAGAGCCATCTGCCCGCGATACTCACAGCCCTGGCCCTCGCAGCGCTCGGCGCGGTGTTCCAGATCATGGGCCCGACCAAACTCAGGGACATGACCAACGAAATCATGCACGGCCTCCCCGCGCTCGTTAGCGGCGTGCCTGTACTCGGCGCGATCGACTTCGGCGCGGTGACAAAAATCGCGGTAACGCTGATAATCTTATACGCGTCGTCGGCGGTGCTGAACTTCACGGAACATTTTATCATGGCGACGATCACGGCGAAAATTTCAAAAAATATGCGGACGGATATTTCACGGAAAATCAACAAACTGCCGCTTAAGTATTTTGACAAAACGAGTTACGGAGACGTTATCAGCCGGGTGACAAACGACGTCGACGCGATCGGGCAGACGCTCAACCAGAGCCTGGACAATATCGCAAGGTCCGCGGCTATGTTCGTCGGTTCCATGATAATGATGTTCTACAACAGTTGGATACTGGCGTTTGTCGCGATCGGGGCTTCGGTCATCGGGTTCGTGTTTATGATGCTCATAATGAAGAAGTCGCAGAAATATTTTAAGATACAACAGCAGGGGCTCGGCGATATTAACGGGCATATCGAGGAAATATATTCGGGGCACAACGTGGTAAAGGTGTACAACGGAACGAATAAAGCGAAAGAGACTTTCGAGGGCATTAATGAAACGCTGTACGACAGCGGTTGGAAATCGCAGTTCATGTCAGGTCTGATGATGCCGCTCATGGGTTTTATAGGAAACTTCGGTTACGTAGCGGTATGCGTTGTCGGCGCGGTGCTGACTATGTCGGAAAGCAATCCGATGGATTTCGGCGTCATAGTAGCGTTTATGATCTATGTCCGGTTGTTTACTCAGCCTCTGTCGCAACTGGCCCAGTCGATGCAGCAACTGCAGAGGACAGCCGCGGCGAGCGAGCGCGTCTTTGAGTTTTTCGGCGAAGAAGAACTGGCGGACGAAAGTCAAAAGGTCAAAAAGCTGGAGAGGATAGAAGGAAAAGTAGAGTTCAGGAACGTACGTTTCGGATACGACAAAGACAAAACCATAATCCATGATTTTTCCGCTGTGGTGGAACCCGGCCAGAAAATCGCGATCGTCGGGCCTACGGGTGCAGGGAAGACGACGATGGTCAACCTGCTAATGCGTTTTTATGAGGTCGACGGCGGCGAGATAAGCATTGACGGCGTTCCGACGGGCCAGGTGACAAGGGAGAACGTACACGACCAGTTTTGCATGGTCCTGCAGGACACCTGGCTGTTTGAAGGGACGATCAGGGAAAACATTATTTACAGCAAGCAGGGAGTAGCGGACGAAGAGGTCGTCGCCGCCTGCAAGGCGGTGGGCATCCATCGCTTTATAAAGGCGTTGCCTCAGGGGTATGATACGGTCCTCAACGATATGGCGAACTTGTCGGCAGGGCAGAAGCAGCTTGTCACGATCGCCCGCGCTATGATACAAAACTCGCCGCTGCTGATTTTGGACGAGGCGACCAGTTCGGTCGACACGCGGACCGAGAGGATAGTTCAGGAGGCTATGGATAAACTGACGCTCGGCAGGACGTCGTTTGTGATAGCGCACAGGTTGTCGACAATAAAAAACGCCGACATGATCCTTGTCATGCGCGACGGCGACATAGTAGAGAGCGGGAGCCATGTGGAACTGCTTGCGCAGGGCGGCTTTTACGCGGAACTGTATAACAGCCAGTTCGAAAAAGCGTCGTGATGAATGCAGAATGCAGAATGCAGAATGCAGAATGTGAAGTGTGGAATGTGGAGTGTGGAGTGTGGAGTGTGGAGTTACCACTGAGTTGGTGTCATCCTGAGCTTGCGAAGGATCTTGCTCCCCGGTCTCCCCCGGAGACGAGGGACTGTTACTGCAGGCTTTTGTAGATAACCTCTAAATTATGCTCCATGCGGTCGAGGTATGAAAGGCCGTCCTCGGCGCTCTCCATAGTATATATTATCTCCACGCTCGCCCCGGCTTCCGCGGCGAGCGTTTCCGCGACTAACGGGCTGGAAAGGCTCTCCGCAAAGATCGTAGTGATACCGTGTTCGAGGCAGAAACCGATGAGTTCCGCGAGCGCCCTCGCGCTCGGCTCGCCCTCGGCAAAAACGCCCTCGACGCTGTTTTGAGTCAGGCCGAAATCGCGGCACAGATATGCGAAAACGGCGTGCCCGGTGACGATCGTTTTGTTGCCGGTCGCCCCGAACTTTTCTGAATACTCTTTCGCGAGCCCGTCGAGACGATGTGAGAAATCATCGAAATTGCGCCTGTAATACTCTTCTCCGGCGGGGTCGGCCCCGATGAAAGCGTTCATTATGTTTCGGGACATGACAGCAGCGCACACCGGGCTCAGCCAAATGTGCGGGTCAAAAGTTCCGGTATGATTTTCATTGCCCGCGCTGTGACGGACGTGTTCGTCGCTTTCATCGTCTGAAAGGACAATCGGTTCGATATCGTTCGAGACGTCACAGACAGACAGACCGCCGTTCGCCGCCGCCTTTACAGCGCTGTCCGCCCACGGCTCAAAGCCGAGCCCGCAAACAATAAGCAAATCAGCGGTATTCAGTAAGATGAGGTCTCTTGCCCCGGGCTCAAAATGGTGCGCCTCAGCGCCGGGCGGCATAATGTTAGCCGCGCTGACCCTGTCGCCGCCGATCACGGCGGCAATTTCACAGAGCGCATCGAACGTGACGACGGCGATGACTGCCGCCGAAGTATCTGCCACATTTGCTTCTGGCGGCGGAGCCGGGGAAGCGGAACGGCCTGAACAACCGGTTATAATTATCAAAGCCAGTATTACACTGGACGCCGCAAGTCGGTTACGTCTAAACAATAGCGCCACTCCAAAAGGTATCTACTTGAAAATTTACAGGTCAGAGAGTATAATCAATCGTAACTAATCAGTACCGGTGAGGAAGACGTTTATTTTGTCTTCCCAGCGCCTTCTCAAGCGAAGGCACTTGCGGAGCATGGACGCTGAGCGGCG
>Ga0082212_10009748_pt1 | contig 12357 bp, 9 predicted proteins | sample TergutNt197P3_FD_71548 | JGI IMG/M metagenome (GOLD analysis project Ga0082212, IMG submission 71548) | Neocapritermes taracua P3 segment gut microbial communities from Petit-Saut dam, French Guiana - Nt197 P3 | ecosystem: Host-associated > Arthropoda: Insects > Digestive system > Gut ... | reverse complement strand
TCCTCGCGAATATGAGTCACGAGATAAGGACTCCAATGAACGCGATCATAGGTATGACGACCATCGCGAAACAGACGAAGGATCCGGAAAGAATACTCAATGCGCTTGAAAAAGTCGACGGCGCGGCCACGCATCTTTTAGGGGTTATCAATGATATTTTGGATATGTCAAAAATTGAGGCGGACAAACTTGAACTCTCGCCTATCCGGTTCAGTATCGAAGAAATGATAAAAAAGGTCGTTGATATCATCAATTACAAGGTTAGGGAAAAAAATCAGGAATTCATTGTGGATATCGATGAAATGATACCGCCTATACTCGTTGGTGATGAGCAGCGTATCTCTCAGGTAATCACAAACCTGCTCAGCAACGCCGTAAAATTTACGCCTGATTTCGGCTCGATCAAACTCGAAGCGAAATTAATGGGAGAAATAGATAATGAATGCCTCATTCTCATGCATGTTACGGATACCGGTGTCGGCATAGAAGGGAAACAACAAGCGCGCCTCTTCCATCCTTTCGGACAAGCGGAAAGCAGCACGACCAGAAAATTCGGCGGTACAGGGCTGGGGCTCGCGATCTCAAAACGTATTGTCCAAATGATGCGCGGAATTATCTGGCTCGAATCGGAAATCGGAACAGGTACGACATTCTCCTTTACGATGTGGCTGGATAAAGCAAGTGAAGAAGATGAAGCAAATCTTGCGGAAAAGGAAACAGAAGACCTTCTTTCGGAAACATATGAAGACTATTATATTTTACTTGCCGAAGATATCGAGATAAACCGCGAAATAGTTGTGACGCTGCTGGAAAACACTTTGATCAAAATCGACTGCGCCGAGAACGGCAAAATAGCCTGCCGGATGTATGAAAGCAATCCCGATCGCTACGATTTGATTTTCATGGATGTGCAGATGCCGGAAATGGACGGGTATGAAGCGACAAAATGTATCAGAGACTCAGGCATTGAGGGGGCCAAAGACATACCTATCATCGCCATGACGGCGAATGTTTTCCGTGAAGATATACTGAACTGTCTTGAAGCGGGGATGAACGGGCATATCGGAAAACCGCTAAATATAAATGATATTATGAAAATCCTGAAAAAATATTTAAAACCATTTGAAAACTAAGACAATTATATCTTTTAATAAATTTATCGCCGGCAGCGTTGTTATTGTTATCATAGCTGCGGCGGCAGTGATTTTTGCCACGTCTTTTTTCCAGTTGCCAAAGCTGGACCTGGCAGTGTACCACCATATCGCGAGCCAGCATTTTTTACAGCGTCTGCTTGCTTTGATACTATTGGCCGTCGTTTGGAATCTTTATTTAAGAAAACGCGCAGCCTGGCTTATTTGTGTTATTTCCCTGACGGCAAGCCTGTTTTTAAATTTCGCTTTGCACTACCATTTTGTAACTTTTATCGTTATCATTTTAGAGATTTACGCGCTTTTTGCGCTCATCCTGACCCGGGATCATTTCAGGCGGTCTTCTGACAAGCTCTCGCTCAAAAATACGGGGATTCTTGCCTGCGTGATCATCGCGGCTGTTTTGCTAAACGCCGCTCTCGGATATTTACATCTCGGCGCGGTCTCGGAAATGCCGCGGTCTTTCGGCGAAAGTCTGCTGAATACCTTCCGCATGCTTTTTGAGACAGACGGAAGTACTCACGCTATACATAGTTACGAGCTGTTCGTTTTTTTCTTTGTTTGGCTGTCTGTAGCCGCTTGTGTTTTTATGGTGTTCCGGACTTCCGTTATAGAAAAAAATGTGACGAAGACAAACAAGGAAAGGGCCCGGGAATTGGTGAAGAAATATGGGCAAAATCCAATGTCGTATTTGTCCCTTGAAGATGACAAACATCTGTATTTCGGCAGCGAAGTAGAGGGCGTGATAGCTTATGGCTATGTTGGCGGAGTAGTGGCCGTCCTGGGGGACCCTGTTTGCGCGGGGGAAGATTTTCTGAAACTTCTTGCGGAATTCGAATCTTTTTACAAAGAGGGTTCCTACGAGTGCGTGTTTATCGGTACGACAGATGTGTTTTTAGAGAAGTATTCCATGCTCGGCTACAGTCATGTTAAATGCGGAGAAGAAGCCAGGTTTGATTTGAAAGAATTTCAGCTTGCCGGAGGGAAAATGGCAAAACTGCGCTCAAATGTAAATTCAGCAAACCGGGCGAACCTGACGACTCTGGAATACAAGCCCAACGAAAAAAGGGATACAGAGATAGAGAAAGCGATTGATTTGGTTTCGGAACAATGGCTCGAAGGGAAAAAGAGCGGTGAACTTGGCTTTACCCTTGGAGGAGTAGGGCTTGAAGACCCCATGGACCGCAGGTATTTTTACGCCCTGGACCCGGAAGGGAAAATAGTGGCGTTCAATGTATATATTCCATTCGCGTGCATGGACGGGTATCTGGCGGATATCACAAGACGGGAGACAAACGCGCCGCACGGCGTAACCGAAAAAATCAATTACGACGCCTTCATGGTTTTTAAAGAGGAAGGTTTGGGATGGGCGTCTTTGGGCCTGGCGCCTTTGGCCCATATGCTCGAAGGGGACGAAAAGGACCATACAAGCGCCAAACTGCTGAATCTTGTATATGAAAAAATGAACAGCTTCTATGGTTTCAAATCACTGTTTATCGCGAAAGAGAAATACTCTCCGTCAATGTGGGTGCCGGGATACTTTGTCTATTCAACCGGGAGCATCACGCCCGAGATTGCCTACGCTATTGTCGCCATCCAAAATCCGGGCGGCGTCAAAGATTACATAGCCGGCTTCCTCCGCGGGAAATCAAAATAACCGTCATTGCGAGCGAAGCGAAGCAATCCATCACTCAAACTCAAACTTGGTATATGGCTGAATGACATACTTACTCAGGTAGTCATTTCTCACAAACACATCGCCGTCGTTTGAAACAGCGTAATGTATAGTTCCCGTAAAACCTTTTACAAATTTATTCATCATCGCGAAAGCCCAGCAGGGCTGCCCGTTTATCGCGACCGCTCCGACAGCCTCCAGAAATATTCCGTCTTCCGCTTTCCGGGGAAAAGCTGTGTCAAGCTGTGCCAACGCGTCTGCCTGTGAAACCATATCTTCATCATCTTCCAGAGGGCGCGAATCTATTTCTTCGTAGCTAAAGGCGCGCCAGTATTCAACGGAGGTGTCGGCCGGCTCTTCGTCGGCAGCTGTATCTGCGGCATTGTCGGCATTCGAATCTTCAGGGGGCATGGCCCAAAAAACAGTCAGCACATCTCCTTCCAGCCACAATTCCAGATTCGAAAAGGTTGCCCTGTTATAACTCAGGTCAGCCGTCCCGTCAATATACTGTTCGGTGTAAAGGTTCGAATACTCGAAGTAAAAAGACTTTTCACGCACATCAGATATTACAAAATGACTTCCGTCGGTTGCGAAAGTGCCCCACCATCCCGAAGAATAGTTCAGTTCGTCTGTGTCAGCCGAGACATCAGGCGCATCGCTTACCGCCTCCGCCGTTTCCGGGTCTTCGCCGTTTTCAGACGCCTGCTGACTATCCGGCACATTGCTGAGAATGTCATCAAGCATGTCACACCCCGCTGTGAGGAAGCAGAGCATTGCGGCCACAATTATCAGGATTCCAAATCGTTTAAACATATCGTAGGCTCATTTCAGACCTATAGTATATGACAGAATAATTATTTTTGTCATAAATTTTTCACTCCCGAATCTTCATTCCTTACAAGCGGCTTGTACTAATGCTTTTCCAAAATCTAAATGAGTTTATTGTTTCACGTACTTCTTTCCAAGTACATTTGTCATGTATTTTGCCGCGGCATACACAAACGCGCCTATAACGTAACCCGGTCCTGCCTTGACCGGATAAGCCCTGTCACGGAATCCGTCTTGCCGCCAATATGCCGTATCACGTTCGCTTTCCGAATAATCGCTCAAAGACATTGCCCGAAAAGCGTTGTGCACAGCTATATTTCTGAGGGTTGGCGCAATAAAGCGTTTAGACGCAATCGACTGATAAAATCGCTCGGCAGCCCGGTCCAGCTTAGCAGCCGTTTTATCAGGAGATACCATTTTTTGTTTTTTCGCGGTTTGCGAAACGATGGCAGCGCCGTTTATACCCCACTGCCCCAATACTGTTTTCAGGTATTTCGCGACTGCTTTTTCTCCCGCGCCCGTTGATGTTGTTACAACCATTCCTTTTTTCCCAAAAAAAGCAGGGCGATGAAACATATATGATAAATGGTCAAGCAGGTTTTTCATTGCGGCGTTCAATGCCCACATATATGTGGCGCCGCCCATAATAACCCCGTCACATCCGGCAAGGGCGGTTTCAACATTTCGCATCACATCATAATGCGGGCAATTTTCTTCACCTTTGGTAAAGCATACATGGCATGAACGGCAAAACGGCAATGCCAAATCGGAAACGCCGATTTCCGTAAACTCAACATCAGGTTTATCCAAAAGGCGTTTCATTATTTCTTTCGTTAGCGCGTAAGTATTGCCTTTCCGCATACTGCCGTGAATAACAAGGATTCTCATAACGCAGCCTCCCTTCGCTACAGCTTAATTATCGCAGAAAGTAATTTCTATGAACATTTATTTTTCTCGCGGTCTCTGAGAAAAACGGATGATATACTGTATATAAAACAGCATTTTATATCAGTGTGGACGAAAATGAAAAACAGGCAGTGGTACAAAGAGATGGCCTTCTATCAGATTTGGCCGCGTTCATTTATGGACGGCAACGGCGATGGTATCGGCGACCTGTACGGCATTTATGAAAAGCTTGGCTACATCAAGAGCATAGGAGTGGACGGAATTTGGTTTTCGCCTCTGTATGTATCGCCCAACGCGGACTATGGGTATGATATAGCGGATTACATGCGAATATCTCCGGAATACGGCGACCTGGAAATATTTAAGAAGGTGCTGGACGGGGCCCATGATCTGGGCTTGCGCGTCATAATGGATCTTGTCATCAACCATACCTCAGACGAGCACGAATGGTTCAAAGCCGGGGTTTCAGATAAAAGCAGCCGGTATCACGATTATTATTTCTTCAGAAAAGGGAAGCCGGGAGGGAAACTCCCAAATAATTGGGACAGCCTTTTCGAAGGCAAACCCTGGGAGTATCGCGCGGATCTGGATGAATACTATCTGCATATTTTTGCTAAAAAACAGCCTGATCTCAATATGGACAACCCTCTGGTCAGAGAAGAGGTCAAGAAAATCATGCGGTTTTGGCTCGACCTCGGGATAGACGGTTTTCGGGAAGACGTCATCACTTTTATTTCCAAGGTTCCGGGCCTTCCGGACAGCAGGTTTGAGCCCCCGGGAATGCGGGGGATGAAATACTACGTCAACGGGCCGAGGATGCACGAGTTTCTCGGCGAGTTCAAAAGAGAAGTACTTGACAACTACGATTGTATGACAGTCGGTGAAGCCCCGATGATGAAACCGGACATCGCCCTGTCTTATATAGATGAGGGCGGAGCGAAAGATCTCGACCTGATGTTCAATTTTCAGCATATGGAGGCGGACTGCCTGCTTACCGATTACATTCCCAGGCCTTTCTCACTCAGAAAACTGAAGAGGGCATTTTCAAGATGGCAGAAAAGGATAAACGGCAGGGGGTGGAATACCCTCTACATCGAAAATCATGATCATCCCAGAATAATCAGCCGTTACGGCAGTGAAAAATTCAGAAAAGAAAGCGGAAAAATGCTGGCTGTCTCATTTCTTTTCCAGCAGGGAACGCCGTTCATCTACCAGGGCCAGGAAATCGGAATGACAAATATTTCCCTAAATACGATAGACGATTACAAAGACGTAGTGGCAAGAAATGAGTACGACAAGAAAAAAAGATGGCCCGAAGAAAAAAAGATGGCCCTGATCCGGCGGGCGTCCAGAGACTCGGCGCGAACGCCCATGCAGTGGAGCGCAGGGAAAAACGCCGGATTTACGGATGGCGAGCCCTGGTTCACGGTCAATCCGAACTATGAGGAAATAAACGCGGAGAAAGAAAATACGGACGCAGGTTCGATCCTGAACTTCTACCGAAAAGCCTTGAGGCTCAGGAAAGAAACGCCTGTGATCCTGTGGGGCGGCTATAAGGAGCATTATCATCACAGCAGGATCTTCTATACATATGAACGTGAGCATGAAGGAGTCAGGCTGCTTGTGATTTGTTCTTTCAGCGACACGGAAAGGAAATTCAGATCTCCAAAAGGATTTGATCTTGGCAAAGGGGATCTGATTCTGTCAAACTACGATCAAAATCCCATCCAAAACAATTCTTTTACCGCGCGCCCGTTTGAGACGCGGGTTTATTTGTTCGGACGATGAACTGTAAAGTTTTGAAATAGCCCGATTTCTTCGAGATTAAAAAACAGGCTGAATTAAATAAAGCCGGTTCGTTTTGTTTATAAAAGTCGGTTTTTGGGTATTAAACTGGTATGCGTTACCGGTGCATCCGGCGCTATTGGGCGCGATTGGGAAAAGAAAAATCACGGGCATTGTCCGCGATTCGCTCGAATTTATGTTATATTTTAAAAGTAACGCAATAGAATTGACCAAAAGGACGTTCTGCATGGATTGTTTTGCTTTTAGATAAAAAGGAGAGTCCTTTGAGTTTAAAAAAACAAATCATTTATCTTGCGCTCATCGCGATACTTTTATTGGCATTAGTGCCAGGATGTACAAATACCACGCCGGAGCAACAGGGTGAAACGATAAAATTCACAACATTCGAAGATATTCCCGGAGTGACGGCGGATGAAATAAACGCGGTCGAAAATCTTCGGACGAAATACGATTCCTTTGTTTACGGTTCAAATCCCGCGACAGAAGCATTCCTCGGTTTTGACGGCGAAATAGAGGGATTTTCCGCTCTGGTTTGCGACTGGTTATCTGAGTTGTTTTCTATCCGGTTTGAACCTGCTCTTTATGAATGGGACGAACTGATTGACGGGCTCGATAGCGGCGAGATAGATTTTACAGGCGATTTGACGGCGACAGAAGAACGAAAAAAGACCTCTGTTAACGATGATAAACACAAATACTTTATGACTGAAACCATCACTCAGCGTACGATCAGGCTTATGCGTCTGGACGACAGCGTGCCTTTGACGGACATATCCGCTTTGCGTCCGCTGAGATACGCGTTTTTGGACGGGACCACTACGGAATCAGATATCAAACAGCAATCAGGCGAAGATTTCGAGTCATTTTTTGTCGATGAGTATTCCGAAGCGCATGAACTGTTAATAAGCGGCGCTGTTGACGCGTTTATTGACGAAGGCCCGGCGGAAGCAGCTTTTGATGAATTCGGCGATGTAGTCGCGAAAGATTTCTTCCCTCCGATTTTCAGCCCGGTATCCCTGACCACTCAGAAAAGCGAACTGGAACCAATCATCTCAATAGTTGATAAGGCTCTTGTAAACGGCGGCATTCATTATTTAGCCGAATTGTACAGTCAGGGCCAGCTAAAGTACGACCATAACAAACTGTTTACGCAGCTTACAGAGGAAGAGCTGTCCTATATCGAAAACCATCCCGTGGTGAAGCTTAGCGCAGAATATGACAATTATCCGATTAGTTTCTACAACACGCATACCAACGAATGGCAGGGCATAGCTTTTGATGTACTGCGTCAAATTGAAATGTTCACAGGGCTGGAATTTGAATTGATCAATGATGAAAATACGGACTGGCCCGAAGTAATGCGGACGCTCGAAAGCGGCGAAGCCTCCATGACAACCGAGCTTATCCGCTCGCCGGACCGCGAAGGCCGTTTTCTTTGGCCGCAAAACGCCACGATGGCTGACAATTACGCGCTGATATCAAAAGCGGATTTTCATGATTTAACAATAAATGAAATTCTGTATGTCAGGGTAGCGCTGCTGAAAGATACCGCATACGCCGCAATGTTTAATAATTGGTTTCCGAATCATATGTACACTGTTGAATATGAGAATGTTGACGACGCCTTCAACGCTCTGAGCAGAGGCGAGGTTGACGTGATGATGGCAAGCCAAAATCAGCTCCTTGTTCTTACAAACTACCTTGAATACGTTGGTTACAAAGCAAATATTGTTTTTGAAAGCCCTTATTATTCTACATTCGGTTTCAACAAAGATGAACAAATCCTGATGTCAATCGTTGATAAATCACTGCGTTTGATAGACACCAGGGAGATTTCGGGTCAGTGGACCCATAAAACATATGACTATACGGTAAAAGTTGCGCAGGCTCAGCGTCCCTGGCTTATAGGGGCGGCTGTGCTGTTTCTGTTTATCCTTGTACTGCTTTATATAATGCTTCGCAGAAATCGTCAGGAAGGGAAAAAACTTGAATCGCTTGTCCGTAACAGAACCGCGGAACTGGAAGACCGTAACAAGGAGATCGAAAGGCAGAGTAAGCTGATGGAGCATACTCTGACGGATCTGGAGTCTGCCAGCCGCGCAAAGTCGATATTTCTTGCCAATATGAGCCACGAGATAAGGACGCCGATGAACGCTATCATCGGTATGACCTCTATCGGAAAAACCGCGTCCAGCGAAGAGCAAATGGGTCATTGTTTCAAAAAGATAGAAGACGCCTCAAAACATCTTCTCGGCATCATTAACGACATACTCGATATGTCCAAGATCGAGGCCGGGAAATTTGAACTTGCGCGCGTAGAGTTCAATTTCGAGAAAATGCTTCAGCGGGTCGTCAATGTAAACAATTACCGCATAGCTGAGAAGAAACAGAAATTTACCATTTTTATCGATAACGAAATACCAAGCGACATAATAGGCGACGATCAGAGGCTTGCGCAGGTGATTACGAACCTGCTGAGCAATGCTGTTAAATTCACGCCTGACGGCGGTTCGATAAGCCTGAAAGCGGAATACTTACACGATGATAAGGACGATTGCAAAATCAAGATCAGCATAACAGATACAGGGCTCGGTATCAGCCCTGAACAGCAGAGCCGTTTATTCCAGTCATTCCAACAGGCGGAAAGTGACACGACCCGCAAATTCGGGGGTACGGGACTTGGCCTTTCTATTTCAAAGAATATTGTAGAAATGATGGGCGGTCGTATTTGGATCGAATCGGAACTTGGCAAAGGATCGTCGTTTATCTTTACGATCAAGGCGAAGCAAGGTTCGGCTAAAAAATCTTTGCCTGCTTACCAGTCGATCAAAGGGAAAGACTTACGGATTCTCGCGATCGACGATGACGCCAATACGCTCACGTATTTCAAAAATCTCCTGCAGGGATTCGGTTTGGATTGTGATACGGCTGTAAAAGGATCGGATGCGCTAAGGCTGATCAAACAAAACGGCTCGTACGATATCTATTTTGTGGATTTGATAATGGAGGATATGGATGGTATTGAACTGACGGGGAAAATCAAGGAGCTGCCGCATCCTTCGGGGCCTCCGGTGGTGATCATGATTTCATCCGCGGACAGCAATGTGATCGAAAACGGCGCGAGGCAGGCAGGCGTTGATAAATACCTGCAAAAACCGTTGTTTCCGTCAGATGTAGAAAGAATTATTTGCGAATACCTTGGCATTGAAATACAAAAAATAGAGGATCCGCAGATTGAAATCGACTGTATTTTTACCGGGCGCAAAATCCTGATAGCCGAAGACGTTGATATAAACAGGGAGATAGTTCTCGGGCTGCTCGAACCGACAGGGCTTCAAATAGACTGCGCGGTCAACGGCCGTGAGGCTGTCCGTATATTCAGCGAAGCGCCGGACAAATATGACTTGATCTTAATGGACGTGCAAATGCCGGAAATGGACGGCTATGACGCCACCAAACAGATTCGGGCTTTAAACAACCCACACGCGAAAATCATACCGATCATCGCCATGACAGCGAACGTGTTCCGTGAAGATATCGAAAGGTGCATCGAATCCGGCATGAACGGACATATAGGAAAGCCGCTGGATATCAAAGAAGTTCTGAGACGGCTCAAACAATATTTATAAGAGATTCCTGTAAACTATTATTCTTCAGACAATATTATTGTTACATCCGGATGCTTCTGCAATATAGACGCGGGCACCTGCGGTGTGATTTCCCCGTTCATGGCCTTTCCGACAATGTCCTTTTTCCCGGCGCTTGCGACCAGTATGATTTTCTTCGCCTGCATTATATCCTGTATTCCCATAGTGATCGCAAGCCTGGGTACATCAGACGGATTGGAAAAGAATCTTGAATTTGCGTTTATGGTACTTTCGGTCAGTTCAACTACTTGTGTGCGTGAAGAAAAAGCATCCGAAGGCTCATTGAACCCGAGATGACCGTTGAGGCCGATACCGAGGAGCTGCAAATCAACTCCGCCGAGGCTGTCGATCACTTCATTGTATCTTTCGCACTCGGCCTTGAGATCTTCAGCCAAACCGTCGGGCAGAAAAGTATCCCCCATGTCTATATTGATATAATTAAAAAGGTTTTCGTCCATGAAATATCTGTAACTTTGGTTGTGCGAGCCTGCTAAACCGACATATTCATCAAGGTTTACAGTCTTAACTTCAGAGAAGTCCGCTATGCCTTCCCCGTATCTTCTGATCAGCTCCCCGTACAAGGTAAGGGGCGTTGAGCCTGTGGCCAGCCCGAGCACGATATCCGGTTTCGCCCGGATCGCGTCTGTAAAAATATCAGCTGCCAGTCTCCCCATCTCTTCATTACTATTTGCGTTTTGCAGTTTCATTTCTTAGTCCTCCCGGTTATTAAAAGTCACTAAAACAATCTATAGCGGTCGTCTTTAAAAGCCCCGTTTTTCAGGGCGTTTTTCAGGGTTGTGATCATTTTGTCATTATCGTTCGGCAATGTTCCCTTTAGAGGCACATAGTTTGAAGCATGGTTGCTTCTGAACACGCACTCCGCTTTCGGCCGGGCCTGAGATAATAAAAGAAGCGTTTCCCCGGCTATCTGTTCCGGCGTCATTAATTCAAACGAGCCCGCTGCCAGGTCTTCATACATCGAAGCGCCGGGATCCAGCAACAGAGTCAGCAAGGCCGCGAATGAAGGCCTTGATTCGTTAATGACTCTCGCAATGCCCAGGGCGTGCCGCTCCGAAAGGCCGATTCCTCCCAACCCGGAAATAAAAGTTACTGAAGCCTGTATTTCCGCGTCTTCGGCCTTTCTGACCGCGGTTATTATTTCATCGGAGTCCGCTCCTTTTTCTACCCGCCTCAGCACCTCGTCGTCACCTGATTCAGCGCCGATATATATTATCGCGAGTCCGTTTTCCCGAAGCGAAACAAGCTCCTCGTGTGACTTTCTCAGCACGTCTTTGGGGTTTCCGTAAATAGAGACCCGTTCGCATTCGGGAAACAACTCTCTGATTTCCCTGAGCAGCAGCAAGATTTTATCCGTTTCAAGGACAAGCGCGTCGCCGTCAGCGAGAAAAATCCGGCTTATTGCCCGGTACATACTTCTTGCTTCCCGAAAATCGGAGATTACATCTTCCACAGGCCTTGTGCGGAATTGTTTATCTTTGTACATACTGCAGAATGTGCATTTATTATGGGAGCAGCCGATAGTCGCTTGCACTATAAGGCTGTAGGCTTCGCTTGGCGGCCGGTAAACGTTTCCTTCGTATTCCATAAATACAGTTTATCATAATTGTTTTCGTTAGTAGATTGATGTAAGCTAATATGCAGGGAAAGAATGTATTAAGGAGGGTATTATGAACGATTTTGACAAAGATCCGACAGAACCGGAAGCGCCGGCAGAACCGACTGAGGCCAGCGAGCCGTCAGAGCCTCAGGGTAATCAAGAAGAACCGCAAGCTGCGCAGCAGGAATATCAGCAAGCGCCTCCGCCTCCGCCGGGATACGGTCAGGCTCCGCCTCCGCCGGGATACCAGCAGGCTCCTCCGCCTCCCCCGGGATACCAGCAGGCTCCTCCGCCTCCCCCGGGATATCAGCAGGCTCCTCCGCCTCCGCCGGGATACCAGCAGGCTCCTCCGCCTCCCCCGGGATATCAGCAGGCTCCGCCGCCTCCCCCGGGATACGGTCAAGCTCCGCCTCCGCCGGGATATCAGCAGGCTCCCCCTCCACCGGGCTACGGCCCTCCGCCGTACTATCAGCAACCGAGCCCGGATGCCCAGGTAATGTACAACCGTCCTGTCGGTTTTATCGAGGCATACAAAAACTATTGGATAAATGCTCTCAATTTCAACGACCGTACGACCCGTTCCGGTTATTGGTGGGCATTTCTGATGAATATGATTATCAACATAGTTCTGAATATCATTGTATCTTCGGTCGTTTTCGCGTCGTTCGCGAGTTCGTTCGCGGTCTTCGATTATTTGGACGATCCTTTTTCGATGCTTGCTTACATGGG
>Ga0082212_10009747_pt1 | contig 12358 bp, 11 predicted proteins | sample TergutNt197P3_FD_71548 | JGI IMG/M metagenome (GOLD analysis project Ga0082212, IMG submission 71548) | Neocapritermes taracua P3 segment gut microbial communities from Petit-Saut dam, French Guiana - Nt197 P3 | ecosystem: Host-associated > Arthropoda: Insects > Digestive system > Gut ... | reverse complement strand
TGATGATCTCGTTCATCAATGTTTCCGGTATAAACTGACCGCCGTATTCTCCGTATCTTCCCTTATTCATTGCTATTTCCTTTTCTTGCCATCGCGGTTAATTGTATTATTTTTTTCCGGTCTTTGATACCGTTTGTTTCCGCCCCGCTGCTCACATCAACGGCGAACGGATTAAATTTTATTGCCTGTTCGATGTTGTCAATATTTACGCCTCCTGCAAGGAACCAGGGTTTTTCGGTTTTTATCGACTTGAGGAATTCCCAGTTAAACGCTTTACCCGAACCAGCGCCGGAATCCAAAAGAAAATAATCCGCTTCGGTTGTTTTTGGCAATCGTTTAAACATATCAGTTTTAATTGTTTTTATTACTTTAAGCTGTGAAGATTTATTATTAAAACATTTTTTTTTTAAATAGGATATATAACCTTCGTCTTCATCACCGTGAAGCTGTGCGATGGAAATTACGCCGTTATGAAACAACGCGGCAATATCATTAATGGGAGCGTTTACAAAAACACCGACCGGTACAATATCGTCCGCTAAACGGAAACGCAGGTATTGGGCAAGAGCCGGAGATACCTGCCGCTTGCTTTCTGCGAACACAAAGCCCGCATAATCGGGATGCGCTTCGTTTATAAACTCAATATCCTGATCGCGGAAAAGGCCGCAAATTTTTATTTGCATGAGGTAAGTCTAGCACAAAGAGTGATTCAGATTGAATCACTAACAGCTAAATTTTGTTTGACATTATTCAATTATATGTCATACTGATAAAAATTAAAGGAGAAATTGATATGGAAACGGTTATTGATTTATTGCATGAAGGAGCCCAAAACCATGGAGATATGCCCTATTTGGGCGGCAAAATTGGAGATAAGTGGAAGACTTATAGTTTTATAGAAACCGATCGGCTTTCTTCGGCTTTTGCCGCAGTTTTGCTCCATAATGGATTTAAAAAGGGAGATAACATCTCGATCCTTTCGGAGGGGCGGCCTTCCTGGGTAATCGGTGAGTTCGGCGTTTTGAAAGCCGGCTGTGTTTCGGTGCCGCTGTCCACCAAACTTTTGGAAGAGGAAATCGTCTTCCGTCTGAATCATTCGGAATCGAAAGCGCTTTTGGTATCGGAGAACAATTTTCAAAAGGCGGCGGAAGCCATCAGGAAGGCGGATGCCAAACCGGTGTTGATCCTCATTTCACCCCGAACCTCCCGTCTGGAGGAACTGGCGGCAAAGTACGGTTCAGAGGGAAATAAAATTTTTTATTACGATGATCTTGCCGCCGAGGGAGAGAAGCTCCTTGAACAAGAGAGTTATCGGGAACAGTTGGCGCAAATTGAAAAAAACCTGACCGCGGATGACACCGTAACCATCTGTTATACATCGGGAACCACGGGCAACCCAAAGGGAATCATGCTGAGCCACCGTAATTATCTGCATAATGCGGGTAACGCCATGAAGGTGGTTCATATAGCGAAAGGTTGGAAGAGTCTAATCATGCTGCCGCTGGATCATTCGTTTGCACATACTGTGGGAATTTACATCTTCCTTTTCAGGGGTGTGTGTATGTATTTTACCGATGCCCAGGGAGGGCCCCTGGCCGCTCTGCGGAATCTGCCGAAAAATCTTGTTGAAGTAAACCCGGATCTTCTGCTTACTGTACCGGCATTGTCGGGGAACTTTATGAAGAAGATGATCCAGGGAATTAACGATAAAGGAAACCTCATCAAGAAGATTTTTAATGCTGGCCTTAAAGCGGGAATCGCCCGTGCGGGAAACGGTTACAACAAGCCGCCTTTCTTTACACGGCTGGTTAACTTCTTCCCATGGGCGCTTGCCAATGCGCTGATCTTTCCCAAGCTGCGGGCGGTTTTTGGCAAGGACATAAAATTCTGCATAGGCGGCGGCGCGCTGCTTGAGATCAAACAGCAGGAGTTTTTCAATGCGATAGGAGCGCCGGTGTATCAGGGTTACGGCCTGACAGAGAATTCGCCCATCATCTGTTCCAATTCGGAGGCGAAGCATAAATTCGGCACATCCGGAGTTATTATACCCAATTTGGATGTACGAATCATGAAAGACAGTAATACCGAATGTGCAACAGGAGAGATTGGCGAGATTGTAACCCGCGGCGGCTCGGTGATGAAAGGATACTACAAAAACCCCGAAGCTACGGCAGAGACATTGATCGATAATTGGCTCTGGTCGGGAGATTTAGGCTTTAAGGACGCCGACGGTTTCCTGGTGGTTACCGGAAGGGAAAAAGCCCTGCTCATTGCACCGGACGGTGAAAAATACAGCCCCGAAACCATTGAAGAGGCGGTGATCAATACTTCAAAATTTGTGAATCAAATTATGGCGTTTAACGAACAATGTAAGTTTACCAGCGCTCTGGTCACTTTGAACGCTGAGGAATTGAAAGCCGGAGTGAAACAGCAGGGGCTGAAAACCGATTCTGATGAGGATATCGATCGAATCATCAACATGATTCGGGATGATATGATTTCTTTTGTCAAACATCCCGATTATTCGGGTATCCCGGCGCAGTGGCGTCCTGCTTCTTTTGCTGTTATCCCCGGGATTTTTGACGAAACCAACGGTCTGGTTAACTCTACGATGAAACTGGTTCGTCATAAAGTACGCGATTTTTACCAAAGCCGGCTTGATGAGATATATTCGGGCAGTTCTGCGGATCCTTGTCTTCCGGGTAACAGGGAAGCGGTGCGCGGTTTACTCAAATAATTATTAATTTTAATGCGCTGTCTTGACAGAGCAGGATTAAAAATTAATAATACTATATCTATATTATACTTTCTTTAGGAGGAAAGAAATGAAAAAAATGAGAACCATTTTTGTATGCGGCTTGTTATTGCTTGTACTTGCAAGTTTTGTAAGCTGTAAAAAGAGTGATGCCGGCGCCATCGAAATTTGGTCTATCCAGATGGATGGAGACGGTCCGGGAACCTTTCAGCGGGCGATTGAACGCTTTAACAAAGCCAACCCGAACATCAAGGTAGAGCTTGTTGTGATGGCAAATGACTCTTACAAACCGAGGCTGGCGGTAGCCATGGCTTCGGGACAGACCCCCGACCTTTTCCTTTCATGGTCTGGCGGCCCCATGTATGATTATGCCAATAACGGCCAAATCCTGGATCTGACTGCTTATATGAACGAAAATAATTACAAGAACAGGCTTTTGGACGCTGCTGTTGCACAGGGTACTTACAACGGAAAAATTTACGGCTTCCCCCTGACCAATGTCGCAGTTTGCTCGGTATTCTACAACAAAGAAATCTTCCAGAGGTTAAACCTCCAGGTTCCCACTACGATTCGGGAACTTGAAACAGTATGCGATACCCTGAAACTCAACAACATCACCCCCTTCTCACTTGCGAATAAGACCCAGTGGACTGGTTCCATGTACTTTATGTTCCTGGCTACCCGCCGGGGCGGTACTGCTCCCTTTATCAAGGGCGTTGACGGTTCGGGCAGTTTCATGGATCCGGCTTTTATCTATGCCGGTGAAAAAATCCAGGATTGGGTGAACAAGGGTTACTTCCTGCCGGGCTTTAACGGTCTGGATTGGGATTCCGGCCAGGCGCGCGCTCCTCTGTACAGGGGTGAAACAGCCATGTTAATTATGGGAAGCTGGTTTGTTTCTCAGGCGCAGGGAGAAAGTCTTGATGATTTCTTCCCCAAGATGGGCGTTTTTAAATTCCCCCGCGATGAGCAGGGCGTAGGCGATCCCAATACGGTTATCGGTACGGTTGGCGACAACTTCTACCATGTAAGCGCTTCCAGCAAGAATCCTGCCAAGGCGTTTGAACTTCTTACCTATCTTGTTGATGAACAGGGTGAAAAGGATATGCTTGCTGACGGCAAGATTCCTCCGGTTAAGGGTGTAAAGATTAATGATCCGCTTTTGGCGGAACTCTTTCAGCAGGTTAATTCTGCACCGGATATGCAGCTTTGGTATGATCAGTCGCTGTCGCCGGAAGTTGCCGATGTTCACAAAACAACAAGCCAGGAGATTTTCGGCCTTACCCTGACTCCTCAGGCTGCTGCACAGCAGCTGCAGGATGCACAGGCGGCGTATCTTAAGAGCAAATAGTTTTTATGACCGGCAGTAAAACGGTATCCCTGCGTAACGCTCGCCAACATTCGATTCGCGTTGCGGCAACGGTCTTTTTACTGCCGGCCCTCATTATTCTTGTCGTTTATATTGTCTATCCGATCTTTTTTTCTTTTATCAGCAGTACCATGCGCTGGAGCAGGACGAGGCCCGGCCGGGCTTTTATTGGGCTTGAAAACTGGATCAACCTGATTAAAGATGTCAATTTCTGGAAATCCTTTGTCAATAATATAAAAATCATGTTTCTGTCTCTTTTATTTCAGGTTCCTTTTGCCATGGCGCTGGCTACTTTTCTGGATGTTACCGAAAAGAAGGGATACCTTTTTAAGGTAGTTTGGTTTATTCCCTATTTACTGTCTTCTGTGGCGATTGGCGTTCTTTTTAAATTTGCCCTGGATGCCAATTACGGTATCCTTGCATCAGTTTCTAAATTGTTTGGCGGAGGTGCGGTTGATCTGCTGGGAAATCCGAAGACAGCGCTTTACACCGTCATCGGGGTGGTCTGCTGGCAGTACACGCCTTTTTATATGGTTCTGTATCTTGCCGCTTACGGAACAATTCCTATAGAACTGTTTGAGGCGGCCAGCATAGACGGCGCCGCCCGCAGTCAGTATTTTTGGAAGGTATCCCTTCCGCTGCTGCGTCCTACGGTGGCATCGGGAATGACTCTCTCGATCATTGGTTCGCTGAAATATTTCGATCTTATCTATGTCATGACCGGCGGCGGTCCCGGAGTATCGACAGAGTTGATGGCGACGTATATGTACCGGTTTTCTTTTGTCCGTTTCAATTTGGGTTACGGCTCCACCATTGCTTCGGGGATGTTTATTTTGATCACTCTGGCGGCCTTAATCACCATTACGACCATTAACCGAAAGGCGGAGCTGTAAATGAAGATAAAGCATTTTTCCGTTTTCTGGATATTGGCTGTGCTTTTCGCGCTCATCTGGCTTGTTATTACCGGAGGGCCTTTTGTTTATCAGATATTTACTACTTTTAAATCTTCGGGTGAATTTATTACCGGCGGACTTTTTGAGCTTCCCCAAAATTTTAATTTTGATAATTATGTTACTGTTCTGAAGGATGGTTTTTATAAATATTTTCTGAACAGTATTATTGTTCTTGCCGTATCCCTGACTTTGCTGCTTTTTTTCAGCGCATTCGCGGCCTATCCTCTTGCCAGGATGCGGTTCAGACTGAACAAACCCATATTCAGCATTATTGTCGCCATGATGTCCATTCCGATTCACATCACCCTGATCCCGGTATTTATTATGACTATTGGTTTTGGAATTTACGACAGTATTTTCGCGCTTATCGGCCCCAATGTTGCTTTTAATCTGCCCTTGTCTGTTTTTGTTTTAACCGGTTTTATGCAGTCTATTTCCCGGGAAATGGAAGAAGCCGCCGAGATTGACGGCTGTGGAAAATTTGCAACTTTTTTTAAGGTTATTTTTCCTCTTTCAAAACCGGGGCTTGCCACTCTGGGAATTTACAACGGTGTTATGATATGGAATGAATTTCTCTTTGTTATGACCCTTACCCAGTCCCAGAATACCCGTACTCTGCCGCTAGCAGTGTGGCAGTTTCAGGGGCAATACTCCATACATATTCCCCTGATCATGACAGTCCTTGTACTTTCTTCCCTGCCGGTGATTATGCTCTACATTTTCGGTCAGGATAAAATGGTCAAGGGCATGATGACCGGCGCGGTTAAGGGGTAAAAAACGCTATATCAATTCCCGAATAATCATTGGCAATTTCAAGTGCATCGAGCAGTTGTGAAATCTGCCCCCGGTGGTGGGTGTTGTGAACCAGAAGCTGGCTCAGCATAAATGAAAGGGGAACCGAATCGGGGTTTCCTTCATACCATTCGATCTTAACCGGCATCTGCAGATCGGATTCGGTGAGGGATTCCGCCATGCTGATATATGCAGCGTCAACCTCTTCCAGTATCACGCCAAGCTCCTTCCACTGCGCTTCGTTTAACGAACCTTCGGGCGGCATGGGCGGCAGGGAGGCGATTGCCTTGAGCGCCTTGTCCTCGTTTTTCAGCGGAGTTTTAAAAAGACTCAAAAAATAATATGTTCCCCCAATTACATGGCGCATAAGGCCGGAAAGGCTTCCGTAATAACTCCCTCTGTCTTTTTCGCGTATCTCATTTGACAATCCGCTTAATAATTCGTATACCTTCCTGTTGCCCGCCTGATTGTATTTTGCATACATGAGAGCTTCGTTCATTTTAAATCTCCTTTTAAAGTCAGTATTGTATATAATACCCGGATAATGCAAGATGCGGCGAAAAAATAAATTACTCTGTTTTATAGCAAAATTCCAATGTTTTCCTTAACGCATCATTAAAAAAATACCAATCGTGGCCGCCAGTCCATTCCTCATAGGTAAAGTCGAATGCAGTATTTTTCATTACATCCCTGAAGTTCTGGTTGTCTTTTCGCAGATCGTCTTCGGTGCCGCAGGCTGCATATATCTTTGGTTTTGGCAGGTCAGATGGAAAATTTTTAACCAGTTCCACAATATCGTACTCCTTGCAGTGTTTAAGACCTTCTCCGTAAATAGAGTACAAATCGGTGAGTATCTCATGCGCCTCCGGGCCGGTTTTTAAATACGGCTGCGGATCTTTTCGCAGCTCGTCCAGTATGTGCTCAAAATAAAGGCAGGCAGGGGCAATGGCTCCGCAAAAACCGTATTGCTCCGGTCTGGACAGGGCCAGTCTGAGAGCGCCGTATCCGCCCATGGAACAGCCTATTACCGCGGTATCTTCCCGTTTGGCGGAGATATTGAATATTTTACGGCAAACTTTGGGCAGTTCATCACTTACAAAGTCGTAATATTTGCGTCCGTATTTTAGATTAGTGTAAAAGCTCCGGCCTGCTTCGGGCATTACAAAGATCGCATTGTATTTTTTTGCATAAAGCGGGAGCGTGGTATAATCCAGCCAGGTTCCCTGATCGCCGTGGAGTCCGTGCAGCAGATATACCACACGGAAAGGCTCTTCGCCCTGGTCGGGAATATACATCTGTATATTGGTGCTCATGTGCAGTACTTCGGAATTAAAATTACCCCTTAGTATCATCGCGATCCTCCTGGATAATAATATAACTATTTTATATATTTTTGCAAGATGAATATATTACCGTCATAGTTTTGGCGGTTTTTCTGCTGCTGTCCTGACGGCGTCAATAATGCAATTAGTAAATAGATTGATAGCTCCTGTACTGCCGCCAATATGAATTTTATCCGCATCAAGGAGCTGGGGTTGTTTTCCTGCCGCCGTCGCCCAGTCAGCTACAGTAACAAAGGGATGAAGAGCAGGTAATGTCCGTATATACTGCATGATTTTATAGGTATTCCACTGTTCTGTGGCCGCACCGTTATATGGCGTAACAAAGATCAACCGGTGTCCGGGACGGATATCCTTAATTATTTTGTTAATATAATCTATTCCGGTTTTATCCTGATTGGTGCCCAGAGACACTACAACATATTCACGCAGGCTGTAATTTTTTTGCAGCGACATGATGAGGTTGTAGCCCTGCCATATTTCGCGTGATTTTTCCGCATTCACATACGAACCGGGTATGGATTCTTTCAGCTTCATAAAGGCGCCAAAAGCAACAGAATCTCCTATTATGGTTACGCCGCCCAAAATCTCTTCTGTTTTGAGTTCTGCCGGCAGCATCCATGATTGAATCAAAGGTTTGTCGTTGATGGCTTCTGTTAAAAGCTGAAGCTGTACGATTTTATCTGCATCCTGATAGAGATACCCGGTGTGGAGATTTTCTTCCAGTGAGTTGATTTCCGGCGCACGTGCGAAAACAAAACCATTCAGAGGAATAGCCGCCATTACAACCATCAAAAAAACCGCGTAAAGAGAGCGGCGCAGGGCGGGGGAGTTGATCTGCGGCAGCGGTAATTTTTTGTGAAAAAACGGTTCCAGGCAGTAAAATACAAAAGCTGAAAAAAGTACGGAAACCGCCGCTGCAGCGCCGGCTGCGAAATTGTTGTTCCAGAACGAAAATTTATTTCCCGTAGAAGAATATGAAAAAACAACATACAACGGCCAGTGAAACAGGTAGATGTGATACGTAAGGGCCGAGACGGAGGCCAGTGTACCCGGTTCGTCTGTATTGGGTGTCAGCCTGTGCAGAGCTCGTGCAAAAACGATTAGTAATATTGTCAATACCGATGAAGCCGCAAAACCGTACCGGTAAGCCGCCTCTGCGGAAAAATTCAATTTACGCGCCAACAGAACAAGGGCGCACGTCAACAAGGCCGTTCCGCAAACTACACTAATCCGTTTAAAAATTGCCGCAGCTTCGGATTTTATTTTTTTTTCGCTGATTTTTCCGGTAAAAATGCTTCCTGCACAGGCTCCCAGCAAAAACGGAAAAGCGCGCGCTCCGGTATCGAAATAGGCCGCAGATGGATCAATTATGCTGTTGTTGTAGATTGTCTGCATTCGCAGCCAGGAAATTACCGCTCCTGTTACGGAAACCGCAGCAAGTATCACCCTTAAACGGGAAACGCCTTCATTGGCGGTTATCCGGTATAGTTTTCCGCACAGCAGGGCTGTAATTGCACATAACAATGCCCATAACAGATACAGGTGGACTTCTACCGCCAGAAACCATGTGTGAAGGAACAGGTGCGGCAGCAACTGGGCTTCATAAGAGCCGCCGTTCAGAATTTCAAAATAATTGGTAACAAAACCAAGGGCGGCGGTAATCTGCCGCCCTATATTAACGATAAAATCCGGGGAAAGCAGAAACGTAAATGGGAGTGAGAATAAAATGCACAGCGCAAGCGGCGGGTACAACCGCAGAAAACGGCGTTTATAAAATGAAAAAAGGGCGAATCGTCCGGTGTTTCGGAATTCTTCAATAACTGATATGGTAACAAGAAACCCGGAAAGGGTAAAAAAAACATCAACGCCGATAAAACCTCCGGGCAGTATATCAGTAAAAAAATGATAAATCAGCACCAATAAAAGCGCACAGATGCGTATTGGACTTAACCATTTCATTTTATTCATGGTTTGATACCTGGAATTGTTTTCCATCTTTCTGCGTGATCATTCCTTCACCGCTAAATCCGCCGCGGTGAAAGTTACCGCTGTAAGACCAGCCTTCGGAGCTTTGAAAAAATCCGAGTCCTTCTGCCAGCCCCCGCTCAAATTCTCCTTCGTATACAGAGCCGTCTGCAAAAATGAATTTTCCTGTTCCGCTCTGGCCCCATTCATTGAAATCTCCGTAATATTTCCAGCCGTCTGCGGAAAAAAATTCTGAAAGGCCGTCAGGATCATGTGCTAATATACTGCCGTCTGCTCCGTAAAATGTGCCTTTGCCGGCCTGCCCCTGGGAAAATTCGCCCTCGTAACGCCGCCCATCCGCAGAAAAAAAAATCCCTTCTCCGTTAAAACGCCAGGCTTCAAGCCCGCCCGCATACTTGTCGCCGTTGGAAAAAACAATTTCACCGGCGCCGTTGGGTATTCCGTCCAGTAACATTCCGGTGTATGTGTAAGAAAACTCTCCGACGGTATATTTTTTATTTTGCACCTGTTTGGCGGTTGTACCGTAAATAAATCCCAATGCATAAAGCGCGCACATTACTATGACTGCGAAAATAACCATCGATGAAAAAATGATGATCGCTTTCCTAAAAAGTTCAGCCATTACGCCCTCTTTTTTCACTTTGCCTAAACAGACAATAGTTCTTTTAGAAACAGAGTTCTGTCCGCCGCCCGCATAAGGCTTTCGCCGATTAAGACCGCATCAAGATTGAGTTCTTTCAAAACGCCGACATCCTCTTTTGTTTTAACGCCGCTTTCGGAAACAGCCAGTACACTTGAGGGAATGAGTTTTCGCAAGCGGGAAGTAAGGCCGGTATCCACTTTGAAAGTGGTAAGGTCGCGGTTGTTAATGCCGATGATGCGCGCTCCGGCGTTGAGCGCTTCCTCTGCTTCCTGTTCGTTGTGAATTTCCACCAGGCAGTCAAGGGCCAGCTCATCGGCGGCGGCGATAAACGAAGAGAGTGTTTCTGTGTCCAGCAGGGCGCAGATCAATAGTACGGCATGAGCTCCCAGGAGTTTTGATTCGTAGATCTGGTACGTATCGATGATAAAGTCCTTTCTGAGTACCGGAATTTGCACAGTAGCGGCAATCTCTTGCAGATACTGATCGCTGCCCAAAAAATACTCAGGTTCGGTAAGTACCGAAATTGCCGAAGCTCCGCCTGCCTCGTATTCTTTGGCAATCTGCAGCCAGGGAAAATCCTGCGCGATGACGCCCTTTGACGGCGAGGCTTTTTTCACCTCACAGATGAACGATAGCCCCGGCGCGGCAAGGGAACGTTCAAATGGGAAAGGACGCTGTGCTCCCCTTTGGGCGGCGGCTAATGCAAGTGCCCGCTCATGCGCCTGTTCGGGGGGCAGTGACTCTTTTGCCTTTGTTACGCGAATTGCGGTTCGTGATGCGATTTCGCCCAGGATAGCGGGCGGGTTCTTCACGCCCACGCTGTCGAATCTTTTGACTGAGACAGGGCGATAAACTGCCTGAGCTGTTCGCCCGCCTTGCCGGAATCGATCGCCTCGGCGGCGATTTTGATGCCTTCATCGATACTCACTTCGGGACGGGCAATGTGAATCGCGGCGGCGGAGTTGAGAAGCACTGCGTTCCGCCTGGGGCCCTTTTCGCCGGAGAGGATGTCCCTGGTTATTTGGGCGTTCTGCGCCGGGGTGCCTCCTGCCAGGTCTTCTTTTTTGCAGCGGGTAAAGCCGAATTGTTCGGGCTCTATCACATACGTTTTTATAAAACCGGAGCGCAGTTCGCAGACGATTGTCGGCGAGCTTAATGAAATTTCATCGAGTCCGTCCTGGCCGTATACCACCATGCCGCTTTTTACTCCCAGGTTGCAAAGCACTTTCGCCATCGGTTCAATCAGGTCTTCATCGTACACGCCCAGCAGTTCCATGTTCGCTCCCGCCGGATTTACCAATGGGCCGAGTATGTTGAATATCGTGCGGATTCCCAATTCGCGGCGCACCGGCGCAACGTACTTCATTGATATGTGGTAGTTCTGGGCAAAGAGGAAACAAAGATTGATGGTCTTTAGCAGGTGTACGCACTGTTCGGGCGGGATTGAGATGTCAACGCCAAGGCTTTCCAGGGTGTCCGCCGAGCCGCTCATGCTGGACGCTGCGCGGTTGCCGTGCTTTGCCACGGGGATTCCTGTTGCGGAAATAACCAGCGCCGAAGTGGTGGAAATGTTGAAGGAATTGGATCGGTCGCCGCCCGTACCGACGATTTCCAGTACGTCCATATCATGCAGAACCCTCAGGCAATGTTTACGCATTCCCGCGGCGGACGCGGTGATCTCGTCTATGGTTTCGCCCTTGACCGACATGGCCGCAAGATAGGCCGCCATCTGGATTTCACTGGCCTTGCCCTCCATAATTTCGTTCATTACGGCTTCGGCGCATTCATAGCTCAGGTTTTCCCTGTTTGCTGCTTTTAAAATCGCTTCTTTTATCATCATTTAATCCTATATTTTTCTATACAACAGACACGGAAATAATGTCAAGGGACTGTACTTGTCATTTATCAAACGCATTGATAAATTATTAATATCTATGGCTTCGCAACTCTCTCCTTACCGCCTGGGCAAAGCGCGTGAAGTTTATAATTATTTTAATGTGCTTAACGCTGTCTCCTGGAACTTGCTGGTTGGAATCATCATTACTCTTTTTGCTTTGAGGCTGGGCGCTCCTTCAACCTATGTCGGGCTTCTAAGCGCAACATCTTATGCGGCTTTGTTTTTGCTTCCACTGGGGAAAATACTTGCCCGGCGTTTTTCCATAATCGGAATTTTTAGTTTTACCTGGATTGCACGGGCGGTTGGTATGACACTGGCGGTGATCGCCCCATTTATGGAACGCGCGGGACACCGGGACATGGCGCTGCTTTTTATAATGCTGGGGGTAATTACATTCCACTTTTTCCGGGGCATCGGAATGGTCGGCAATAACCCGGTTTTAAGTGAATTGGCTGCCGGGCCTGACCGGGGCAGTTACATGACCCAAATTCAGATTATCAACAGCGCAATTGGAATGTTCGGCAGTTTCATTATGGCCATGGTGCTGGGCATGGAACCGCCCATTTTTGTTTTTTCCATTTTGCTGGGAGTTGGGGTAATCACCGGGGTTATCGGCGGGT
>Ga0082212_10009746_pt1 | contig 12360 bp, 7 predicted proteins | sample TergutNt197P3_FD_71548 | JGI IMG/M metagenome (GOLD analysis project Ga0082212, IMG submission 71548) | Neocapritermes taracua P3 segment gut microbial communities from Petit-Saut dam, French Guiana - Nt197 P3 | ecosystem: Host-associated > Arthropoda: Insects > Digestive system > Gut ... | reverse complement strand
AGTGGATACGCCCGTGTTGCAGCCCATACCCGGCGGAGCGGCTGCGCGTCCGTTCATCACACACCACAACGCGCTTGATATTCCGTTGTACCTGCGCATCGCCAACGAATTGTACCTGAAACGCCTGATTGTTGGCGGTTTCGACGGCGTGTATGAATTTTCACGAAACTTCCGCAACGAAGGAATGGATCGCACGCACAATCCGGAATTTACGGTGCTAGAAATCTATGTCGCCTACAAGGATTACAACTGGATGATGAATTTCACGGAGGAAATGATGGAATGTGTTGCGCTGAACCTGCACGGAACCACCAAAGTACAGGTAGGCGACAGGGAAGTTGATTTTAAACGTCCGTTCCGTCGCCTGCCGATGCTCGAAGCCATCAGGGAATACGCCGGAGTGGACGTGTCGGGCATGGACGAAGCACAACTGCGCGATACCTGCCAAAAAATGAATGTTCCCATTAACGACACGATGGGCAAAGGCAAACTGATTGACGCTATTTTCGGCGAGAAATGCGAGGAACATTTGATACAGCCCACGTTCATTATTGATTATCCCATCGAAATGTCGCCCCTGTGCAAGCGCCACCGCAGCAATCCCGAACTGACCGAACGTTTTGAACTGTTTGTGAACGGCAAGGAACTGTGCAACGCTTATTCGGAGCTGAACGACCCCATTGACCAGTTGGAACGCTTTCAGGAACAACTCAAACTGAGCGAAAAAGGCGACGACGAAGCGATGTTCATTGATATGGATTTTGTTCGCGCCCTCGAATACGGGATGCCGCCCACATCGGGCATGGGCATCGGCGTTGACCGTCTGGTGATGTTGATGACCAACAGTTCGTCTATTCAGGATGTGCTGTTCTTCCCGCAGATGCGCCCCGAAAAGAAGGCAAAACGCGACGCTGCTGAAGCCTATACTGCATTAGGTATTCCTGAAGAATGGGTTGAAATTTTACAAAAAATGGGATTCCTGACGGTTGAAAGCATCAAAAATGTATCGGCAGGCAAGTTGTTCAACGACCTTTGCGGATACAACAAGAAGAACAAATTGGGATTGAAAAATCCGACAATGGATGAAGTGAAGGGTTGGGGGTGTTATTAATATACCTCACTTTACATGGCTCGAAAACTTCAGAAGTTTGGCTAAATTACGAATAAATTTACTGCTTTTACGTTTTCTTGTTGTAAACATCTTTATCAGGAATCATCATGAAAAAATATTTCCTTATTCTGAACATAACGCTTATTTGCTGGTTATCTGCCGGTAATATGCTTCACGCGCAAGTGATCAAGGGGCGGATTACCGACGAAAAAGGCATAGCAATAAATAACGCATCGCTGTTTATCAGGGAATTGAAACAGGGAACTGCCGCTAACGACGAGGGTTATTACGAGTTGAAAGTGGAAGCGGGTACGTACACCTGTATTTTTCAATGTTTGGGATACGAAACCGAAACGCGGGTGATTACGGTTGGGACAGGCGTCGCTGAGCACAATATCGCTTTGCGCGAAAAGGCTTACGAAATCAAGGAAGTGGTGATCAGTAACAAAAGAGAAGACCCCGCTTATGCCATAATGAGGCGGGCAATAGCCATGGCGCCCTACTACCTGAATCAGGTTTCGGAATATAAAGCCGACGTCTATCTGAAAGGAACGTTGCACGTCGGCAAAATATCTGCATTAGTAAAGCGTTTGGCCAAAGACGACCTGAATGATATGAACTTCAAGGAAGGCAACAGCTATCTTGAAGAATCGTACAACGAGATTGAATTTGTTACGCCCAATACATACAAACAAAAAGTAGTGAAAAAAACAGGCAGCCTTATGGGCGATAACAGTAGCAGCAACAATGCCATGTCGCTCATCAATTTGAGTATTTACGACGAGAAGGCTTTCGAAAAAATGAAAATTATTTCGCCGCTTTCGACGAGCGCCTTTTCGCATTATCGTTTCCGCTACGAAGGATTTATTGAAGAGAACGGTCATATCATCAATAAAATCAAAATCACCCCCATTCGTAAAAGTAAGCAGCTTCTTTCGGGATACATCTACATAGCCGACAATTTCTGGAATGTTTACAGCGCCGACCTGTCAGGCGAGTTTATCATGGGAATTAGTTTTAATATGCAGACAAATTTCGGCGAGGTGAACGATAATATCTGGATGCCGGTTAGTTATCGTTTCTTGTTTGATGCGTCGATTTTGGGCAACAAGGGATCGTTTAATTATGTATCGTCGCTAAAATACAACAGCATTGTCGAGAATAAATCCATCCGCAAGCCCGACGCGCTGCTTGTTGCCGAACAACGCCGTCAGCAAAGTCAGGTTCCGCCCGCCGTCGTTGCGGAAGTAAAAACGCCGGCGAGTAAAACCAGCGCAAAAGTTGAAAATTTGATGGAAAAGGAAAACCTGAGCAACCGTCAGTCGTATCAGTTGGCGCGGCTGATGCAGAAAGAAGCGGAAGCCGAAAAGAAAGAAAATCAATCGCTCGACCTTACGGCGTCACTGCAAAGCGAATACCGGATAACGGTAGATAGCGCCGCCAACCAGCGCGATACGGCTTTTTGGGAAATGATGCGCCCCGTTCCTCTCAATCCCGACGAAATTAAAAGTTATCAGGAAAGAGACGTCAGGCTGGCAGCGCCGCCAAAACAAAAAGATACCACCGTCCACAAAAACAACAATAAACCTAAAAGTCCGTTCATGCGCACAACCGGGAAAGTATTGTGGGGAACCAACATCAAACTTGGCAAAAATGGCGGAAATCTTCAATATCGCGGACTGAAGCCTTCGCAATTTGGTTTTAATACCGTTGACGGATTTTATATCGGTCAGAAGTTAACGTATAACAAAAACTTTCCTAAAATAAAGAACTTGACCCGATTAACCGTCGCACCTGAAGCTGTTTGGGCTATCAACCGTAAAGCCGTCATGTGGAATACAAGTGCGTCACTGGCGTATTTGCCGATGAAGCGCGCCTTGGCACGGATCAGTTTCGGACGTCACACCAGCGATTTTAGTAACTTTCAAAGCATTCATCCGTTTGAAAATACGGTTTCGTCGTTGTTTTTCAGATACAATTATCTGAAACTGTATGAAAATAAATTTGTTGAGGCAAGCAATATGATTGACATTACCAACGGATTGCAACTCAGTACCGGCGTGAAGTACTCCCGTCGCGTGATGCTTGACAACCACAGCGATTATTCGTTTTTTTACCGCGATGTACGCGAATATACGCCCAGTATCCCTGTAAATGACGAATTGACCGCACCGCCAACAGACCATACCGCCGTACTGTTTTCGTTGGGAATCAATTATACGCCTCAATATTATTATCATGTAGTTGGAAATAACAAGCGTATGATGAGGTCAGACTACCCTACTTTTTCCGCTAATTGGCAGAAAGGAGTGAACGGACTTTTGGGCAGCGACAGTAATTTCGACCATATTTCTATTGGTTTGAGGCAAAAATTAGAACCCGGATTGATGCAGGAGTTCAGTTACATGATTCGCGGCGGGGCGTTTGTCAATCGTAAAAGCATATTTTTTCCCGATTTCAGGCATTTCACAACAGTGGAAATACCGGTTACCATAAGTTCTATCAGCGGTCAATCGTTCAATCTGCTCGAATACTACCGTTTCAGTACATCCGACAAGTACGCGGAAGCGCATCTGTCTTATACAACGCCTTTTCTGGTGTTAAAATTACTTCCGTTTTTCAGCAACCGTATGTTTTGGCAGGAAGGTTTGCAGTTGAATTACCTCTATACGCCAACCATAAAGAATTACACGGAATTGGGATACACAATAGGTATTCATTCTGCGTGGGAGGCAGGTATTTTTGTTGGATTCGAAAATTTTCAATACCGCAGTTTCGGCGTAAAATTATCGCTCCCGATAGGGAGTGTCATTAATATACAGTGAGATACAAAAATAGTCTCTTATTTCTCTCCTTCCCAAAACAACTCCTCTTTTAACGTTTTAATCCTATCCACAGCATAATTTGCAAATTCATACTCTTTGAGTTCCTCTTTTGTCCGTCTTTTAGTAGCCCATTGTGGGTCAATTTTTTCAAGATAACGGGTATACCAGTCAATTGCCAATTTCTTGTTGTGCGCATTGTCGTAACAAGTGGCCACTAGCCAAATATTTTGAATGTCTTTCGGGAAGTCTTTGATAGCTGTAATAAAAGCATTTGCAGCTTCCTGGTTACGGTTCAGCCGACGAAGCAGATATCCGCGCTGTATGTTGGCTTTCATGCCGATGGTGTCGAACTGTGCGACCATCTTATCAAGTTCATCCAATATATCCAGACCTTTCTGGGATTTTCCGGTGTAACCGTATGTTGTAGCCAAATAATTCATTGTGTTGATATCGTTGGAGTCGAGTTGATACGCTTTCTCTAAATATTTTTCTGCCTCGGTGTAATCTTGCAAATGGTAACTGATCACTCCGTAATGGCTTATCGCAGTAAAAGACGAATCGCCTAAAGTCAAGGCGTTTCCCAGTGCAATATCTGCCAAAGAAGCCTTTCCCAACTTATAATAGGCTACCCCAAGATATTTCCATGCTTCCACGTTGGTTGCATCAATTTTTATCGCCTCATTCCCGACTTCGACGGCGCTTTCTGCCTGATTATTTGTCACCAATATCCGCGTGAGCGTACCCCACAGGCTTTTGTTGCGCGGGTAGAATGTGAGCGCTACGTAATAATTGTGGAATGTTTGAAACAAACTGTCGAGCCTGAAAAAACAATCGCCCATATTTTTGTATACCAACCAATTGGCGCTGTCGGTTTCCGCCACAATTTTCAACTGTTCCAATGCGTCCTGTGGTTTTCCCGCAGCCAGTAATGCCGTTGCCCAACTCATTTTCCAGCGGTTTACCTGTGGTTCGGCGGTAGCCAGCTGTTCGTAAAATTGCGCCGATACACCGGGCTGTCCTGATGCAAGATACAACGAGGCTATGGCTGCCTGCGATTCCATACTGCCGGGGTTTAATTGCAGCGCCTTTTGTTGCGCGATGATGGCTTCTTCGTAACGGTAAAGGTTTTCAAGCGTCTTGCCTTTCAGAAAGATATACCGGTAGTTGGCAGTGTCGAGGGTAATGCACTGCTCTATTTCTGTTAACGCTTCTTCGTACCGGCCTGAAGTATAAGCCGCCCATGCGTTTTCATAATCGGGTTGCTGTGCTGTAAGCGTAACACAGAACAGGATGCTGATAAAGAAAAAGTATTTCATCTTGTTGCGGTTTGGTCTGAATATCAAAAATATATTTTCCTGCAAATATACTACTTTTACTTTTTCCCTGTCTTTCATTTTCGCTTACAATCTGAAAAATCACTACCTTTGCGGCTCTTTATTCGGGGAATATGCGAGAATACTTGAAACATCCGGTTTTTGAAATTGTGGCCGACGTAATTGCTGAAGACGGTTTGCAGGCTTTTGTGATTGGCGGATATGTGCGCGATCTGCTGATTGGGCGCCCTTCCAAAGACATTGACATTGTGGTATTGGGCAACGGTATTGATCTGGCGCGTAAAGTAGCCGCCCGAATTGATGTGAAACTGCCTGTGAGCGTATTCAAAAATTTCGGTACGGCCATGTTTCGTTACGGCGCGGATGATATTGAATTTGTGGGCGCTCGCCGCGAATCGTACAGCCGCAACTCACGCAAACCGGTTGTAGAAGACGGCACTCTGCAGGACGACCAGCAACGCCGCGATTTTACTATCAATGCTATGGCTATATCGCTGAACCGCAAAACTTACGGCGAATTAGTCGACCCTTTCGACGGACTGTATGATATGGAGCAACTCATTATCCGCACACCGCTCGACCCCGACATCACTTTCAGCGACGACCCTCTGCGTATGATGCGCGCCATACGGTTTGCAACACAACTTGGCTACACCATTGCCGACGAAACCTTCGACGCTATTGCCCGCAATCGCGAGCGAATCCACATCATCTCCAAAGAGCGTGTTTCAGACGAACTGCACAAAATCATCCTCTCGCCAAGACCATCGTTCGGATTTCTGCTGCTCGACAATTCGGGACTTCTCGAACTTGTTCTACCTGAGCTTGCCGCTATGAAAGGAGTTGAAAAACGGGGAAATCAAGGGCATAAAGATAATTTCCTGCACAGTATCCAGGTGCTGGACAATATCTGCACGCATACCGACAATTTGTGGCTTCGCTGGGCGGCTTTGGTGCACGACGTTGGCAAACCCGCCACCAAACGGTTCCAGCCCGGCGAGGGATGGACGTTTCACGGACATGAGTTTGTGGGTTCGAAGATGATACCCGCGCTGTTCCGTAATCTGAAACTGCCTATGAACGAACAGATGAAATATGTACAGAAGTTGGTATTGCTTCACTTGCGTCCCATTGTGCTGGCTGAGGAAGTAGTCACAGATTCGGCTGTACGGCGTTTGTTGTTCGAGGCGGGCGATGACATTGACGACCTGATGCTCCTTTGCGACGCCGATATTACTTCAAAGAACGCCGGCAAAGTAGCGCGCTACCTGCAGAACTACGAACTGGTTCGCCGCAAATTGCAGGAAATAGAAGAGAAGGACGCCATTCGTAACTTCCAGCCGCCCGTGTCGGGGAACGAGATTATCGAAACTTTTGGCATCGCGCCCGGCCGGGATGTGGGCGTCATCAAAAATGCGATTAAAGACGCCATTCTCGATGGTATTATTCCAAACGAATACGAAGCCGCCCGTAATTTTATGCTCCGAAAGGCTGCCGAATTGGGATTAAAACTCCCGGATTAACCTGTTGTGGAAAAAACGATGAAAAGGAATTGTTATCTTTTAGAATTATTGATATTTCCGGTACACGCCCCGCACATAAGTCAACACCTGCGTATAAATCGGTTTTGTAAACTCGATAAATAAATCCTGATTGGGAGGCGGAAGCGTTGCCTGTTGCGCCGCCATTTTTTTCTGCGCGTCGGAAAGCGCGCGATCGTCTCCGGTATAACTTGCCCATTCGCTTACCCATGTATAGGAACCCTCGAAGGCACGTTGTTCGGTAACGCGGTTGCTTGCCGCGTCGATGATGCGAACATGTAGTTTGCCGCCCGAAATCACATCGCGTCTGAAGGCAGTGAAATTAGCCGTTACGGTTGTGGTGCCGGTGGTTTGCCTCCCGTTGACTTCTACTGTAACGGGTACGTTGTCGCGTTTTACCTCCTGCGTGTTTTTCGATTCGCGAACATTGCCTATCGAAAATTCCAGAAAGTCAAGCACAATGTACTGGTGCGGCTTGGTCATTCCGGAAGTTTGAGCCGCTTCGGGCGTATAGAAGACCACATATTTTTTTTCATGAGTCTTGTTCATTTCCGTAACCAGATTGGAATAGAAAAAATCTGCCGAAAACTGATACCGTTCCGGTAATTTGGGGGCTTCAACCACCACATGTAAGGTAGCGGCAAACATCGCTTCGTCCATTTTGGAAATTACATCGCGATAGCCCTTCACGTAACTGTTCGATTTCACGAAATACTGATAGGCCGTTTTTGATTCTTTGAGCGTGCGTTCATTCAGCGCCCGCACACCCAGATCGTAATAGTGTGCTGCAGCGATTTCTTTCGTTTCACGCAGTTCCTCATGAAACTCTTCCGGCGCAGGTATCAATTGGCTGGCTTTCGGACAGGTATAAATCTCCCTCGCCATCCGGTTCAACTGTTCGTAACGATTGATGACCACATCGTATTTGGTCACGCTATTACTTTGCAACGCATTGGTAATATCGCGTTTTGCTGTGTTCACTGCCAGCGGATATGATTTAACCAGCGTATTCTGACTCTCGGAATGGCCGGGCGACGAACGCAGTTTAGCCACCGCCTTGCTCACCGCTTGCGAATATTTGCCGCTATTGTACAGTTTTGTCGACGATTTGCATGTTGCCACCGTCAATACAGCGGCTAAAAGAAGGAAAAGATTAAATGTTCTCATGTCAATAATGAAATAAAAAATATGAATATTCTGCATCATTATACGTATCAGAAACGAAAATGTTACAGTATAACGAATCGGCATACAACTCTACCTTTATCGCGGCAATCAACATTGCGTCAAGTCAGGATATCTGAATTTTCGTCTATAATAATAGACGAAAGAAAAATAGACTATCTTTGCTGAAATTTTAAATCTAAAAATCATGAAACTTGTATGTATTTTCTTTATTGTTTCTTCTTTTGTTGTAGATAGTTACAGTCAGTTGGTAGTCCGCGGTGGACAAAGCCCAACGACAAACGGGACAAATCAAAAAACAGAATTAACCAAGCTTGACCAGGCGTCTATCAGATGTCATTATCAGTTTGTGCAGAAGGATAAGACCGGCCAGTTGCAAACCGATACCATGACTTTGGATATTGGCGCTCAAATGTCGGAATATTATGATATGACCAGGCAAAAGCAAGATTCTCTCTATTCGGCATACTTTTCAAAAATTGATCCGAGTACTATCAGCAGCGTCAGTGTGTTAAAAGGGAAGAGTGCGCTTGAGTATGAAAATAGAGGAGGAAATACCTACACTTCCGGAAGACCGAAAGAAAGCGCAAGGCTTTTAAAAAACAGACAAACAGGCGAGATAATTATTATTGATTATCTCTCGACTGTGCCTGATAAATACAGGTTTACTGAAACCATTCCGCCGCAGGCCTGGCAAATCGCCGCTGATACGGCCACCATACTGGGTTATCACTGCCAAAAAGCAACGGCAACTTTTCGCGGCAGAAATTATGAAGCATGGTTCAGCCCGGAAATACCGGTAAATGACGGCCCCTGGAAGTTTTTCGGTTTGCCCGGATTGATTTTGAAAGTGTCCGATACCGATGAAATATTTTCATTTGTTTGCGTAGGTATGGAAAATCTCATCCTGCCCCGCGACATCACCATGTCACAAGAGAAATATATCAATTGCAGCAGGGACGAGTTGGCAAAAATTAAGAGACAACAGGGTGGAGAAACCAGAATTTCAAACAACAGCGGAGCTATTGTTATCGCACAAATAGACGCAAAAGATGATTATCATTCCTTAGAACTTGAATGAAACCTTTGAAGCAATCTTTTGTTCTCTTGATTTGCTTTGTGCTTCAAATTTCCGTTTCGCCGGCGCAGACCGTAATTGACGGTACAGTAACCGACCGCGAAAAGAATGAAGGTATTGCTGGCGCTAATGTGATGCTTCGGGAACAGGGACAGACAACCATTACCGGATTCACATCCACTGACCAGTCGGGCAGGTTTCGCATGGAGTACAAGGGAACAAAGGACAGTATTGCAGTTTCGGTGAGCGGGTTCAACCTTGCAACACAGAGCAAAACGATAGTCAACAGAAGCCAGACTATTTTGTTTGCAATTGATTATCAATCTATTTCATTGAACGAGGTGAGAATTAAAGCGCCAAAAATCAGACAATTTGGCGATACATTGAATTACAATGTCATCAGTTTCATGGACTCAAGCGACCGTAAAATCGGGGATGTATTGAGGAAAATGCCCGGAATTGAAGTAAAGGACGACGGATCCATCGCATATCAGAACAAACCGATTAACCGGTTTTACATCGAAAACATGGATGTATTGCAGGGCAGATATGGTATAGCGACCAATAACATCGACGCCAAAGACGTGGCAACTGTGCAGGTAATGGAAAACCACCAACCGATAAAGGCTTTGAAAGATATTGAGTTTACCGACGAGGCAGCCATTAACCTCCGCTTAAAAGAGTCGGCCAAGGGGGTGCTTATTCTGAACGGACAGTTGGGCGTTGGCGCATCGCCTTTGCTGTGGGATAACGAATTGGTGGCTACCTACCTGACGCGAAGAACGCAAAACTTTTCGTTGTACAAGGGCGCCAACACGGGCAACGATATTACCCGCGAGCTAACCTCTTTCTATTCGTCGGACGCCAGCCGCATGGGGCGTAGCAGGCTGCTGAACGTGCAATCGCCTTCCAGCCCCTCCATCAGCAGGACAAGGTATCTGTTCAACCGCGCCAATGTGGCGTCAACAAATCAGTTGTGGGGATTGTCCAACGATTACACTTTAACCGCTAATGTACAATATGTGAGCGACGAGCAGCGACGAAGCAGCATAGCATATACCGAGTATTATCTTCCCGGCGACCAAACGGTTAGCATTGGTGAAACATTGAGTTCGAAGTTGCGGCAAAATCAACTCGGAATGGACTTACAACTCAATGCCAATAAGGATAAGTACTATTTCAACAATCTGCTGAAACTGGAAGGCGCATGGGATAAGGAATATGGCCGGGCGATTGTAGCCGACACCATCAGTCAGCATTTGAAAAGTCCGGACAAGGTGATTTCCAATACGTTCAATCTTGTCAAAACATCCAAGGGACGTACTTTGAATATTCATTCGTTCAATGGCTACGGTGAATTGAATCAAACTCTTGAAGTCACGCCTATGTTGTACAATGATCTTTTCGATCCGGCGCCTGCAGGTCACGATGATTTGCAGCAAACTTACGGATTAAGGCAATTTTCTTCCAGACAAAGTGTTTCGTTCAGTTGGGGCAAAGATGCGTGGCGACAGAGTTACGCTGCCGGATTTAACGCAGATGTGCAACAATTGTCGTCGGGTTTGTCGGCAGGAACACAAGGCAATATACCTGATACTCTTGTGAATGACATACACAGAAATCAATTTGAATGGACTGCATCCGCTCAATATACATACACCCCCGGCAGAAAACTGCGGATAACTTCCACTTTACCGGTAGAATACCAATTCGTACACACCAACCGCAATCAACGCAGGTTTTATTTCAACCCTTCGGCAAATATCGACTACAAATTTGCAATTTATTGGAACGCCATGCTGGGATTCAGGCTCAATCACTCCATGAGCGGTATTCGCGACGAATATACGCATGATATCATGACCTCGTACCGTAACCTGACGCGCAACGACGGCCAACTTTACGAGCAACAATCGCAGAATTACAATCTTTATCTGAATTACCGCAACCCGCTGAAAACATGGTTTTTCAGCATGAACGCCAATTATGCAAGAAACAGGGCAAACCAACTTTATGCCTATGAGTACGAAGGGATATTGAGATTGCGAAAAACCATTGATATTCCCTGTGTTTCGAAAAACGTTAATATAGGAATGTCCATCAGTAAAGAGGTGGAATCGCTGGCGTCGGTGATTTCGTTGCGCGGCAACTACTCGAACATGCAGTCGTTGCTGGCCAATCAGGGAGAAATAAGCCCGTTCAGCAGTCATTCGTGGAACTTCTCACCGGGGATAAATACCAAAATCAACCAGCATATCAATTTTTCGTATCAGGCGAGCTTCAACCGGATGACAAGCAAAATCGAGAACAGCGACGTAAGCCTTTCGCCCGTATGGACGATGTCGCATAAACCGTCTATCAATCTGTTTCCCGCAAAAAATATGAGTATCTACATCGGCTATGAGTATTTCCGCAACAGCGCTATAACGGAAGGCAGCCGCAATATGTTGTTTGGCGACGCTGGCCTCAGGTACAAGTGGAAAAAGGCGGAGTTGCGGATTGATTATACCAATATGTTCAATACCCGCCGCTACGTTTCGGCTTCGTACAGCGAAACAAGCCGGTATTATTATGCGTATGACCTCCGTCCGGCTGAAGTGCTGGTGAAGGTAAGGTTTAAGATAAAATAAAATAAAATAATGATTGTTCAACTAACCAAAGCCGAAGAACAGATCATGCAGATTTTATGGTCGCTCGAAGAATGTACCGTTCAGGATATCCGCGAAAAGTTTGATGAGCCTAAACCGGCGCGGACTACCATTGCCACGGTATTGACTGTGCTCGAAAACAAAGGATTTGTCAGTCACAGGATGTTTGGCAGGATCAATGTGTATTATCCCGAAATTGCCAGAAAAAGCTATTCAAAGACACAATTGTCACGTATGCTGAAAAATTATTTCAATGATTCCTTTTCCACGATGGCTTTGTTTTTTGCAAAAGAGAACAATCTCACGCTTGAAGAAATGGACAGAATACTCGAAGAAGCAAGAAAAGAAATGATGAAAGATAAAAGGATAAAATCATAAAATGATGAAATGATGAAATCAATTTTTAGTTTTCAATTTTCAACAAGGTTTACGGAATCAATAGAATTCATTCAATCTGCTGAAAAAGGAATGTAGATTGGAATTTTCTGGGTAATTTACAGGTTATTTCTATACAGGGAAACGTTTTACCGATTTAACGGGTCGATTTATTAGCCGTATTATTCTTGTCGTTTGTCATTCCTCTTGTGCGGCTGAGATATACAGTGACGATTGTTATGCCGTCATTTTCTGTTTATTCT
>Ga0082212_10009745_pt1 | contig 12360 bp, 8 predicted proteins | sample TergutNt197P3_FD_71548 | JGI IMG/M metagenome (GOLD analysis project Ga0082212, IMG submission 71548) | Neocapritermes taracua P3 segment gut microbial communities from Petit-Saut dam, French Guiana - Nt197 P3 | ecosystem: Host-associated > Arthropoda: Insects > Digestive system > Gut ... | reverse complement strand
CTATTCCAGGCAGGAACTGTCCGGCTTGCGGGATGCCTGTGCCCGCTGGGGCGTCCCCCTCTTCATGGACGGCGCCAGGATGGGCTACGGCTTATCTGCTGCAAGCCGGGGCGCAGCCGGGGAGGGATTGCGATTGCCGGACGTCGCTGCCTTGTGCGACCTCTTCTATATAGGCGGTACAAAGGTCGGCGCGATGTTTGGGGAAGCCTTAGTGATCACCAACGACGCGCTCAAGAAGGATTTTCGCTACCATATCAAGCAGCGGGGCGCAATGCTTGCGAAAGGCCGGATGCTGGGCATACAGTTCGAGGTGATGTTTGAAGATGGTCTGTACGGCAGAGTCTCCGACCATGCCGTGGATATGGCGGATCTGATTCGCCAGGCTTGTGCGGACAGAGGCTATGGGTTCATGTACGACGCCCCTGCCAATCAGGTTTTCCCCATACTGCCCTATTCGGTGATCGAGTCCCTAATGCAAAAGTACCATTTTTATGTCTGGGCGGACGCCGGGGATCGAGACGGGCAGCGATGGGCTGCTGTCCGCTTGTGCACCAGCTGGGCGACCAAGCCGGAGCATGCCCGCCAGCTTGCGGAAGACATACGAACGATTTTATGATATACTTTCCAAAGGTTAAGGAATCTTTATCATGGAGAATGCGATATGGGCATATTACCGGGGAAAAAAGACGACGCGGCTAAAAACGAGAAGCCTGCGAAAAAGGAAAAACCGCCTAAAAAAGAGAAACCCCCGAAAAAGGAAAAACCTGCGAAGAGGAAGAAAAAGGGCGCCGACGATAGCCCGGAAGACGACGACGGGGATAGCCAGGACGGGCAAGGGGTGGACAAGGCGAAGTTCAGCCTTGCCGCAATCTTCGGCAAGCTTCGATTTGGCAAAAAGAAGTCAGCCCCGGAAGACGACGAAGAGGACGACGAACCAGGCGGCGGCAGAAGCGGTGGCAGAGGCGGCAGCGGCAGCGGCGCCGGGGGTGCTTCCGCGTCCGATGGGGACGACGACGGCGAAGACGTCGAAGGCGCAAAGAAAGGCGGTAAGCTAGCCGGGCTATTCAGTAACAAGATCGTCCTCATTGCAGGGGGGCTTGTGGTCCTCTTGCTCGCGGGGGGCGGATACTACTTCTTCTTCATGCGGGGTGCTGGCGAATCGGCAACCACAGGGGACGGCGCGGACGCGGACGGCGCGGCTGCCTCGGCGGCTCCCTACGCCATAGAGTTCGTCCCCGGCGAAAGCAAGCTCGTGCTGGACGTCCTGGACAAGGACGCCAGCCCTTATGTGGAGATCACTGTGCAGGGCGGAAAGGTCCTCACTTCCGCAGAAAAGACTTCCTATGGGCTCCATCAGTACGGTGGCAGGCTGGCGGCAGTGGAGATCGATCTGCGTATCCTCGACCCTTCCGCTGTATGGAATCTGTACCATCGCCGTATCGCTGACGCAGAGGGCAACTGGCTCGACGAGATCAAATCCGTCAGCGTCCCTGCCGGCATGGGACAGAGCCAAGACCAGGGCCAAGCTCCCGAGCAGGCTTCCGACCAAGCTCCCGAGCAGGCGCCCGGCCAGGACCAAGGCCCAAGCCCGGAGCAGGAGCAGCAGCCGCTTGGCGAGAGCGCCAAGGAAACCTTGATCCTCCAGCTACTGGACGCCCAGCCTACCGGCGACGAGACGCTCTACCTCTCGGTCTATACCGACTCCTGGAATCGAAAAGCCAAAGCCGACGCCACCTGCGCCTTCATTGTGGAGCCGCCGCCCCGCCAGAAGACAGGCTCCTCAAGGGTCATCGACACCCAGTATGGCGCATGGACAGATAAGGAATACGCCAGCCCCGACCTCCATCTAGGCATTAGCTTGCCGGAGGACTGGACGAATCGGGCTAGCGCCGTGCAGCCAAATAACGGAAGCTCTACGATCGAAGCTTCCGCCATCCGGGCAGACGGCAAAGCCGGCTTCCAGATCAAGGTTTACAATGACATGGGCAGTACCAGCGAAGAGGCATATCTCTCACGGATCCAAAGCGTACTCTCTCAGGCCGTGGGCGATTCCGGAGTCAGCGGTATCACCGCAAAGGCTATCGCAGGCAACAACTACCAAGGATTCAGCTACACGCTTAACGATGTGTATTATCAGATATTTGCCCATAAGGCAGGGAATGTGCTGACGGAGATTGCCGTCCACTTCCCCGCTGGCGAAGAAAGCCAGGCACAGGCTTTTACCTCTTTGCTGCGCCGCCTGGATTAATAAAGCGTCTCCGCTTAAAACGGCTTGAGGCATACGCCCCAAGCCGCTTTTTTTTGTCAGGCGCCCTCACCCCAAATCAGGCGCCTGCCTCCCCGGCCATTCGCATAACACTCTGGCCTTATTTATTACCCCGGCAGCTGATAGCGAGAATACAAGCCGCCGATGCAATACTCCGTCAAGACTGTACTACCTTAAAACCGCACTGCAGCGATACTGTCTTCCCTAAGATCCTCCACCCATATGCGTTCCGCATAACCAAGGATCTTGTATCTACTGGCTTCCGAGAGCCGCCTGCACATGCGCAATAAGTTCTGCTCAAACCGATCGTCCGGGCTGATGGAAGGGTTGCCTTCCTCCACTGTGACGCCATACATCAGCCATTTAAGCGGCACCTGAAATTCCTCCGCCATTCTATTGAGCGCCCCTTTCCTGGGAGCGACCAAATCATGCTCCCAGCGATACACCGTATTGAGCGATACGCCCAGCATCGCGCTCATTTCCTTTAGCGTCAGATCCATACCAAGGCGCAGGCTTTTTATCCTTTTTCCCATTGTCATCGTCATTCCTCCTCCCAGGTTTATCCTGTCATTTTCTATGCTCTTATCGTAAATGGTGAAGCCGCTCTAAGGTCAATACTTGCCGTTGAATTTTTCTCACTTTATTTAATAATTTCGCCAATGTTGGGGAAAAGGTACGCATTTCAACATAATTTCCCTGTTTCCTGTGGTCTGCTACTGCCAAATCCGTCCAGGAATTGTAATTTATACACCTTAATCGATGCGAATTGTTCTCATTAAGGTTAAAGCCACTACAGACTTTATCCCCAGAATAGCACTTGACCTGTATGCGAGATTGACGATAGAATGCAGATAAACAAAGAGGCAAGCAACGAGTGCAGGAGGGAGTGAGGGCATTGGGTTATCAAGCACAATATGAAGCGAAAAAATGCACACCCGAGCAGGCGGTATCTCTCATCCAGAATGATGACGCGGTATTGGTGGCTGGCGAGCCTGGCGCGCTACTGGAAGCGCTGTACAAAGCCAGAACCCGTTTCGACGGGTTGCGGCTCTATTCCGTATTTGGCTTCACAGGCAGGATGGGCGCCGATTTCCACACCGGGAGCGAGGCGGGGCATATCCTGGTCCAATCTCTTGTCGTCGGGCGCAACGAATGGGGCGCCTGGCAGGGCGGCGCCATCGACCAGGGTATGGTTAACCTAAGCGATGCGGAGGCGTATTTAGAAAATGTCTGCCAGCCCACTGTGCTGCTGATCCATTGCCCGCCCATGGACGATGACGGCTATTTCTATCCGGGGGTTAACCCGGGCTGCGGCGCGGCGGCGCTGACCCGGGGGGCAAAAGTGGTCATCCAGGTCAATGCCCATTTGCCCATCATCCATACGGATTGCCCGCGCATACACATCGGCTCTGTTGCTGCGCTCTGCGAATCCGCCGAGCCGATACCCTTCATCGGCCCCTGGGACAGCGAACCTACAGAACTTGACAAATCCATAGCCGGCTTCGTCGCGGAGATCATCCCCCATGGCGCGACGATTCAGTCTGGGCTTGGCATGCTGCCGGACCTGACATGCCGGTACCTGGAGAACCATAAGGATTTGGGCATTCACACGGATTGCTTCAGCGACGCCCATCTCCATCTGATCGGCAAAGGCGCGGTTAACAATAGCAAGAAAGAAGTCCTCCACGGCCTTAGCGTCGGCGGATATTTCAACGTCTCCCAGGAGAATTACCATGCCATCCAAAATAACCCAGCTGTGATGATGAAGTCACTCAGCTGGGTGTGTGAGCCTGCTACGGTCAGGCAGATCAGCAACATGATGACGATCAATACCGGCATCTGCATGGATTTCCGCGCCCAGATATGCGCAGCCAGCCCGGGTATGCACTTCTCCGGCGGTGTGGGCAGCCATCTGGACTTCGCGCGGGGCGCCAAGCGTTCGGCCGGAGGGAAGTCCTTTATCCTGATGCGCTCCACATTCCTGGACGAAGAAGGCAACCTGCAGTCAAGCATCCGCCCCGCCTTGCCCGAAGGCTCCCTGGTGAACATTCCCAGGAGCGACGTCATGTACGTAGTGACCGAGTATGGCGCCGCAGACTTCCGGGATCTGAGCGTCAAGGGACGGGTAGAAGCGATGATCGCCCTGGCTCACCCGGATTTCCGGGAACAGTTGACCGACGTGGCAAAAATGCATGGATTTGCCAACGCATAAGGAGGTGAAGGCGATGAACATACACGAACTCTACGAATCAAAAAAAAGCTCGCCGGATGAAATGATCAAAGCCGTCAAGAGCGGCGACGTGATTATGACCGGCGGCAACCCGGTGCTGCTCCACAAAGCGCTGTACGACCACAGGGAAAACTTCCGGGATGTGAAGATGTATGCCCAGTTTAACCTGAACGGCACGAGCAAAGACTATATCCACAGCCCGGAGATGATGGACCGGGTCTCATTCACCTGCACCACCCTTGCGCTGCACAGCATTACCAACATCTGGCCTACGGACAACTTTGACCAGATCTCCCTCAGCTTCAGCGGGATGGAGCGCCTGATCGAAAAGATCAGGCCCAACATCGTACTGCTGTCCGCCTATCCCATGGATGAGGACGGCTATCTCAACCTGGGCTGCAACCACGGCTGCACCAGGGTCGCCATCGACAACGGCGCCAGGGTCTTCGCCCAGATCAATGAAAACATGTACGACGCCTATACGGACTATTACCGCGTACACATCAGCGAGGTGGAGGGGCTCTTCGAATCCGTCAACCCGAAGGAAAACCCCGTCCCCATGAATCGGGACATCGGCGAGATCGACAAGCAACTCGCGGCCCATATCGTTGAGCGCATCCCCAACGGCGCCACCATTCAGCTTGGCGCCGGCGGCGCATCCAACGCGGTTGGCGCTTTCCTCAAAGGCCACAGGGATCTGGGCGTCCATGCCGAGACCATTATGGACTCCATGATGGACCTGATCGATACCGGCGTCATCAATAACAGCAAAAAGCCCATCTTCCCGGGCAAGTCCGTCATCGGCTTCATTTCCGGCACCCCTGCGATGATGTCTTATGTGCATAATAATAAAGACGTTATCCTGAAACGCCTATCCTGGGTCAACGACCCCCACGTCATCGGGCAGCTGCCCAATGTGGTATCGATGAACGCCGTCCTCGCTGCTGACCTGCGCGGCCAGGTATGCTCCGAAAGCCTTGCCTTAGGCAACACAGGGGGCATCGGCGGCCAGCTGGACTTCACAGAAGGCGCCCGCCGTTCGCCGGGGGGTCAGTCTTTCCTGGTCATGCATTCCTCGGTCACGACGAGGGATGGGGAGAAAGTCTCCAAGATCACCCTTTCCCTGCCCCGGGGCAGCGTGGTGACCAACCCCGCCAGCGAAGTAATGAATATCGTCACCGAGTACGGTGTGGCGGAGATGTGGCGTAAGAGCGCCAAAGAGCGCGCCCAGAACCTGATCCGCATCGCCGACCCCGAATTCCGCGAGACCTTGACTTTCGAAGCCAAAAAAGCCGGGCTTATCTAGCGCCTCAACTTGAATTGAGAAACCAAATTTTGCAAAATTGCGGACTGCGCGCTCATTTCTTCGGAAGTGGCCGCGCTTTCTTCTGCGCTCGCGCTGTTTTGTTGTACGAGACTAGCGACTTGGTCGATGCCCGTATTGATTTGTGATACGCCTTCCGACTCGCTTTCCAATGACTCGGCTATCTCATTGACAAGCGCAGTGCTTTCATTGATTCCGGATACGATCTCCGAGAGGCTGGCTGCGGTTTCCTCCGCCATGCGGGAGCCCAATTCAGCCTTTTCCATGGAGTTGGCGATCAAGCTCTCCGTCTCCTTGGCCGCTTCCGCGCTCTTTGAGGCAAGATTGCGTACCTCCTCGGCCACGACCGCAAAGCCTTTGCCATGCTCGCCGGCCCTGGCTGCCTCTACAGCGGCGTTGAGGGCGAGGATATTCGTCTGAAAAGCGATATCGTCGATCGTTTTGATGATCTTGCCGATGGATTGGCTGGCTTGGTTGATTTCCGCGACGGCAACCGTCATTTCATTCATTTGCCGGCTTCCCTTTTCCGCATTGGTCTTGATTGTTTCAGAAAGCTGGGAGGTTTGCGCCGCTGTTGTGGCGTTTTCCCTTATTTTCTGCGCTATCCCGTTGATGGATGCGGATAGTTCCTCCACGGATGCGGCCTGCTGCGTGGAGCTCTGCGCCAGGGCCTGCGCCCCGTCTGCGGCCTGTTTCGCGCCTGTCAGGACCTGCTGGGCAGATTGATTGATCCCCACAAACATCGTATCGAGAGTGCGAACCATATGGCTCAGCGATATCCCCATAATGTCCGCTTCTGAGAGCTGCTCGATATCTATCGTCAGATCCCCGCTTGCGGCGCTCTCCAGCTCGGAGGCAATCTTAGTGATATGCTGGATAAAGCCGGCGCAGCCATCCATCGTCTGCCCTATCTCGTCTTTGCCCTGAGAGAGCTTGGCCATGATCTCAGCCTCTTCGGGCTGGAGCAGGATATCGCCCGTAGCGCCCGCCTTGCTCATGAAGGCGGATAGGAAAGTCAAAGGCTTGAGCGACCGGGACACGAGGAAATAGGTGATCACCGTGATCAGAATCGCCACGAACACGCCGACAGCGCTGCTCTGCACGGAAGAGGAAAGGTAGCCCCTATACTCTGCTTGCGGGAAAAGGACCAGCAGCGTCATCCCGCCGGTATTGGCGTAGCCCACATAATAGGTTTCGCCGTCTATGTCCATCCAGCCCTTTCCCCGTCCTGATGAGACTTGCCTATACCAGGATTCCCCGGAACAGTCCTGGCCGATCTGGTTCGACCTCTGGCTGTACGCAATAATCCCGTCCTGTATGATGGATGCGCGCCCTGTGGAGCCGATACGCATACCTTTCGCTGTATTCGCTGTATCCAGCAGGTCGCGAAAACGCTGGATGACCTGCGCGTCAAGCCCTACCTGGACAATGCCCTTTGCGTCGGTGCGGGCTGTGCCCGTATACTGGAACAGCTTTTGCTCGGCGCCGTTGGGCTGCGGCTCTTGTGCGAGCTCATACGCGGGGTTGTCGAGTATGCGCAAAAACGGGATCGTCTGGTCGGAAGTCCGGAAGTCAAAGCCATAGTACCCCCTGATACTACCGCCAATCAAGACGCCCTCCCTGTCCATGATATGCACTTCCGACACATCCAGCATGTCCGATAATCGCTGGAAAGAAGCTTCATCCTGGGGATCCAGCTCGCCATTCGCGGCGATCAAACGGACGATCTCCGCAAAGGCCCGGGTCAGGGCAAGATTCTTCTTATCCATCTCCCCGAGCATCACCCGCTCAGTCTCCGCCGCGCGCTCTACCTGGCTGACCAGCGTATCCAAATTGGATTCGATAATGGTATCAATGATGTGATCCACCGAGCTCCTGGTGATGAAGAAATGGATCATGGTCGTCAGTAGAGTTGACAGGAGCAAAAGCGCCAATACCGGCAAGGCTATTTTCCATTTTAGTTTCATTACAATCCCCGCTCTCTTCCCTTTTATCAAATGCTTAGTCCAGGTATTCCCGTAATTTGCCTAAGACCTCGTCCATGTCTAGAGGCTTGCCGATATGCCCGTTCATCCCGGCTGCGAGGCAGTGCTCTACGTCCTCTTTGAACACATTCGCGGTCATGGCGATGATGGGGACAGATATAGCCTCTGGGACGCCCAATGCCCTGATTTGGCGCGTAGCCTCATAACCGTCCATCTCCGGCATTTGGACGTCCATAAAGATCATCTCGTACTTGCCCGGCGCGTCGCTGAACATCTGGACGGCTTCCTTCCCGTTGACCGCGTACGCGATCTCAATCATCGTCGGTTCGAGGATAGAAAAGACGATTTCCCGGTTAATCTCCACATCCTCCGCTAGCAGAATGCGCCGCCCTTCGAAGACGCCGGCGATCACCTCGTCAAGGTCATCGCTCTGCCCGGACGATGAGCCAAAGTATTCGCCCACAATTTCTGCGATGGTCGAGGGAAACAAAGGCTTGCGCAAAAACTTGTCTACCCCGGCTTCTTTCGCTCTTCCTGCTATGACATGGTACTCCACAGAGGACATCATCACGATGAATACCTTATCCTCTTGCGTCATCTGTTCCTTCAGCCTTTCGGTCAATTCCATCCCGTCCATGCCGGGCATTTTCCAATCGAGAAATACCAGATCGTACCCGCCCTCGCGTGCAAAGAGCTTGAGGGCGTCTTCGCCGTTATCCACAATGTCGCAATAGGCGCCGAACTTCTCCATGATCCCTTTGAAATCCTGCAGGATATACTGGTCGTCGTCCACCGCGAGAACGCGAATCGTGTTCCAATGGATCCCTTGCTGACCAGCGCCTTTGCTGACCATTTTTCCCTTCTGCATTTTCACTGTGAAGATGAACGATGCGCCCTTCCCTAGCTCTGATTCGACCCATATCCTGCCGCCCATCATCTCGACAATGCTCTTTGATATCGCCAGCCCCAGGCCGGTGCCGCCGTATTTCCGCGAAGTGTCGCTCTCCGCTTGATGAAAGGACTGAAACAGCCGCTCTTGTTGTTCGCGGCTTATCCCGATCCCCGTATCGGACACGGATATTTTGATTTCGTAGACCCCTTGATCCTCTCCCGAAAAATAGGTGTGGAGCCTTATCGCGCCTTCTTTTGGCGTGAATTTCACTGCGTTCCCCAGCAGATTGGTTATCACCTGCGCCAGCCTCTGGTCATCCCCGTACATATACTGGGGAATCTCCCTGTCTACATATACGGTAAGCTTTTGGTTTTTTTCGTCCACGCGAAAAGTAGATACATTGACCACGTTGATCAGCATTTTTTCGAAATTAAAATCGGTCTGGGAGAGTTCAAATTTGCCGGATTCGATCTTCGAAATATCCAGTATATCATTGATCACGCCCAGGAGATGCTGGGACGCGGCTTCGATCCTCTGCAAGCTATAGTTTTTCCGCTCGATATCGTTTGCCGACGCCCCGATATTGGTCATGCCTATGATCGCGTTCATTGGAGTGCGTATCTCGTGGCTCATATTGGCCAAAAAGTTGCTTTTCGCCTGAGAAGCGACCTCGAGGGATTCCATCGTCTCACGCAGGGACTTGAGGTATCTGGCGATAAAGACGTTGAAGATGACGAATATCAATAGGATCAGTACAAGGACCACCAGGAACAAAGCGGACATGGCAGTATTGTAATCGCTTAGATTATCCGCCATAAAGGCGATCGCGTACCATTCCAGCGAAGGGACGGCGCCGATGGCGATTTTCCCCCGATGTACGTCATAGGCTTGTATTTCCGTCTTATTCAGATTATTCGCCAGCTGCATGACGTCGGCGCCTGTACCGCTCAGCTCTTCCATAATGTGCACTTTGTCATTGACAAGGAGGATGTTTTTAGCGCCGGTGATCTCCCCGCCGGCGTTAAACATGTACAGCTCTACCCCGTCCTTCACGTGTTGATAAATCGTGTCGATAAAGACAGACAATTCAATTCCCGTCCCCACCATCCCGATCGGCTTCCCCCCGTCCTCGAAGACCGGCGCGTTAATCCAAAGCTTGATCGTATTCAGGTCAGGGTTGTAGTTGATATTGAAGTTGTATACTTCCGTATCGTAAAGGGTCATATCGTACCAGTAATTCACAGGATCACTCGGGTCGAGTTTAAAGGGAGGATCGTCGTCAGAATAGAAGATGTGGTCTATGTCATTCACCCAAAATATCGTGTAGGAAGAGAATGCCTGGCGGTAGGACGCAATCTCTTCCAGGGCGTCTTTTTCCAATTCCACATTGTCGGGATGGGTAAAATACCGCTTAACGAGCGGGGAATTCGCCATTTTCAGTACGATGGCAATTTCCGAATTGACCGAAGTCTCCAATCTCATCCGCTCGATTTCCAGTAGCTGAGAGAGCTCGTTCCCCTTATTCACCCTGATGATCTGCTGCATGGAGAGGATGAAGGCTATGCTCCCCGCTACAAACAGGATGACAAACAGGATGATGGAAAAGATGAGAAATCTATTTCTCAGACGAGGCTGTTTTCCGTCCCCTTGCTTTTCTTCAGGCATAATCGCTCCAGTTTTTCATCGCAAATACACTTTTCCTTGTCCAGTATATCCTACTGCCTGGTATTTGGGAACATATTTATTATTATGTATTCGATTTCACGCAAAAAACCTCCCGATCATCCTTTTGCGCTTGATGACCGGGAGGTTTCTCTTTTCGGATGGATTACCCTCGCTTGAAATACTCGCCTTTGACCATCCTGGCCCCCATATCGACGATAGACGCCATGATCGGCTCCCGGGTGAAGCGGGTGATCCCGATGCGGTCAGCAGGGATTGCGCCAACGTGGCGGCACCACATGTCGATTTCTGCCAGCGTCTGGGCGGGACCGTTGCCGCTGCCCCCGGCTGCCGCCACGACATTGACCAGCTTGCCCGCAGCCGCGCTCTCGCCGCCTTTGAATGCCTCGCATCTACGGAAACGATCAAGGAAATACTTCATCCGCTCACTGGGCTGCTGCCAGTAGACCGGAGTGACCAGGACGACTCCTTCCGCCTCGCGGAATTTGCCGATGATCTCCGGTAGAATGTCGTTGATGACGCATTTTCCTTCGCTGCGGCAGGCGCCCCAGCCGTTGCCGCAGATGTGGCAGGCTTCCAGCTTCGCTGCGCTGATGTCGATGATCTCCGCCTGTCCGCCCGCGCCTGTGATCCCGTCATAGGCTGCCTTGCCGCATGCAGCTGTCAATCCGTCTGTGTTTGGGCTTGCTGTGATGATTAGAAACATAGTATACTGCCCCTCCTTTATTTGTCTTATTCCTTTGCGTAACGCATTTCCGCTTCTTCTGTATCTCCGCTATATCTCCGCCGAGCCGCCTCTGCGGGTAAGGCGAATGATCCTGTCCCGGTACCCTTGTGATAGGGGGTCTCGTAGCAGCCGCCCTACGACTGAGGACTCGTTGCCAAAATGCATGGGCACTGCATGGCGAACCTCCACCGTGCGCATCAGGTAGTCAAACCCCCATGCATACTGGGCTTCCTGCCTCGGGTCAAGGGTCACGAAGGCAAGGTCGATCGCGCTGCCTGCAAGAAGGGCGATTTGCCCTTTGTACCCCTGGGCCATGTCCGCGTTATCGGAATCCGGCTCCCCTTCCCAGTGCCACCAGTTCAGATCCCCCGCGTGATAGATACACAGCCCGTCGATATCCAGGAGGAAGGCGACTCCTTCGTCTGTGGATTTTAGGGTGCGCAGCGTGAAGTCTGGCTGCTCCAGGGACGCCCCAGCCCCGATCATTACCGCATGTTCATCAGGCGGGATATCGTCGGAGAGGATTAGGCGCAGCTTGGGGATATCCCTGTACCAGTGGAGAATCTCCCGGATGAAATGGTCCCCGTGCTTATGGGAGGCGAATGCAATGACGTCTTTGTCCTTGATCGCCGCGGTATCGATCACGCCATCCTCCAGGCCTTTGCCCTTAGGCGTATTGCGCCAATAGTCAAATACCAGGAAGTGGTCTGCAGTCTCCACGGCAAAACCGCTATGATACAAATACCATATTTTCGCGCGCATCAGGCGCCTTCATGCTCTGCCGCGAATTTGTCCCATACAGCGATTTTCACCTTCATCAGCTCGGGGATATTGAGGTTGTACGGGCACTTGTCCACACACGCCCTGCATTCGACGCAATTCCTGGCGGCGTCCACTGCCCTGCCCCCCATCGCCACAGCGCGGTCATAAGGAAAACGCTTCATGGAGCTTTCCACCGTCAGCACGGAGCTGATCATGATCTTCTGTGGGCAAGGCTGGCAGTAGTTGCAGCGGTGGCACCAGTTGTCGCCCAGCTCCGACTTCATGTCAGCGATGGCTTTAGCGTCTTCGGGCGTCAGTTGCGCGCCTTTTTCTAGTGTGCTCAGGATGCCGACGATCTCTTCCATTTCGGACAGTTTCTCGATACCCGGGTCGGGCACGATACTGTCAAACTGAGCCAGGTATTTAATAGATAGGTTTGCATCGCTGAGTAACCCGCCGCCAAAGGGCTTCATGGCGATAAAGCCGATATC
>Ga0082212_10009744_pt1 | contig 12361 bp, 15 predicted proteins | sample TergutNt197P3_FD_71548 | JGI IMG/M metagenome (GOLD analysis project Ga0082212, IMG submission 71548) | Neocapritermes taracua P3 segment gut microbial communities from Petit-Saut dam, French Guiana - Nt197 P3 | ecosystem: Host-associated > Arthropoda: Insects > Digestive system > Gut ... | reverse complement strand
AAAAGTGGTCGCCCATCGGGAGGGCTATGTCACCAGCGTTTGTCTGACCAGACCACTCGACCTATGAAGTGGCATGGCTCTTCCAGCATAAAAGACTGGTAATCTTTATTGTCGCTGATGGCTTTAAATTGGCCGTGCCCCATCTGTTGGACTCGCTTGACATGCACAGCGTTATCGAGGCTGAAAACCCAGATGCCATCCTTGAATCCGCTCCCCATAGCAGACCTGTCCACCATTATTAAGTCGTTTGGGCACAGAGTGGGGAACATACTGTCCCCATCAACACTTAACATAAGCAATGATTCAGATGCTATCCCGATGCGGTCATGGAGCCACTGTCGACCAAAAAGCAAACAAGTGTTGTCAATTGGCTCAAACTCAACAACAGTGCCACCTCCGGCACTTGCCTTTATGTCGGCGAAACCGATGCCAACAAAGTCAGTGTCGCCTGAAGTGCGAGCTAATGGCGCTTTGCTAGGATTGTCTGCAACCATCATCTCGCCTTTGCCCGTCATTAGCCACTCTTCGGAGATGTTGTAGTGATGCACAAGGGATTTAATTGCTTCGAAATCTGATAGCTCAACTTTGCCTTTTTCCCAAGCCGCCAAAGTTGAAAAATGTACGCCTAAAGGTTTGGAAAAATCCCTTAAAGAGAGGCCAGTCGCCTTTCTTGTGGCCATAAGTCTTTGTGCTACAGTGGTTTGCATAAAGTATAAAAAAATCTACAAAAAAGACTTGCAATGTAGAAAATATTCTACGATACTACTCAAAGGTACTTCGCAATCGAAGTACGGGAGTAAAAAAAATGATAGCAGAAAAAACCTCCAAAAGGAGGGTGGCCTACGGCCTGCCTCCAAATATGGAAGCATTTTTAGATGCTTGCCAAGAAATTCAATCCCTTTTATCAAAGGGAATCAGGCCAGATGGTAGCTACAAACCTGAAACGATCCTGTCCCTGCTCAGATTCAAACGGATAAATGTTACGGCATTGGCCGCAACCAGCGGGAAAGGTTACAGCGAAACCTACTTTAGGCAAGTAATTAGTAGGGAATGCAAAGACGTGACGGTCGAAAACGTGATAGCCGATAGCCTCGGAATCAAAGGGGAAAGGATTAACAGGATGTGGGGCAGGCGCATGTTGTGCGAGGTGGGATGTGCTGGATAAATCAGTTGCCCTGATTGCCCTGTCAAAATCCCAAGTTGCCCTGATGGAACCTGAGTCAGAGCAACTCAAGCCCAAAACAGAGCAACTCGCTAAACCCTTGGAAACATGCGGAATAACTGCTCCTTGCGACACCGGGGCAGAGACTTGCAATGTTGCCCTGTTTACTCTGTCTTTTAGTGTTGAAGAAATGGCAACCATGGCAGGTATTTCCAAACAAGCCGTCAAGACAGCCATTCTTAAGAAACGCCTTGATACTAAAGAAATTGTTGCAGAAAGTGGCAAACACAAAGGTCGCAAAAAATACCTAATCCCAGCCGAATCTGCCTTCAAAGTCTACCCTGCCGCCAGAATCGCTTGGGAGGTGCAGAATCAATTAGCTATTAATGAGAAAGAGCGGCAGGAGATAGCTCAGGCCGAGCGGAAAGAGGACAGTGACAACGTAGCAGTGCTAAAAGACTGGCAGAGAGCAGTCATGGACGCACGTCTGGCATTGCTAAGATATTTGGAGCGGGTTAGAGCCGAGGCAGGAGTAACGCAGGATATCGCAATAGCCATGCTTATCGCCGATGCCAGTCGGCAGGCACTGCCACCAGAAGTTCATGGCTATCTGGAAGCGGCGAATGCGAAGTATACCGTTATGCTCACTTCTGACGAGCGTAATTGGCTGGAGGAGATCACGCACAGGGGCAGACACAGTGCCGCAAAAGTTTTGCAGGCCAGGGCATTGCTTTTGTGCGATGTCAGCGAACATGGGGCAGCATGGCCAGTGCATAGAGTTGCCGAGGCACTTGGGATAGGCAGCAGGACTATAGATGGCCTAAAAAGACGCGTAGTCATGGATGGGTTGGAAAATGCCTTTGAAAGAAAACAGAGGGAAAAGCCACCGCGGGAAGTGCGCTACGACGGTGTTTTTGACGCTCGCATAGTTGCCCTGGCTTGTTCCGACCCCCCGCACGGGCATCATAGGTGGACAGTACGCTTATTAGCAGAAAAAGCAGTCGAGTTGCAGATAGTTACAGAAGCATCCCACATGAGTGTTCACAGGGCACTAAAAAAAACGAATTGCAGCCTCACCGCAAGCAGTACTGGAAAATACCGCCAAAGGAGAACGCCGCCTTTGTAGCCTGCATGGAAGACGTGCTTGAAGTTTACCACCGCCCGTATGACGCAAATTATCCGGTTGTTTGCATGGACGAGTCGAACAAGCAGCTGGTGGCAGACATTGCCGAGCCAATCCCCTGTGCACCTGGGAGGCCAAAAAGAATAGAACATGAGTATGTGCGGAAAGGGGTGGCAGAAATTTTTATCGCAACGGAACCTCTAACTGGGGCAGTGGTATCCCGCATAACAGAGCGGCGCACCCGCAAAGATTGGGCTGAGTTCATAAGACATTTGCTTGAGTGCCGCTATCCAGATGCCCAAAAAGTAGTCCTCGTCATGGACAACCTGAACACACATGGGATTGCTTCGCTTTATGCCGCCTATCCACCCGAAGAAGCTCTACAGCTTTCGCGCCGTATTGAGATCCACCATACACCCAGGCACGGTAGCTGGCTGAACATAGCAGAAATAGAGTTGAGTGCCCTGTCGGTGCAGTGTCTTGATAGGCGCTTTGAGGACATAACCGAATTGGCGGCGGCAACCGCTGCATGGGAAGCACGGCGCAATGAACGGCGCAGACCCGTGAAATGGCAATTCAAAACTGCAGACGCGAGGATAAAACTGAAACACATCTATCCGCAACTTTAAGCGTTACATGGTACTAGGTTGATTTGGGGAATATTTTCTCCATCACGGTTATATCCCCACTCAGCTATGTCTATGCCTTTGGAACTGGTCGATATGGATGTGACATCATAGGCTATATACTCCTGCTCTGAGCGGAGCTTTGCCCACTCTTTGAAAAATACCGTCCTCTCATCGTAAGTTATTGATGCGAACAGCCTGCTACACTGCTGGTCGTCCATATACTCTGCAAATTGCACTTCGGTTTCGTCGAACCAATCCTCTATATACATCATTACGTTGCCTTCGCAGAGTATGTAAAACGCGGCGGCCAGCATCTGGCTATATCTGTCTGGGAAATTACTCTCTAATACAGACCGCAGTCCAATTGCCTCGGCAAGACGCATTAGCAAAAATGTATCTCCACAACTCGATACACGGGCGGGTATGCCAGCCCCTCCATTTGACGCTTTCTTTATGGCTCCTGGAAATAGCTCGAAATACCTTCGGTTGGGCACCAGCAGTCCGGTGGCGGAGTCTTTCTTTCCAATGGCAACCTCGTCGCTAGTCGGCCTGCCCCGCTTGTTCCTGTAAGCCCTGAGCGTACAGTAGACGTAGAGTGTGCCGTTTGAGCCTTTTTTGAATGTGACCCTTTTTTCCGGCATCGGAACTGGCTCGTTGTTCAGCGACATAGATACCTCCTGTATACTATAAATATAGTATACACAATACACCAACACTGTCAAGTAATTTTTTGCATTGCGCCAACTACACTGACTCTAAACAAAATCTAAATACTGTATACTACAAAAATGGCGGAATTTGGGCTCCAACATCACCTTCATAATGCGAGTGCCACTGTCGCGTCCCTTTATTCCATTGTGCGATCTGCCGATCGCAACTAGGAATTAGTTGCGACCCCTAGTTTTTCTTCGACGTGAGCGCGTGTGATGTGCAGGGAAATGCTTTCGGTTCGATCTGGGTCGGGCAGTTCAAACATGTGGTCGATGAGGGTCTGTTCTAACATTGCACGAAGCCCTCTAGCCCCTAATTTTTTCTCCACTGCTTGATCGGCTATTACATCAAGCGCACCATCTTCAAAGCTGAGTTGAATGTTGTCCATTTCAAAGAGGCAAGCGAATTGTTTCACAACTGCATTTTTGGGTTGGGTAAGAATACGAACTAAGGCATCTCTATCTAAAGGTTCCAGTGATGCAAATATTGGCATACGGCCAACAAGTTCTGGTATCAAACCAAACTTGATAATATCTTCTGGCTCCACCAGTTTTAAAAATTCATGTTTATCTGACTTTTGTGAAACTTGTGCCCCAAAGCCCATTGCCTTTGCCCTGACTCTTTGTTTGACGATTTCTTCGATACCTACAAAGGCTCCGCCACAAATAAACAAAATGTTTTTTGTGTCGAGGCGAATAAATTCCTGATGGGGATGCTTGCGTCCGCCTTCCGGTGGCACGTTTGCAACTGTACCTTCGACTAATTTGAGGAGTGCCTGCTGGACACCCTCCCCCGAAACGTCGCGAGTAATTGATGGATTTTCACTTTTTCGACCAACCTTGTCTATTTCGTCAATGAAGACTATTCCCCTCTGAGCCCGGTCTAAATCATGGTTGGCGGCCTGAAGTAGCTTTGTGAGTATGTTTTCGACATCCTCACCAACATAGCCTGCCTCGGTAAGCGTTGTCGCGTCTGCTAGAGCCAATGGTACATCCAGCAAATTTGCAAGGGTCTGCGCGAGAAGGGTTTTGCCGGTTCCAGTTGGGCCAAGTAATAAAATATTGCTTTTGGAAAGCTCCACATTGCTATTTTGGCCAATGGAGCTTTTGGGTTGTAGTATGCGCTTGTAGTGGTTATATACCGCAACGGACAAATGTTTTTTTGCATCCTCTTGCCCAATTACATATTCATCCAAAAATGATTTTATTTCTTTCGGGCGGTAAAGTTTCGGAGGTTCTTTTTGGATAGCCTTTGGCTTACTGCTTATACGGACTTGAATACTACCAGCTTCCAGACATTCATCACAAATGAATGTTCCCCTGTGGCCTTGCAAGAGATGATGGACTTCGTGTGGCCCTTTGTTGCAAAAGGAGCAGATTTGAGCATTTCTTTCCTTGTTCATAGTCTCACTTGCTTTCAAAAGGGATTTATTGTTGATGAATTGTCTTCAATTCTAAAACTTCAAAACGCTTCGTACCCGCTGGAATTTTTATACGAGTTTCCGACCCTTCTTCTAATCCGACAAGGGCGGCACCAATGGGGCTACTAATACTAAGCAACTCTGGGTTATCGCAAAGTTCCTCTGGGAGTACCAATTGGTAAATAAGCTCTTTATCCGTATCTAAGTCTAGCAATTTTACTTTAGACCCATACGCTACTTTGTCTTTTGGGAGCCTTGATACATCCAGGCTCGCTATTTCTGAAATCCTCTTTTCCAAAGCCACCAGTTTTGATTGGAACATATCACGCTTTGCAAGGGCTTGTTCATATTCAGCGTTTTCTGATAAATCCCCTTGAGATGCCGCGGCGGCAATCTCCTTTGGAATATCTACCAATAGTGCCTGTTTAATAGCCTTGTGTTCGGCCTCTAATTTGGCTAGGACGTGCTTGGGCATAGGCTTTCCTCTGAAGTATCGGGATGGCTCCCGATGTTTGCAATGGGTGGTTGAGTTTTGAACCTTCTGTGCATCCAAAACCATAAAGACGGAAAAGAATGTACCTTTTGTGCAAGAACTGTGCTCATTATTTGGGTGGCGTTCTGGATATCCTTGTCTGTTTCACCTGTCCGAGGAATTGTCAGTGGTGGTTCAGCTCTTACCACTATGGTACCGTCGTCTTGTGGGTAGCTGTAAATGGGTATCACTGGTATGTCGAATCTAAGTGCCAACGCCGCCGCTGTAGGATAAGTGGAAGCCCATCGCCCCAGAAATTTAGCAAATACACCTTTTGAGCGTGCGTCCTGATCTAGCAGAAAACCTATCCCCATTCCTGAGCGCAATGTCTTGATAGACTCTTTCATGGCCCCACTTTTTTCTATTGCGCGATTGCCAAACCTGGTTCTTAGGGTGCGTAACCGCCTATCAAGCCAAGGATTATCCAATTTTCTCCCAATTACCGCCAGCGGCCTTCCAACTGCTGACAAGGCCAATGCCATTGCTTCCCAATTGCCAAAATGTCCGGTAAGCCCTATGAAGCCTTTGCCGGAACGGCTTGCGGCATCCCAATGTTCTATGCCATGAAAACTGACGAGCTGTGCCAAACCTTCGGCATCCATAAAAAGAAGTTGTGGAAGAGTAAATGAGATGCCACCGAAGTGCCTGAAACATTCTTTTGCTACTTTTTCAGTCGCTACTTTTGAAAAACCCAAGTCAGAGTTTTGGATATTTTGCCATACAACTTTTCTGTGTCTGCTATCTATCCAGTATGTAAGGGAGCCAAGCGCCTCTCCCATAGCCAAAGCAGTATTCCAAGGTAAGTGCCTCAACACACCTTCCAGTAGGCGATAAAGCGCATATTCAACAATATGTCTTACAACTTTAGGCATGATGTGGTACGGGCAAAGTAGATTTTGGGGTGCTTGAGGACAATAAAAAAGTGCGCCCCGGAAAACCGAGGCGCTAAACGTTTGAGTAATTGTAGCAGATATTCGAAAAAACTAGCTTAAAAGATTGCCTAGCCAACTCAATTGGATTTCAAAACTGGAAAAAATTCCAGTTTTGAAATTAGCTCAAATTTACTTAATAACTTTCTTTATCGCCTCTGCCAATTGTCCTCCCTTAACTTCAGCCAATTCGTAGGAGGCTCTTACCATGGGCTTGTTTACTTTAAGGACGCGGGTTATGTCAATTGGAGTAGCAGATAACACAACATCGCAGGGTGTTGCGTCAATAGTAGCTTCTAAATCTTTTATCTGCTTATCCCCATAGCCCATTGCAGGTAGAATCCCCTTGGCATTAGGATATTTTTTGTAGGTTGCGGCTATTGATGCAACAGCAAATGGAGTTGGGTCTACAATTTCTTCGACTCCACCATTGCGTGCGGCTACAACACCGGCACCATAGGACATAGAACCATGGGTCAAGGTAGGGCCATCCTCTATTACCAAAACTTTTTTACCTTTTACCAACTCTGGTTTTTCTATCGTAACCGGGCTATTGGCGCGGATTACCATAGCTTTGGGGTTATATTTCTTGGCGTTTTCTTCAATTGCTACAATATTTTTTTCCTCTGCACTGTCGCATTTGTTTATGATGATTACATCTGAGAGGCGGAAATTTGTTTCGCCCGGATAATAGACCATCTCATGGCCGGGGCGGTGTGGATCAGCAATAACGATGTGTAGGTCGCTGACATAAAACGGAAGGTCGTTATTTCCGCCGTCCCAAAGGATTACATCGGCTTCTTTTTCTGCTTGGCGGAGGATTTTTTCATAGTCTACGCCAGAATAAATAATGAACCCGTTATCAATGTGGGGTTCATACTCTTCTCGCTCTTCAATTGTGCATTTATGTAAATCTAAATCTGCATATGTTTCAAACCGCTGGCAGGCTTGGGCGGCTAGGTCCCCATATGGCATGGGATGGCGAATTGCAACTACCTTTTTTCCCATTTCTTTTAGAATACGGCTTATGTATCGGGTTGTCTGGCTCTTGCCTGCCCCAGTGCGGACTGCTGTAATTGCGATAACCGGCTTTGTAGACTTAATCATAGTGCTATTGCAACCCATCAGCTTGAAATCTGCTCCAGCCACCATGCAAACGCTAGCTAGGTGCATTACGTAATCATTAGTGACATCAGAATAAGCAAAAACACATTCATCAACTTTTTCACTCTTGATAATGTCTACGGCTTCAGATTCTTCCTTAATTGGGATGCCATTAGGGTAAAGTTTGCCGGCGAGCTCTACTGGATATTTGCGCCCTGCAATATCAGGTATTTGAGTAGCCGTAAAAGCTACTACCTTATATGCCGGGTTGTCCCGGTAGTAGGTATTGAAGTTGTGGAAATCCCGGCCAGCGGCACCAAGGATGAGAACTCGTTTTGGTTCTGACATTGTTTACTCCATTGAGATATGCGCCAACCACTTTCACTGCTGAAGTACCATACAGGTAAGGTTGATCGGCCACAAGCTATATGATAACCAGACGGCCATGCAAATTAAACCTACATCTTTTTGTACTTGGTGCCATGATATTTATGTTTCATAAATGCCCCTAGGTTGTGGTAAATCTACAGGTTGAAAACCCTACGTGCCAATATGTATGAGACACCTAACCATGAGTAAATTAATAACCGTGCCTCACAATTGTTGACACGTTCCGCTACGCTAAAAACCTAGATATAAATGCACGGGATTGCTCGCTGATAACTGATACTACATAGCTCTGAACAAAGCTAATACCCTAACCTCTTTTGCACCTGACTTTTTTAGTACCTCGGTGCAACGCAGGAGGGTTGTCCCTGTAGTCCAAACATCATCTATTAGCAGGATTGATTTCTCCGAAACGCCGACACCGAAGCGCATGGCGAAGTTTTTCTGAGGTAATCGCCTCCGCCGACTCTCAGTCAGTTTTGCCTGGCGACGTGAAAACCATGTTTTGGTCAAAGTCCTCATGTAAGGGCGCACTAGTCTAGTTGCGATAGTCCGAGCCACTTCTTCCGAAAGGTCAAAACCTCGCAATAACCTTTGTATCGGAGAGGGCGGGGCAGAAGTAATTAAGTCTACACTTTCCACCCAAGTAGGCAACTCAATTGTGTTGATTCGTTTAAGCAACGACATTCGCCAACCTGTCTCCCCGGATTTGATACCTGAGATGAGTAGCGATCCAAAAGGTGGCCTCCCACCTCGGTAATTCCATAAAGCGTCCCCATATTCCCATGCCACCGGGTCTGGGCAAGGGCGACTGTCATCATGTACAAGCGCACACTTTGGACAACGAGTTTCTTGCAAAGGATAAAGCCCTTCCCAGCATGTGCTACACAGGCCAGCCTCGCCTTTGCTTGTCATCTGTACCAAGCATCCTCGACAAATTATCCACTTGCTGAAAATATCTGAGAACATGGAATTTTGGGAAGCCTCTTACAAACACAGAATCGTTACAAAACAGAGCCCTTTTCAAAACCCAATGGAGTTTTGAAGCAACGGAGTTGAAAGGAAGGTTGCTTAGTGCCATAAGGCTTTGGCACATGCGTCAATGACCAGTTGCACTTGTGCCTATCTAGAATATAGCCGAATCCTGCGCAACATTGTATTATTTCACAATTTACAGCTACTAAGCAGGATACAGTGGTAACGAAGGTGAAAAAGCAACAATCCATAAAGCGAGGAGCATGTTAATTATGCAAAACTGGATAGCGTGACTGCCTCGTATATCCGAGCGTAGCGGAGGATACCGAGAAAATGAAGGCGCAGACGACAAACATAGTTTTGAAATTACCTCAACAATAAATACAATAGGCGCGACTGTATTAATTGCCGACATCAGGAGCCGGGCTTGTCACGGCACTCAATCGTCCGGCTTATGGCTGCTCCTTCCGGCCTGACCAGGTTCACCGCCGACCGATGCATGAGGCCCGGCTCGTACTAGATTACAGTAATTGGGCCAATTTTCAAAACTATGGTATTTGGTTGTCAATTCGATGTTAGCAATTCTTTTCAACATAGAATACCTCCGTGAGCAATATTGTCCATTATAGTATCCCGTCTTTTGTAGTCTATCAGTCTTTGGTCATCGGAAAGTTACTAGACAATAAGACTGCGCCGCAGGTGCTTCAATTACTAGCCACTATCCACTGACAACTGTCAACTGAAAGTGCTATACTTATACCTCCGAGCCAACTTAGCTCAGTTGGTAGAGCGGCTGATTCGTAATCAGCAGGTCGCAGGTTCGAGTCCTGTAGTTGGCTCCAGTGGAAAAAATAGCGGTACAGAGGGGTTACAGCAAGTTGGCATAAAGCTACAGCAAGGAGTTTGGAAATGCTTAACCTAATGCGAATCAAAATCATGTCAATATCAATGGCAGTATTGATGGTCGCCCAAGCACCACCAGTTGGTAGTTCATGCACTTTGCTGATTGTAGCTGAGTCAGACGTACTGGCCGAACAGTGGGGTAAATTGTAAATAACCTATTGACCCGTTGATATTAATTTACTTGGGAGCTTGTTACAAGTCCGTATTTTCTGGTATAATTGGCTTCGCGTTACGATATAGAAGTAGGCTCTGAAAAAGGAAGGTTGGAATGAAGGTTACAAAATTTTTTGGCGTGATAGCACTAGCATTTTTTTTTACACTGACTGGCTGTAAGGGGGTTCGCCCCATACTACCTGCTAAAAAACTGCCACCAGACACCCTGCAAATGTACTTTGTTAAAAAGATTTCGGGCCCGGTAGACCTAACTATAGATGGGACTAGAATACCTGTGGTACAAAAACAAAAAAAGGTTCAGTTGCTTACCATTAGTGGGCTTTCTCTCGGAAAGCATTATTACTTTATTACCAGTCATGTAGATGCGATAGGCCCAGACTACGGAGAATTTGAAATTGGCTCTGATGAAGGTGTTTTCCAGATTCACTTTTCTAACCGACTTAAGGCGGCTCTTTTGGAAACTGGGCATTCTGTTCCAGTTGCTGAAGGAATCCCCGGAGTGAAAGCCATTCTGGAGTGACACCACGCTTCGCTAAATTGGGAGCGACATGATATGAAATTCTAGCATGGCGAATATTAAAAAATTGGGTCGCCGGGCTTACGTTTCCACGCCTCTGGCCTCTTACTGCCATCCTTTGGCTTTGCCTCTTTTGCATTGGCTAACACGTTTAATAGTCCATTGCTAACAGTTATGGCTGTCTTGCGTGTAGCCTCTTGGCTATGGATGGGAGAACTTTGCGGGGCATGTGAGACGCTGTACTCCTCTTCCATCTGTTCCCGCAGACGCCGTTCATACCAAGCCTTCCGCTTTGGATCCATGGCCTTCTTTTTGTGCGGTTCAGATGTGGTTCTCTGCAGTGATTTTGGCTTAGATTCCCGTTTGTCTTCACGTACTTGAGATTCTGGGTCTGATGCTTCTTCCATGATTTTGGCTAAATTCGCCAAGGTGCCAAAGCCTTTACCGCTCATATATCTGATTCACTCCTTCCAGTTCTCAAATTAATGAGAACCGAATGAGAATAGCAACTTTATCAAGTTTTTCCAACAAAAAAATGTCAATTTCGATTATTTTCTTTTTCAAATCCTTAATTTTGGGCTCTTGCAGTTGCAGTCAATATACCACTGGAGATAAATTCCCGCAGTGTTTCAAAGGTTAAATCACCCAGTTGGGATATTTCATTTCTTAATTTATTCACTGCGACAAAGGTAAAGTTCAAATCTGGTCTGGCTTGACGGGCGCGGCGGAGGCAGGTTGCATCGTCCCTAGTATCTCCCACAAAAATTATCTTTTTGGCCTCAAAGGTATTGACTAGGTGCAACATTCCGCCAGGCTCTGGCTTGCGAAACTCGGGACAAGAATCACAAATGGCAGGCAACTTAAACCCTAGCACATCAAAGGCCATAGCCAATTCTACGGGAAGTCTGCCGGTCAATATTGCCACGTCCCACCCCTGAATGGTTTCTAGTTCTGGCAGGGATATTAAGGGACGTTCTAGGTGCTTGACATCCTGATAGTAATACTGCATCCGCTCTCCACAGATGGGTTCTAATTCGTCTATTCGCTTTTTCAAATCTGGAAAAAAGCCAATATTATCTTCTAGCCGACCAATCTCCCCTGCTTCAAAGAGAGCAACTGCTGTTGCCGCTAGTCTAAAATCATTGTTGAACCCAGGGATTCGCTTAAATTTCCAAAACATTTCATCAGACCATACCAAGTCCGGAACCATTTCCTTAAGCGTTTTTGCGACACAAGTCTCAAAGCTACCGCCGGAGTCTATCATTACCCCGTCAACATCTAAAACTAATAACTGACCCATACCTCCAGTAAATGCCATAAACCACCCTGTAGGTTACTATATAGTGGATTTGCCTAATCTGCGATATAAATGAGCCAATTCAAAACGATGAAATACTGCCCGATATTCCCCGACCGTTTTGGCTCAATTAAGGATGCAAGGCTCTTCTGCCAAGACTTCTTTGGTTAGTTATTACAATGAGCATAGGCACTGGGGAATAGGGCTGATGACTCCAGATGCGGTGCATCATGGGAAGGCTACCAAAATAACCGAACAAAGGGCAAAAACGGTGACTTCGGCTTTTTTAGCACGCCCTGATACTATAGCAACTCAACTTTTTGAAGTTCATGTGGTCTAATACAAACAGGAGGATTGATTCACATGGCAAAAGCGATATCAGACGAGAAAAGAGCAGACATAATCAGGCACATAGAAGCAGGCAAAAGCAGGGCGGAAATAGCAGAGTGGCATTTCGTGTGCATCCACACGGTCTGTCGCATTTGGGTAAAATACAAA
>Ga0082212_10009743_pt1 | contig 12361 bp, 7 predicted proteins | sample TergutNt197P3_FD_71548 | JGI IMG/M metagenome (GOLD analysis project Ga0082212, IMG submission 71548) | Neocapritermes taracua P3 segment gut microbial communities from Petit-Saut dam, French Guiana - Nt197 P3 | ecosystem: Host-associated > Arthropoda: Insects > Digestive system > Gut ... | reverse complement strand
TTGGTGGAGAATAGGGGGATCGAACCCCTGACCTCGTGATTGCGAACCACGCGCTCTCCCAGCTGAGCTAATTCCCCTTATCATTTGTCACTGCCGCTTACCGGCAGCGGCGGCGAAGCGAATTATAGCATATGGTGTGATATACTGCAACAGACCGTTGGATTTGCCCGCTAATGCTTTACTCTTACTCACAAAAGGAGCCGGTATTCCGGGCATGGCAAATTATTTGGGACTATATCGCGAATAGCCATATACGTGGGATCGGAAGATCGATGAAGCCGGATCAGAAAATAAAAAAGCTTACCATGACAGCGCTCATGGCTGCCGTGGTTTTTGTAGTCACCTATGTGATAAGAGTCCCGATGCCGGTTGCTTCGGGAGGTTATGCCAATGTCGGCGACGCGTCTGTTTATATGGCGGCCGCGCTGCTCGGCGGGCCGGCCGGTATGGCCGCGGCGGCTATCGGCTCCGGGTTGGCGGATATTCTGGCCGGCGCGGGTCTATATATACCGGCAACCATTGTGATAAAGGGATTGATGGGTTTCATTTGCGGCAAGCTGATGGAACGCGAGGGGTTCGCGAGATTTTTGATCGCGGCGATAATAGGAGGGGCCATCATGGTCGGAGGGTACGCGGCTTACGAAGCGGCTGTAGTATTCCAGGAGAATCCCGTCATGGCCTTGCTCAATGTGCCCATGAATCTGGTTCAGTGGGCTTGCGGCGTGGCCGTGGCTTCCGCGTTCTATCCGGCAATGCCCCGTATTAAAAGGAGTCTGGCATGAACAATAACATAGCTGTTGCTGTAGAAGAAAAAACCCTGTCGAGTGAGATGCTCTATGAAGGAAAGATTTTGAATCTTCGAAGGGATACCGTGACGGTGCGGGACGGTCGTACATCTACCCGTGAAGTCGTCGAGCATAGCGGCGGGGTCGTGATGCTCGGTATCACCAAAGAAGGCATGATTCCGATGATAAGGCAATACCGCAAACCGGCAGAGCAGGTAATACTCGAGCTGCCCGCGGGAAAACTTGAAAAGGGCGAAGACCCGACCGAAGCGGCGCTGCGCGAACTAAAGGAAGAGACTGGGTATACGGCGGGTGCTATTCGAAAAATAACGGAGTTTTATACAACGGTAGGCTATTCAGAGGAAATCCTGCATGTGTTTTTCGCGGAAAATCTGGAAGAGGGCGGCACGGACTTTGACGAGAGCGAATCGATAGAAACGATATTGTACCTTCCGGAGCAATTGTACGAAATGATAGACGCCGGGGTTATAAATGACGGCAAGACGCTAGTGGCTTTATTACTATACAGGTGTCAGGCGACCGCGACTGTGGAGTGAAGTAAGTACTTATCGGGATCGTCTAAGCTCAATTCATCATGCAGATAGATGTGGTAGACAGGCCCGACAGGCGTGAGCCCGTTCCGATCCATATACTCTTTCTTGCGCTCGATCAGATCTCCGCTATCTCCATAGTAACATCTCTGTAACGCTGAAACGTATTTTCCGGCCGGCCGTTTGTCGAGTCCTTTAGGGTCAACTGAGAAAAAATTCGTAGGTCGGCCCGGCCTTTCGACCAAGGTCTCGAAAGAATCAAACATCCCTCCAACAGGCAGGCGAAGATCGATGCGGTATTGCTTTGATACCGCGCAGAATGCCAGGAAGGAATCGTAAAAATATTTAGCGTTCCCCCATTCTGTACGAGGCCCGATCACGAGGGGCAGCTCATCGAAGTATCGCGTTTCAATGATGCTCTCGTCCAACGACAGTCCTATCTGGATCATTCGCTTCAGCGTTGTGACTACATTGAATGAGCTTTCCAGCTTTGCGATTTCCGCCCGGAGTGTTTCTTCCTTTTCGCTGAGTACGCTAAAAAGCAATTCGGGCGTACGATCTTGCTGGATTTCCGATATTTTGCGTATCGGCATATCGAGCTCATGAAGCAATTTGATTGAATTGATGGTGATGATCTGCTGCGGCGAATAATATCGATAACCGTTTTCCTCACGCTTGGCAGGTGAAAACAATCCCAGTTCGTCATAGTAACGCAGCGTTGATTGCTTTATTCCCGTTAATCGAGAAAAATCCTTTATGGACAGCAGATCATTTTTTGATAATGGCATAGTGCTTTAGTTGTTGCTCACCTAGACAGCGGTGACATTGACCGCGCGCATTTTGCCGGTGTCTTTCGGATCCGGCTCGACGTCGAAGGCAACTTTTTGTCCTTCACGAAGTGTCCTGAACCCTTCCGACTGAATCGCGGAGAAATGCACAAACACGTCTTCGCCTCCATCGTCGTTACTGATAAAGCCGAAGCCTTTATCCGGATTAAACCATTTTACCGTACCACTGCTCATAATCTTCCTCCATAACAACAGTATTGCTGTGGTACAAAAACGCACGCCCCATGTCATTCCACGTACAACCCGAACGACGAATAAGACATGCGAGAAGTGCCACATTTTTAATTATTCAAAATTATAACATATATAAGTAATGAATAGTAAAGAGGTATTATGAAGAATTATTTAACAGCGATATTTGAGTATTTGCTATAATATCGGCAGAAACGAAAGGCGTGAATCGCGGCCGCGGACAGGAGAAGCCGATGGGAAGCGATAGAATGGAGGCGAATACGTGTTTGACAATCTAAAGGAACTGAAAGCATACAGCGAGAAGAACGGGATCGGGATGGTCGATTTCATGATGGTCGATATCAACGGTTGGTGGCGGCATTTGACGATGCCTATCGATCGGTTCTCAGATAAGACGATGGAATACGGGATCGGGTTTGACGGATCCAACTACGGGTTTGCCCCTATCGAGGCCAGCGATATGGTTTTTGTCCCCGATCTGAAAACAGCCCACACCAATGTCTTTTGCGAAGTCCCGACGCTTTCGATGATAGGTAATGTTTATGTAATTGAGCTTCCGGATAATAGAAGATTCGATCAGGACCCCAGGAATGTCGCGGCTGAAGCCGAGAAGTATCTCATTTCTACCGGTATCGCGGATGAGCTTAAAATCAGTCCCGAATTCGAGTTCTATGTCTTCGATTCGATGAGCTACACTGTCACCCCGAACTTTTCGAAGTTCAACATCAACGCGCAGCAGGCCGTCTGGAACAGCGGTTCAGAGGACAACAACTCAGGCTATACAGTACCAAGGAAGGCCGGCTATCATATCGCGCCCCCGCTGGACAGACTGAACGGGTTCAGGAGCAGGGTCTCGCTTGACATGGAAAAGCAGGGTATCGTTGTAAAATATCATCATCACGAAGTTGCCGGGCCCGGACAGATAGAAATAGAAGTTGAGTTTGGCGGGATTCTGGAAATGGCTGACAAGACCATGATGACGAAATATATTATCAAAAATACCGCGGCGACCGAAGGGATGAGCGCGACATTTATGCCGAAGCCCATTTACGATGAGGCGGGCAGCGGGATGCACGTTCATATGCACCTGTTCAAAAAAGGCAAACCGCTATTCTATGACAAAAATGGTTATTCTCAGCTCAGTGAGACGGCGCTGTTCTTCATCGGCGGAATACTGAAACATACCCCGGCATTGTGCGCTTTTACGAACCCGAGCACAAACTCATACAAGAGGCTCGTCCCCGGATACGAAGCGCCTGTAACGATCGGTTTCGCGACATCCAACCGCAGCTCGGTTATCAGGATTCCTGCGTACGCGAAGGCGCCTGAAGATAAACGGTTTGAGCTGAGGAGCATCGATGGCACGTGCAATCCGTATTATGCCTATTCAGCGCTTTTGATGGCTGGTATTGACGGGATCAAAAATAAGATCGATCCTGTGAAGGCCGGTTTTGGGCCATATGACTTCAATCTGTACAATCTGAGCGATGATGAAAAGAAAAGGATCAAATCGCTTCCCAAAAGCCTGGATGAGGCGCTCGACGCGCTCGAGAAGGATCATTCATTCCTGTCTGAAGGCGGGGTTTTCACAGAACGGCTGATAAAAGTCTGGGTGGCGAATAAACGCGCGGAGCTTGCCCGGTACAATCAATTCCCGGCGCCTATCGAATTTGAAATGTATTACCATCTTTGATGGGACTTTGGCTCAAAGCCCGGACGAAAAGTATTCCCTGACGATTTGCCGCTCGTCTATAGGCGAGACTATGCCGCGGACTGTCATATGTGTGCGGTCGCCTTCACCGACGAGCAGGACTATATCGCCCTCATCCGCCATGTCAAGGATTCTGGGGATGGAATCGAAACGATCGTGTATTATTTCATATTTACCCGCGCCGCCGCCGCGCTCGATACCGGCAATGGTATCGGCCATTATTTCATCCGGGTCGTCATCCTTGGGGCTGGCGTCCGACAGTATGATATAGTCCGCCTCACGCCCCAGTATTTCGCCGCAGTCAAAACGCCTTATATGCGCGCGGCCGCCGTCAAGCCCAAATACGCAGAGTACGCGGTTCGGATTGTATGACTTCGCCGTTTCCATCATAGCGGCAGCGCTCAGCTTGTTATGGGCATAGTCGATAATAACAGTATACGGAGCGGGCACATCGAGCTGTTCCATACGCCCCGCGACTGAAGTCGCTTCGAGGCCGGCCGCGATATGGGAAGGGTCGATTCCAAAATGATCCGCGAGGCAGATGGCCGCGAGCGCGTTATCCGCGTTAAATCTGCCGGGCAGGCTGAGGCGGAAATCGTGCCGCCAGGCCGGCGCTTCGCAGCATAACCTGACGGATAGTCTCCCCTGGTCCTTTGTGAGTTTGACGTTTGAGCCGGTGTAGCGAAGCTCATAACCGTCGCCCGCGGTTGTACGCCCGCCATCATCCGGAGAAAACCCGTAATAACACAATTCCATCGTAGACGTACCAGCTACCATATCTTTAAACAATTCCGCGTCGCGGTTCACATAGCAAAGCGAAGTCTGGCTGAATATAAGCTTCTTGCAGTCAAAATAGTGCTCGAAACTCGGGTGCTCGGTAGCGGAGATATGATCCGGCGAGATATTTGTGTATAGCGCCGCGTCGAATTCAATCCCGTCTGTGCGGTGAAGCATGAAGCCCTGGGAGGTCGCTTCGACAAAGCAGTACTCGACGCCGGAGTCGGCCATGTCTTTCAAAAACCCGTGCAGGTCATAAGCCTCGGGTGTAGTGTTCGGCAGCGTTTTATTGAAGCCGGGGTATGTGACTCCGTTTGATCCGATAATGCCGGCTTTTTTCCCCGCTTTTTCAAATATCGACTTCAACATATATGAGATAGTGGTCTTGCCCTTTGTACCTGTGAGCGCGATAAGTTTAAGCCGCTTTTCAGGATAGCCAAAGAAACGCCTTGACATAAGGGCGAGCGCCTGCCTTGTATCGTGTGTACCCAGTATCGTGATGTCTTTTTTACCGGCAAACGAATCCAGAGCTCCGGCGGCTCTGTCCGCGCGCGTGAGAAAGACCCGGCTTCCCCGTTCATAGGCGTCGGTTAAAAAGTCATGCCCGTCTATCGCTTTATCGTTCGCGCCCGGAAATGCCGCGAAGAGCGTCCCAAAACCCGCCTTGCGGGAATCGGAGGTGAGCGCTTCAATTTCAGCGTCCGGATTGCCGTATATCAATTCTATAGGGAGTTGTTCAATTAGTTTTTCCAGTCTCATGGGACAAGTATAGCATATGTGGTGCGGCCCCTCGCGCAGGGCTGTCAATCGTCGGCTTCACCCGAAAGCGGCTTCAGGGCCGCGCCGACGGCGTTTTTCCAACCATCGATCAATCCTCCGCGTTTGGCCTCGTCGATCGACGGTTCAAATGTCCGGTCGGGCTTCCTGCCTTCCGCGAGCTCATCCGTTTGCTTCCAAAACCCGACTGCGAGGCCCGCGAGATAGGCGGCTCCGAGAGCAGTGGCTTCGGTGTAGACCGGCCTTAGCACGGATGTATTCAGGATGTCCGCCTGAAATTGCATCAGGAAGTCGTTCGCCGAAGCGCCCCCATCCGCCTTGAGGGATTTGATTTTCATTCCAGTGTCTTTTTGCATCGCGACGAGCAGATCGTGGCTTTGATACGCGATAGATTCAAGGGCCGCGCGAACGATATGATACTTATTTGAGCTACGGGTCAAGCCGGTAATGACCCCCCTCGCGTACGGGTTCCAATTGGGCGCGGCCAATCCGGTAAAAGCCGGAACAAGGTATACGCCGCACGTGTCTTCCACCATTGTTGCCATCCGCTCCGAATCGGACGCTTTTTCAATCAATCCCACCTCATCGCGCAGCCACTGGACGGCAGCGCCGGCAGTGAAGACAGATCCCTCAAGGGCATATACGGTCTTCTCTCCGATTTTCCACGCGATAGTGGTCAGCAGACCCGAGTCGGAAAGCACGGGCTTGTCGCCGGTATTCATAAGCATGAAGCAGCCTGTGCCATATGTGTTTTTAACGTCCCCGCCGGAAAAACAGGCGTGTCCGAAAAGCGAACTCTGTTGATCGCCGGCGATGCCCGCGATAGGTATTGCCGCCCCGAATACATCGGCGTCGGTTTCCCCGTATACACAGCTTGAAGCGCGTACCTCCGGCAACATCGCTTGGGGTATATCCAGTATACGCGACAGTTCTTCATCCCACTTGAGCGTATGTATATTGAAGAGCAAAGTCCTTGACGCGTTGCTGACGTCCGTCACATGTACCTTGCCGCCTGTGAGATTCCAGACCAGCCAGGTATCAACAGTGCCGAACAGCAATTCGCCGCTTTCCGCTTCCTCGCGGGCGCCGGGTATATTGTCAAGTATCCAGCGCAGTTTTGTGCCGGAAAAATACGGGTCCAGGACGAGACCGGTCCGTTCTTTGAATAATGGCTCAAACCCGCTTTCTTTCAAACTTTCGCAATAGTCCGATGTGCGCCGGCATTGCCAAACGATCGCGTTGCAAACCGGTTTGCCGGTTTTCGCGTTCCATACTATAGTCGTTTCGCGCTGGTTCGCGACTCCAATGGCGGCAAGGTCGTGATAGTTAAGGCCGATTCGTAGCAAAGCCTCCTGCGCCACGCTTATTTGCGCGGCCCAGATTTCCATCGGGTCATGCTCTACAAGCCCGGGGCCGGGAAAGTACTGTGTAAACTCCTTTTGCGCCGAAGAGACCGGCGCCCCATCACTGTCAAAAATGATCGCGCGGCTGCTTGTCGTTCCCTGATCAAGCGCGAGGATATATTTTTTCTTTTTTTGTGTAATCAAAACCCCATGATTTTACCACAGTTTTCTCATCCGCAAAAAGTCCGGCGAGGAGTGTGGTAAGATTATGTAATTGTTCGCCGGATAAAATGAGAGCGGCAGCCGATTGTGAATGGGGAGTACGATATGAGTCCAGGACAACGTGTTATAAGAATCGCAAAAACCCGGCGGGTTTTTCTTCTGAGCGCCATAATACTGTCGGCAGTGATGTTTTTGTCGCCGCCGTTTGAGGCTTTCGCGAACGGGATAACAGATGAAGAGCGCCCCGGCGACGAGGCGGCAGCAGGCGAAGAAGACGGGTTTCTTCCGGACGAAGGGGAGGCGGTTTCCTCAGGCGCGGATGAAGAGCCCGCAGGCATAGAAGAAGCTGTTTCTGTATTTGGCGAATATAGCGAAGGGCTATCTCCCCTCAGTGGCGGCGAAAGGCTCACATTCGGACAGTTTGTAGGCAGCAATAGCTTCTTCGACGAAAATCAGGCTGCCTATGAGATATTGGGCAATATACGGGAATATCATCCCTTTGACTTGACAGAGTATACGATAGGCTGGGACAGCCCCGATACGCTCTATAGCGATTCCCCGCGGGCAACATTCATAGACAGGTGGGGCCTGTTTGATAAATATTATAAAAGCGTTCACGACAAGGGTATAGACCTTACCATCTGTTTGAACGGGACGGCAAACGGCTACCGGAGGCCGGACTACCAGAACCCGGAGTACAAGACAAATCCCACGGACCCGAACGGGCAGGGGAGCATGACCCCTTCGTCCTATCTGGCCCACGGGCAGATGCTGTTTCAACTCGCGGCCCGCTACGGGGGCAATACAAGCATCGATCCGTCATTGGTACGGGTAGCGCCATACGCGTTTTGGTATCAGACGCCGAAGGAGATCGGCCTCGGTTATATACAGTACTACGAAAACCATAACGAACCTATCAACAACGGCTTTACAGGCGCGCAATACGCGGCCATGCTGAGCGCGGACTATGACGGGCATATGAGGACATTGGGGCCGGACGTAGGCATTAAACAGGCAGACCCAAACGCGAAAATGGTCATATGCGGGCTCTGGGCCGGCATGGTTTACAACACCGCGGCCTTTCCGCATATCCCTGATGGCAGTATGACATTTTTTAATGACATGCTGGCCTGGTGCGACTCAAACAGGACGGAAGCGCAATGGATCGCCCAAAATGGCTCTCTGGAAGGTTATGTCAAATATCCTTTCGACGTCATAAGCTGCCATGACTATAGTACAAACTGGCCGGACAACTCACACGGAGTATCGGCCGAAGGGAACAACCGGTTCAGGCTGCTCGACTATTATGTAAAATATTTCAAGGACAACTTCCCGGACAAGGAAGTATATTTCTCCGAGTTTGGCTGGGATTCCGCACAGGGTTCCCCATGGAGCGCGGTGGTCAACAGCAAGCTCAATGTCGGCTTGAGCGGAGCTGAGGTACAGGGCCGCTGGCTTGTCAGGGAATACCTGCTGGCAGCTGCGGCAGGCGTAGACCGCGCGCGGCAGTTCATGATGCCCGATACCAGCAACAACCCTAACAACCCGCAGGCATACTCCACTTGCGGGCTGGTCTACGGCATGCAGGGCTCGGCGAACTTCAAACCGTCCTGGTACTATATCGGCACCATGAGGGACGTCCTGAAAGACTCTCCCATGGACGATATCGAGATAATAGCGGACGGGGGGTATAAGGCGAGCGGAGGCAATACGGAAACGAATGGCCCCTGGGCGCTGAAATTCAGCTCGGCAGTGAACTCAGACCAGATATACGCGCTCTGGCTGCCTACGTCAACCGGCACGGCCGTCCGGGATTTCACCATCGAAGTGCCTGAAGGTTATACGCGCGCCACCCTCGTCAAACTTGAAAATAAGAAAAAGTGGGGGACACGCTCGGACATCTCGAAAAACATTTCTAGCGGATCGCTTAAGGTTTCAATAAGCGAGAAACCGGTTTTCGTTATTCTGGAAAGCGATACACACTCGAACAAACCTGTTTGCGAAATTGTGGAAACCGGCATACAGTACAAAAGCCTGCACACCGCTTTGTCAGCGGCTGGGAGCGGCGGGACGGTCAAACTGACAGAAGACATCAGCCATACCGCCGGCATCACAATCAACAAGACCGTTATTATTGACCTGAATGGAAAAAACCTGACGGTTTTACTGGATGACGCGGTCGGCCAGGTTTCCAATGGTATCAAGATAAACGCGGGCGCTGTTCTGACCATCATCGACAGCAGCCCCGGCGCGGCAAATAAGCTGGGAGTTACTAATGGAGCATCATCGCTGCCGAACACCGGCTGCGGCGCGGCTATCAATACCACGGCAGGCACGCTGATCGTCCAAAGCGGCAGTGTCTCGGCCAGAGGAGGGCGCAGCGCCGCCGGTATCGGAGGGGGCTTCGGTGGCGGATTCGGCGGCGGCGAGATCATTATCAACGGCGGGACAATAGAAGCCTCAGGCGGCGCCGGTATCGGCGCTTCGTCCTGGGCTGCCGGCGGGGGCGCCGGCATTGGTTCGGGAGGGGGTCTGTACAACACGCCCGGTTCAGGCAATTCCGCCGATTCCGGCAGTATAACGATAAGCGGAAATGCCGCCGTCAACGCTGCCGGCGGAGCCGGCTTTTCGGGCGAGTCTTATTCCGGGCACGGAGGCGCCGGTATCGGTTCGGGAGGCGCGGCGGGCAGCGGTGGCGCGGGCAACGTCACAATCGTCAACAATACCAGCGGAACCGTCAATGCCATAGGCGGCGCCGGCGCCGGTGTAATCGCGGGCGAAAACATCGGAAAGGGCGGCGAAAGCCTCGCGACAGCCACCCTGATCGCGCGGAAAGACGGCGCGGAGTTCACCGGCCATGGAAAGACATTCACATTAAAACTCAGTACGAATGAAACTATAACGAAGATCATGACCGGCGCGAACGGAACCATGACGGCGAATGTGCCCGGCGGCGTCTGGAAGGTATACGATGGCTCCGAATACACAGGTAAGACGATTACTATCGACAATGGAAACGGCGCTTTGGAGCTGGATTACTATACTATACAATATTCGGTCACTGAGACCGGAGCGGCCGCCGGCAGTACGATCTACGCGAGTTACAATGGGAACGCTATATCGAGCGGGTCGGTCGTCCCCGGCGGCAGGGCGCTGACCATTTCAGCGCTTGGCGCGGGCGCTTCAACATATACCTACGCTTGGGGCGGTACAGCAAGCGGCGCGAACGCAATGTATAAAGCTATAGTCAACGCGAAGGTAGACGCGATGTGCGCCGTAACAGGAATCCCGGCGGGCGCGGCGCTGAGCGGCATATCGATTTTAAGGCAGCCCGCGAAGCTTATATACCCGGAGGGCGGGAAGTTGGATATGACAGGTCTTGAGGCCAGGCTGTTTTTCAGCGATTCGACTGCGCTGGATATAGGCTTCGCGAGTTTCGGCGCGTACGGCATCGCGTCCGCGTATACCGGCGGGGGCATAGCTTCGCAGGGCGACGCGCTGACTGTAGCCGCACATAACGGAAGAAAAATCACCATTTCCGTCGGCGCTTACCAGGCGGAAACAGACGCGTTGACAGTGGAAGCGATTCCTACGGGGGGATTACGAAGCATCACTCTGAATAAGAATTATTTGGTGTTGGAGCAGGGACAGGCTTATACGCTGACCGCTGTAAGCGAGCCGGATACCGGCGCCGCGCTCACCTGGGTCTCCCTGGCCCCGGCGGTGGTGAGCGTAAATAGCGGCGGCGTGGTAACAGCGCAGGCGGCGGGCAGCGCCATTGTAAAAGCGTATTACGGCGACTACCCGGCGGGCAGCTTTGTCGCGTCCGAGTGCCGCGTGGATGTGGTGGCGGGCGAGATCCACGGCGCGGCGGGGGTAAGCGGCGTCAAACTTTTGCAGAACAAAGTGAAGGTGAACGCGTTCAGCTCGAACTACGCCAGAGTGCCGCTGCAGCTTGTACTTGAGCAGAACAGGGATCCGCAAATAAACGTTTTGTCCCTGGACGGGACACCCGGCGCGGAGCCGGATGAAGAATCGCTTTCCGCGTTAAGCGCCGTTCTGGGCAACGCGACTTCCATATCGCTGAAAAAGGTGAAGGAGACCGATCTGAATCCGAACCTAGTCTTTGACCTGGAAGTGATAGATGACCGTTATGTGGCCCTGAAACCGAAACCCGAACTCGCGTACGGGACGTATAAGGGAGTGAAAAAGGTAGCGGCTTCAATTGAGGTAAAGTTCGCGGGCGGATCAGCCGGTACAAAGACTTTTACGACGGGGTTGTTGACAATCGACGTCGTGCGGACAAACCCGACAATTAAAGCGTCGAAGGTCACTTTCAATAATCTCCTGCCGGATGATCGACTGCCCGTGAAGTTAACAACCGGCATCGGAAATATCACCGATATTAAACTGAGCGACGACACGGGGATGTATCCGGACAACCTCAAAGTGTTTTATAGTGAAATCGACGGAACGATAAGTCTGGCGTTGACGGAGGATCCAATGTCGCCGGGGACATACAAACCATTGGGGGCGCCGAAGAAAGTGGTATTCGACGTTAAAGTAGATGAGTTTCCCGGTAAAGTATTCAAAGTGACGATGCAAACGGCCGTGAAGAATACAAAACCGGCGATAAAGCTGAGCGCCTCTTCTGTGACAATGGCAAAGTACGCGGAGCTCAAACTGACCGGCAAGGACATCGGGCGGGTAGCCGGGATCACAACGAGCGATCCCTTAAATTATAGCGCTACTCTCCTCGACCCGGCGACAGGCGCGATCAGGCTGAACTACGATGGAACGGGTGACGTCACATCGAAGACAAAATTGACGCTGACCCTAAACCTGACAGGGGTCGGCAGCCGGACGACGCAGCTGAAGCTGACTGTCAATCCACCCGCGAAGAATAAAAACGGAACTGTCAAAGAGACAGTGAAACTATCCAACGCGAATGTGAGTCTGAACCGCAGCCCGGTCTCGCATCCGAATGGCGATAGTATCACGGTCGCGGTCACGACCGCCCCGTTTGACGCTGTGCTCGACTCTATGGAAACCAAAGCGGCGACGGCGGAAGCCGAAGCCGCGCTTACGGTAGTGCCGGCAGGCAAGACCGTCACTGTCTCGCTGAAGACCGGGGCTGTCAGCGGTATATACAAGG